>ENA-UOOH01000512-UOOH01000512.1-fermentation-metagenome-genome-assembly--contig:-NODE-512-length-43716-cov-4.009459_pt1 | contig 43716 bp, 44 predicted proteins | sample MGYA00245778_ERZ724025 | MGnify/ENA primary metagenome ERZ724025 (study PRJEB28704, sample SAMN03018313) | fermentation metagenome | biome: anthropogenic terrestrial biome; feature: soil; material...
AGGCCCTAGCCCAGGGGGCGGCGGATACCGGTGAAGAGATGCGAACACCCGGCGGAGCGGCTGGTGCGGCCCCGCAAGGAGCAGCAAATACAGCAGGCGGGGTCGAGAGTGGGGCTTCAGATGGATTGGCCGGCGCAGATGGCAGGGCAGCAGCAGGCGAAGCCGCAAGCACAGCGCCGGCCGTAAAGTCAGCTGAAGCACAAGAATCGGCGGACGCCAACCAGGCTGCTCCGGCCGCGCAGAATGAGGCGGCCGGGATGAACCGCAAAGCAATGGATGGAATGACGCAAGGCGGCAACAGCATCGGTTTGATGCGATTCATCGCGGAACGCATCGACAATGTCAACCAGCAGCTCAGCGGCCAACTGCCCGCTGCGGGAGACACTCAGAGCCAGAGCGGCGGCATGAAGTCCGGGCCGCAGGATGCCGGTAATGCCGGAAGACAACGGACTGCCGGGGAAAGGCCACAGCCTCCCGAAGGGATGAGACAGCGCGACCCCGCTATGGGCCTGGGACAGCAGGACGCAGAGGCCGGTCAGAGGCCCGGGCCGGGCGGAGAAGCTGGCCAGGGTTTTCCCGGACGGGTGCAGGGCATTTCTGCGCAAGAGTTTTACATCATCGGGGGAGCCATGCTGTTGATAGTGTTGACTGTGCTCCTGGCGGCGAAGAGAAGAACCAGGCACACGGTTTGACAGTTCACAGTTCATATATATGCAAATCCCCATCCGGTCTTTCGGCCGTGATGGGGATTTGAAACTGCGCTATATTCAGTTGCAGATTATTGCATGGGTCCGCTCGGGTTGATTGGAACATCGGTGAAAGCCTCACTCACCTGCCATATCCTCCACACATTGCCGACCAGTTCTGTCCCGGGCTTGAGGGTCTGTTTGCCCGGCCTCCAGCCGGCCGGAGCGGTCTCCTTGCCCCCCGATTGGCGCACCAATTGAAAGGCCTGAATCTGCCGCAGGTTCTCGCTGACATTCCTGCCCACCGCCGGAATGAGCGCTTCAAACCCCTGAATATTGCCGTCAGGATCGATGATGAAGCCAGCCCTGCTATCCACCCCTTTGGCCGGCTCATAAATGCCGTAGTTCCTGCCTATGCTGCCATCCTGGTCGGAGAGCATGGGATAGGGTATGTCGCCATTTATCATCTTGGACAGTTCGTGGTCGTTCCACATCTTATGGGCAAAAACACTGTCTACGCTGCAGGACAGTACTTCAACGCCCAGTGCCTGGAACTCGGGATACTTTTCAGCAACTGCTGAAAGCTCTGTGGCTCAGACGAAGGTGAAATCAGCGGGATAGAACCACAGTGAAACCCATTTGCCTTTCAAATCGGAAAGGCTGATTTTCTTGATCTTGCCCTGATGATAGGCGGGTGCCGTAAAATCAGGCGCCGGTTTGCCAACAGCTAACATCTCTCTGGTCGCCTCCTTATAAATCTGCTATTCCGACCTGTTCTAGTGGTCGTTGTGGGTCGATAACGGGGCCGCTGTTAAATGCTTTGAAACCCCGGGCACGGTTTTATTTTCTCCGTTCTGAGCGGATTAACCCTCGATTGCATCTTTTTTATGCAATCTTTACGTAAATAAGGGGAGAGGCGTTGCGGCATCAACCGGAGTTGGCCATTTCCTTGGGCTCAATAGGCAGGAGTCCGGGCCGGTCGGCCTCAAGCGCGATTATTAAAGCATCGCCTTAATTTGATAAATTTGCACTAATAATTTTTGCTTTTTGCTTCAAGCTAATACAAGGAGGTGTTTATCATGGAACAGCTTGAGATCGTGGAAGTAAGGCATGATGAACAGGGACGATTGAACAGGTTTAAATTGTCGGACGGACGGGAGCTGGATTTTCAGCAGACCGTGGCGATGGGGAAAAAGGGGCAGATCAAGAATATCGATGTGGTGGACCGGGACAGCGGCATGCAATTTATCCGCAGCGAACCTGACGGGACTGAGGCCAACAATCTGGATAACCTGCCTGAGTTTTAAATAAGATATTTGAGTTGAATTTTAAAATAGAGGGCCGGTCAAAGGATCGGCCCTGCCTGTTGCACTATTTGCCTCATATCGACTGTCACTGCAGTGTGCCGCTCTGGCATCACTGCCTGGTGTCTGTTCCCGCGTCCGGTTTTTTATATTATGCTTATGGGCGCACTGCACTCAGCAACAGCCTTCACGCCCTCTCCCCTTTTCTGCAGGTTTTAACGAATATCGAGTATTATTGTTGGAACATGGCTCTTATTTTGTTTATCAGCCGGCTGCCGATCATTTCATCGGCCGAGTCGATGATCTGCTGCACCAGCCTGAGAACATCCTGATCCCCGGCCCAGTGCTTCTTAACCAGCTCCGGGTCGGTCTCGTTGAGCATGTTGTTCAAAATATAGGCTGCTACCACCAGGTCGTCCGCCAGTCCTAAAGGGCCCAAAAGAGCTTCGGGCAGAAGGTCGATAGGGCTGATGAAATAGGCCAGGCCCAGTCCCAGCTTGGCCTTGTGTTTGTCGGGAACTTCCGGATCCAGAGCCAGTTTGACCAGGAGGTGGAAAAGGTCGGGTACCGCCAGGATGTAATCAGCCCAGCGGTTGTTCTTTCCCTCCTCAGTCTGCATCCAGGAGTGGATCTTGTTGCGGATGGATTGGTAAAAATCATAATGCTGTTCTTCCAACCAAAGAGCCTCCTTTTATGTTGTTGCCTGCTTCCGCACCTCTGGCGTTATTCAAAACATACTCCAGACTGGTAATAACCCGTAATCCGGACATGGTATTGTCACCAATCCGGTAAGTTCATGGTACAGGTAAACAGGTCTATTGATAGTATCACACTTCAGAGAAGTGCTGATTCCAGAGCCAGTGTTTCACTTACTGTATAATTCCGCTATACGCTGGGCTTGAGCCAGAACTCTTTTCCTCAGCGGGGCCGGTTCCAGAACCTCCACCCGATCTCCCCACTGCATTATCCAGCTCTGCATTTCGATCAGGCCGCAGGCCTCAAACTGCACCACGACCGAACCGTCTTTTGATTCCTCCACAATCGCCTGGCTGGGGTGGTAGCGGAGCTTCTTGACCCGGGAGGCCACTTCCGGGGAGAAGCGGAGGCGCACCCGCTGCACCGGGTCATTGCAGAATACCCCCCAGCTGGAGCCGATATGAGCCTGCAGCGAGAAATCTTGAGGGTAGTGGAATTTATCACTTTCATGTCCGGTGAGACGCTGGATCTGATCGACTCGAAATGTTTTGATCTCCGCTTTATTGCCCTGCCTGGCGATCACATACCACACATTGCGTTTAGACACCAGCCCCAGGGGTTCCAGGAGGCGGGACGATGTTTTCCCGGAATTGTTGACATATTCCACTTTGACCCGATAGGACTCGCTGACCGCTCTGATCAGCCGGCCCAGAATCTGGCCGAACTGCTCGGGGTGGCTGAGGGTGTCCCCCAGTATATAAAGGCGTTCTTTCAAAAGTTTGGCCCGTTCCGGCATGCCTTTGAAGAAACCGCTTTCCATGTTGATCCTGACCGAGTTTACCGCATCGTCTAAGAGGGTATTGCGGTGCAGCAAGGTGGACACATAGAGCGCGGCGGCGCTCTCCAGGCTCACTTTGGGAAGGTATTCCTGGCGAAGGCGGTAAGCCTTGTTTCGGCTGCCGGCCGAAGGGCGATCGATAGCGATGCCGAATGATTCCAAACGGCTCAAATCCCTCTGCAGGGAACGCTTTATAGAGGCGTCTTTGGGCAAGTCCGGGGAATACTGCTCCAGAAGTTCCCGGTAGTGTTTGCACAGGGTTTCAAAGCGGATGCCCCCGTCCCGGCTGGCCTGTTCCAGGTAATGGTAGATGTAGAGAAGTCTTTCAGCCAATGGCGGCCGGCCCGCGGGAGTACCGTCATTTTCCAGGAAATCCTCGATGTCGTCGATGGTGATATTTTGGCCCCCTTGGCTTACGCAAAAAACGCCCTCCCGGCAGATCTCGCTGTCACCCGACAGTCCCAGCAAGAGACGGTACAGACTGGCTTCAGAATGAATTTTCACCGCCGCCATGACCTCTTGCGGCGTAGAGCCGGGATGAGTACTGATGAATTCCCGCGCTTGTGAGGCTTTCTGGGCCAGGGCCGTAGTTCGTGTTTTAACCGCCAAATCTTCCACACCCTTCCTGGACTATTGTGGAGGTTACAGGAAATTGCCTGGCTACTCCGTTCAAATCCATATTATGTATATTATATACCGATTTGAACTGCCGCGGGTAGCGAATGGCAATCATGGCAGGATATGGGGCCGTTTCTTTAGGCGGGATCAAGTTCGAACCAGAATTGCACTCCGCCGGGCTGGTTTTCCACCCCGTAGAGATTGTGGTCGAGTTCTTGAATAGCCCTGACCACCGCCAGTCCCAGGCCGGTGCCGCCATAGGCGCGGGTGCGGGCTTTATCCACTTTATAGAAGCTGGTGAACAGCTTGGGAAGAGCCTCCTCGGGTATATCAGGACCTGAATTGAAAACCGTAACCCGGTATTTGTCCCCTCTGGGCACAACTCCGATCCGCAGTTGTTTTTCCCCGTTGATGTGGTTTAAGGCATTGTTGATATAATTCACCAGAACCTGTTCGGTGCGAGTCATATCGGCATTGACCTTAAGGGTTGGGGCCCATTCCAGACTGGCCTTGATTCCCATTTCCGCCAGGCGCGGTTCGTATTTGGCCATTACCAGTTCCAGAAGTCCGGTCAGGTCGAACTCCGCTTTCTCCAATTTAAACCCCCCCGATTCCATCTGGGAGAGTTCCAAAAGCTCTCGCACCAGTTTATCCATCTTGACGGCCTCATCCATGATCACCTCACAGTAGAAATTCTTGCTGTTTTCATCTTCGGCCACATTCAGCTTTAGCCCCTCGGCATAGCCCTGTATCAAGGAGATCGGGGTTTTCAGCTCATGGGAGACATTGGAGATGAATTCTTTGCGCATCTCGTCTATCTGGCGCTCCCGCTCCACCTCTTCCTGCAGGCGGGCGTTGGCGCCCTGCAGTTCTGATATGGAACGGTTGAGCTGCTCGGACAGGGAATTGAGGCTGTGCCCCAGTTCCCCCAGTTCATCCTGGCTCTTGACCTCCACCTTTCGGCTGAAGTCGAGGCGGGTCATGTCCTGGGCGATGCGGTTCATTTCCAGAATAGGCTGGGTAAAGCGCCGGGCAAACAGGAATGCCGCCAGGCTGCCCAGCAATAGTGTGACCGCCCCGGTGTACAGGAAAAAACGGTTGGCCACCGCGGCATTGGCCTGAATAGCCGCCAGAGGGGTGCTCAAGACCAGAATGTCCCGGTTGTTGAGGAGATAGACCAGATTCAGAAAATCATCATTGAGGCGGAGGTCGCGGGTGATCAGGTTGAAGCTGCCGTACTCGGTCAGCTCATCGTAGCGCTCCGCTATGGTAGCCAGGCTGAGTTCGTTGCGCTGCGTGGGATTGCGCCTGGACAGGGAGAGGTATTTGACCTGCAGGCGGCTGTCCAGGATGATGACATTGACACTGGCGGTGTTTTCAGCCCCTTCCAGGGCCAGCAGGATATCTTCGGGAAGGCCTTTATATTGCTTATCGATAAGCCCGGCGGTGGAATCCAGCAAACTCAGCTTCTGATTCAAATAGTACTTTTCCAGATAATTGTTGTTTAAAAATATGGAGAACAGCACAAAGAACAGGATCACCAATCCCAGTCCGATAAATAGTTTGGATTGGATGGAATTTTTCATGGTTTAACCTCGAAGCGGTAGCCCAGGCCGCGCACGGTCTGAATGCAGTCCCCTTTGTCGCCCAGTTTCAAACGCAGTTTCTTGATGTGGGTGTCAACGGTGCGCACATCGCCGAAGAAATTGTAATCCCAGACCGCATTGAGGATTTGATCGCGGCTCAGAGCTATGCCCTGGTTGCAGGCCAAATAAAACAGGAGTTCATATTCTTTGGGGCTGAGATGGATACGCTCCCCCTCAACCTTTACCAAACGGGCGCCCTCATCGATCTCCAGGCCGTTCAGGGCAAGGGCTTTTTGGGACTGCCGCCCGCTGCGCCGCAGCAGGGCCTGCACGCGGGCCACCAGAACCTGCGGGCTGAAAGGCTTGGTGATATATTCGTCAGCCCCCAGCTCAAATCCGAACAATTCGTCCGATTCCTGGCTGCGGGCGGTGAGCATGATCACCGGCAAATGGGATGCTTTGCGAATTTCGCGGCATACTGTCCAGCCGTCGCATTCCGGCATCATCACGTCCAGTATAGCCAGGGCCAGATCGCAGTGGGTTTCGACAATTTCCAGAGCCTCCCGGCCGTCGCCCGCTTCCAGGGGAGCAAAGCCTTCCTTGCGCAGAAAATCGGCCACCAAGCGGCGGATACGGGTTTCATCGTCAGCGATAAGGATTTTTTTCATGAAAATTATCCCTTCAATGCTATTGGCAAATGATTAAGACCATCCATCATTATTATTGTAGTATCGGGTTGTGAACATTCGGTGAACAGCCCTCTTCCCTATTTTATAGCCTATTCAGGCTTAAATTTCAAAAACTTCTGCCGCTAAATAGTGTTAGGCCTGCCAAATAATTTTCACCTGTTGTTCACCTTTTGTTCACCTGAGCCGGATATACTACAAGTGATCATTTTGAAAATGATCAATTTTTAAGGAAAGGAAGGATGGAATGGAAGAAAAGAAACGCTTTAACCGATGGCTGGCAGCTGCACTTGTCGGCATTTTCCTGATGGCCTCGGGCGGATTGGCTCTGGCAGCCGGCAGCGATGCGGCGGATACTCAGTCCGGACCGTTTGCGGCCTGTCGAGGCGGGAAAATGACAGTGAAGGCGGATCCGGCTGCGCGGAGTGCGGCTTTACAAACCGTCCTGGACAAACTGGTGGCCGACAATGTCCTCACCCGGGAACAGGCCGATGGCTTAGCCGCCTATCTGAAAACCCAGGCTGAACAGCGCCAGGCCCAGAGAGAGCAGATGAAAAACCTGACTCCGGAACAAAGACAGGCCCTGCGCAACGAGCAGCCCGCAAGACAGGGTTTCCTGGATAAAGCGGTTGCCGATAAGGTAATCACTCAGGAACAGGCTCAGGCCATTGGAGATGCATTGGGGGCCCAAAAGCAGCAAAGCCGGGAAGCCGCCCTGCAGACTCGGTTGGCGGAACTTGTCAAACAAGGCGCCATAACCCAGGCTCAGGCTGATGCCGCCCTGGCAGCCTTGCAGGCTAATTGGCAGCAGCGCCAGGCTGAATTTGAGAAAATCAAAAACATGAGCAAAGAGGAACGCTTAGCTTATATGAAGGCTAACTTAGCGCAAAAACAGAACCCTCTGCAGGAGCTGATCAACAACGGCACCTTGACCCAGGAGCAAGCTGATCAGATCTGCCCGGCTCATGATTCTCAGGGCAAAGGCCTGGGACGCGGAGGCAAAGGCTGCCCCATGAACCCTACCCAGACTAGCGACGGCGTTTAGTTATACTGACCCGTTGCCTCAAAAATCTAGTTTACCTGCCACAAACTGCGCCGGCTTCAGCCGGCGCAGTTTTTTGATGGTATCGGGAAACGTCCTCCCGTACGCCATTTAGGCTTTGGGCTGATAGAAGCAGCGCTTGGGGGATTCCAATTTGCCGGTGTCTTTCAGTTTTTTGATGAGCTTATCCACTTCTTTTTTGTCCAGCCCGGTGACGTCGACTACGGCTTTGGAATTCAGCGGCTCCCCCGCCTTTTCAAAAGCCTGCCAGACCTTTTCCAGATTGTCCATTAAAATTCTCCTTTCTGTCGCGAAAATGTTTTTTGCCTATCAGTCTTGGTTTAGAATGATCGGCCAGCTATTGGCTTGACGGACTTGTCAGAGCGGTTGCTCCGGGTCATCCTGGCCGGGCGTTGGCCTCAGCTAATCACATTATGGAATAATCAGGCCGCGATTGCCAGCATATGATGCAGACTCGTCCCCGTTTTTATCCGCAGTTTGCAGCCAGATCCTAATTGGCTTTAACGCCTGCTGGTTGCGCGGCACATTGGCAGCCGCTTGACGAGGCATAGGCTCTCATCGCATTAAAACCTGGATTTCAGGCGATGCAGGGCTTTGCCCGCCAGGCACCACCCATATACCATTCCCGGCCGGGGATCCTGCCAATCCCATACCGCCCAGGTACGTTTAGGTACCAGGTACGTTTTCAGAACCCTTAAGAGATGTTCGCCCCGGGGGCGGTTCTCCACCACATTCATCCACTCCCACAGGGCCTCGATATAGTAACCGGAATCTTCCTGCTGCACTTTCCTGAGCCCTTTAAGCCGGTCGTGCTGCCCGGTGATGTGATAATAGTGGATCAAGGGCACCAAAACCCCGGCCTGCAGTGACATTGAGCCGCTGCGCGGATAGCGGAAATTGGTCTCCACATATTTATATTGATCATCGCGACGGTCGTATTTCACTTCTATGGCAGCCGGTCCGATGATTTCCAGTGCCTGGCAGATCTTTTCTCCCAGCTCAAATACCCTCTGGTTAAAGGGGGCTTCCATAATGGTGGCGGTGCCGCCCCGAAACGGATACTGGCTTATCTTGGTGCGGGTATAAGCGGCTACCACTTGATAATTTTCGTCGCAGTAAGCATTCATCCCCCAGTTTTCCCGGGGGCCTCCCGGTATATATTCCGCAACCACCAGGCCATGCGATAGTTCACGCTCCAGTACGGTCTGATGGTCTGATAAATCCTGACGGTTGTAGAGGTGCAGGATGCGAAAGGGATCTACTGTATCAAAATACTCGGATTTGTCAAAGGGGCGGATAATCAGAGGGTAAGGCAGGTCATGAGCCTGGTCTGACAGGTTCTCCAAATCCTGCCGGCTTTTTATATTGAAAACCCAGGGAATAGGTATGTCGTGACTCCGGCAAAGCTCCAGCTGTCTGGCCTTGCTGACATTTTCCATGATAGTTTCCGGGTTGAAAGGCAGATGGTAGTATTGGCTGAGCTCTTGCCAGGCCCGGGCGCAGAGCAGGCAGTAGCGCTCGTCGGTCAGGTATAAGACCGCTTTTTGGGGGAGCTGGCGCCCGATAGCGCATAACAGTGGAACAAATTGCTCCCAGTCCCGGCGGTAATCGAAAATCAAGGCCTGAGTGACATGGCGTGAATAAGCCCCGGGATTGGCCTCATAATCCAGAAGCAGGACGGGCACATCGCCCCGCGCCAGGTTTCGGATGATTCCCAGGCCGGTAACATGGGATCCTACCACAACGGCAATACTTTCACGGTTTTGCTTGAGAACCGGGTGTAGTGCAATCTGCAAACTAAGCCCTCCTTGAGGTATTGAGGTTCTGTCGCCCGACTTCGGGCAGCGGCCATACAAAAGCTATAGCGGGTCTTGCCTCCCGGCGCCCTTGTCGGTGGATGGGGCCGCTGATAATAAACCCGGCCATACGTTTTAACGCCCGGTGGGCGCTTCCTTTAATCAACCCTGCCCGGTATTTTTTCTCCAGCCCTTTTTCAAAAGATATTGCAGATAATACAGCGAAGGCCCCAGATCTTCCCAATCATGAATAGCCCACATGCGCCGCGGTTTAAAAATACAGCTGAACAGCTGTTTGCTGCGCTGCATGCGCCCGGGCAGCTGCACCACATTGGCCATTTCCTGTCCGGCCAGAACCATGAAGGCCTCTCCGGATTGCTGCATACCCGCCCATTTGCGGAGTTTATCCTCATCGCCCACAGCCGCATAATAATGGGCCAAGACCAGGTCGACACCGGCCAGCCTTCCCAGACCATTGTACTGTATGTGCCGGGGGTTGGTCTCTATATATTGAAAACACCCCCGCTGCCGATTCCATTTGAACTCCACCTCGGCCGGCCCTTGGATTTGCAGGGCCCGCAAGGCGGCTTTCCCCGCTTCGGCCACTTCGGGGTTATGAACGCTGCGCATAATGGTGAAGCTGCCGTGCCGGTAGGGGCGCTGGCTGAGCTTCTGAGCGGTCCAGCCTGCCACAACCTCCCCGGGCTGATGGCAGTAGGCATTGTAGGCCCATAATGCCCGGGGCTCGCCCGGTATTACCTCACATACCAGCAGAGGCAGGTTTTTCTCTATCAAAGGGGCCAACTCCAGAAGTTTGTGCTGGTTTTCCACCTCGTACAAACGCTTTCCCGCTGAAAAGGACAGAGAGCAGGATTGATCGCCCGGCTTGATAATCAGGGGATAAGGCAGCTCATTGCGCTGCTTAAGCAGATTCTCCACATCAAGACCTGTGGTGACGATGAAAGTGAGCGGGCAGGAAATGAGGTTTTCCCGGCAGATCCTGTATTGATAGGCTTTGTCTATAGCGGCTTCCCCCATCCGGGTATTGAAAGGAAGATAAAAATGCTCGGCCAGCATTTCCGCTGCCGCGGCGCATACCCGGAAATACCTGTCATCGGTGATATACAAGACGGCTTTATGGCCGAGTCCGCTTCCCAATCGGCACAGGCTTTCCAGGAATTCCCGGGGATGGTTGTCCTCCAAAACTATATGCCGGGTGCTGAACCGGGAGTACTGCCCCATCATGGCCTGACGATCAATAGCTATCAGCGGGATGCCCTCCCGGCCCAAGCTCCTGATGATGCCCAGGCCATTGATGTGAGCCCCCAGTACCACCGCCGCACTTCCCGGATAATCGCTAAGGCCCCGCAAAATTTTCATATCTTTCCCCATCATGCTCGAATTCACCTGCTGCTTAAAAGCGGTTATTCAACATCCTGCCAAAAAACCCGAAAGGAGTAATCCTCGACATAGCCGCCCGCATCAAGAGACCCCGGCCGCCGTTTGCCCCAAACAAAAGGAGCGGAGTCATTAACACCGCAAAGTGCTACGACCCGCCCCGGTCAAGTACCCTTCTTAATGCTAAGGCATCATCCAGCTGTACTTATAGTTAATGGGTTTGCCGTATTTCCATTCTCCCTGGTAGATCATGTAGCCATCATCGGTATAAGCCTTGCCCATGCCATGTCGCACCCCATTGACCCATTCTCCGTCATAGCGCAGATTTCCATCGGGATAATACTCTTTGCCATAGCCGTGGCGCAGGCCGTCTTTCCACTCACCTACATACTTGCCGCCGTTGCGATAATAAGCAGTCCCTTGACCGCTTGGCTTGCCATCCTTGATCTCGCCTTCATAATTGGCACTCATTTCCGGTTTTAAAACGATCCGTGTATTTTCGACCATCGATTATCCCTCCTCTCCTTAAATAATATTATATCCCATGGCGGGTTATTATCACTACGAATATTTCGGTATTTTAATAAACCAGCACCTCTTCCTGAACCAGGCGGAACTCCCCGCTGGGCATCAAGGTCAGATACTGGATGCGGTCGTTGGATAGAAATACAATCCCCCGCTCCTGTGTGGTATACAGGAGGTTATAGTCCTGGCCTTCATCTGCGTCGAAAACCACGAACTGTTGATCTCCGTTTTGGGCTGTGTACACCAGGTGCTGGGAATCGGGGCTAAAGGCCAGGCTGTCGCCGACCACGGCATCGTAATAATTGCCTTCCTCACCATCCCTGACCACGAATGCCTTGCCTTCATTCTGCACCGCATAGGCCCAGTGCTGTCCATCCGGGCTGAATACCACCCCTCCTTCCAGGAAGGTATCATAAAACTTGCCCTGTATCCCGTCTACAACTGCACACCAGCGCTGCTTTTCACGCACTATATAAGCCATATGACGCCCCTCCGGGCTGAATACCAGGGTGGCCTTGCCAATGCCGTCAAAACGCGGCCCTTCTTCGCCGTTGCTTACCACCAGGACTTTCTGTGCCTGCATGGCCGCATATGCCAGTATACTGCCATCAGCGCTGTAGATCAGGCTATCCCCTCCCACGGCGTCATACTGCTTTCCTTCAATGCCATCGGCAACGACCAATTGTTTACTGTTTTTAGAAGTGGTATATTTGCCTTCAACCGTTGCGGGCTGGTTGCCGATCAAGACCGCGTAGGCCAGATGCCGGCTGTCGGAACTGAAGATCAGGGAGCCTCCTCCCACGGCGCTATAGGGTTCTCCTTCCCGGCCATCGCAAACCACTATCCAGCGGTAGTCCTTTTTGGCCGCATAAGCCAGCCGGCTGCTGTCAGGACTGAAGCTCAGGGTTCCCACAGAAATGCCTTGATAAGCCTGGTGTTCCTTGCCATCCTCAACTACCAGCCACGAACCATTTTTGCAGGCTGCATAGGCGTGGTGCTTTCCATCCGGTGAAAACTGCAGGCTGGCAGCGAGAATGCCCTGATATTTTCTGCGGCTGCGGCCATCTATTATAACCATCTGTTGGCCCTCGTTCTGAGCGGAATAAGCCAGCCGCCTGCTGTCGGGGGTAAATACCAGGCTGTCGGATAATATGCCCTCATAGCCTTTTTTGGCTTTGCCGTCGATGACCGCCATCTGCTGCCCGTTTTTGCTGCCCACGTAAGCCAGGCGCTTGCTGTCCGGACTGAATACCAGGCTGCCCTTGATAATCTCGTCAAATTCCAGCTGAGGGTTTCCGTCCAAAACCACCATTTGCGAACGCTGCAGCTGGGCGATATAGGCGACATGACACAAGTCCGGGCTTATCACTATAAAATCCTGGATGCTTTCGGCCCCCACGGCTGACAAGGGGTACTCCAGGCTGCACACTCGGGTTTCTTCGATACTTCTGACCACACAGGTTCTTTTTTGCAGATGAATCATTCCTTTCAAGGCCGTTTAAGCGGGATCAGGCTGTGGAAGGCCAATATTTAGGTAAGTCTTTCGCTGTTCGATGGCTTTATTCCTACTTATGTTCCATTTAGCGCGGAATTGGAATAATTACGGTTTATATCAGACCGTAAAATCTGTTATTCTATGTATAGTCTCAATGATGCAAATAAATGTGAGGGAGGGCTTGTTTATGGAATTGAAAGGTTCAAAAACCGAACAGAACCTGTGGACTGCTTTTGCCGGCGAATCTCAGGCACGCAACAAATACGACTATTATGCCAGTCAGGCTAAGAAAGACGGTTATGAACAGATTGCCGAGTACTTCACCGAATCCGCGCTCAATGAAAAGGAGCATGCCAAACGGTTCTTCAAGATACTGATGGGCGGCTCTATCCCCAAGACACCGGAAAACCTGGTGGATGCGGCCGAAGGAGAGCACTATGAACACAGTCAGATGTATCCCGAATTCGAGCGCATCGCCCGTGAAGAGGGATTTGATGAGATAGCTGATATATTCAAAGCCATCGCTTCTGTGGAAGTGTACCACGAGAGGCGCTATTTGAAGCTGTATCAGAACGTAAAGCAGAGCACGGTGTTTAAGCGGCCCTCTGCCATCAAGTGGAAATGCCGCAACTGCGGTTATGTTTATGAAGGCCCCGAGGCGCCCCAGGTGTGCCCGGCCTGCGATCATCCCCAGGCTCATTACGAACAGTGGTGTGAAAATTATTAAAAGCGTACTGTGGAGGCTGTCCTCTTGAGGATGGCCTCTTTTCTTTTGGTCCTATTTTCACAAGGCCGGAAATATAGGTCTGGCCGGGTCGTCATTCCTTCCCTGCAACCGCTTCGGGCCCACTTGTGGTAGAATAATAGTCAGTTTTTACTGGCGGTGATCAATCATGTTGCAGAAGATTACCAAAGACATCTGGATGGTGTCCCCTCCGGTCAAGCCCCGCTATCCTTACGGCAATTGTCTTTACATCAATGGGGATGCTCCGATATTGGTAGACACCGGTGCCGGCAGTATAGCGCTGGCCGATATAAAGCCCCGGGAAGTGAGCCGCGTCTTGATCACCCACAGCCATATCGACCATACGCACAGCACCATATTATTTCCCCGGGCAGATATCATGATAGGCTCGCAGGAAGAACCTTTCTACCATGATTACCAGGCCTTTATGGAGCATAACCGCTTCCGCCTTTGGAGCGATGTCTTGCGGCTGGCCAAGATCGTGGGTTTTTCCAACAGCACTCCGGCTTTTGGGGATGTTCCCATTATGGACGAATTCAGACACCAGCCGCTGTCAGGCACTTTTACAGATTTAGACAGCTGGGAATCTGGGTCTTTAAAGGTGACCGCCCTGCATCTTCCCGGCCATACTGTAGGCCATCACGGTTTTTACGTTGAAAAAGAAGGGCTGTTGATGAGCGGCGACATCGATCTGGTAAATACCGGCCCCTGGCTGGGGAGCAATACCGCAGACATCGATGATCTGATTTATTCCGTGCAGAGAATAAAAGAGATCGGCCCCAGAATTATCGTGCCTTCACATCGCCGCATCCAGGACGAGAACCTCAAACGGCATCTGGATGCCTTTATCGGAGTGGTTCTGAAACGCCAGGAGCGCTTGGTGGAGATACTCAGGGTTCCGCACTCTCTGGAAGCACTGCTTCCCTATTGCCTGGTCTATCCCGAACCCCGTGCGGAATACGAGGTCGACTGGGAGCGCACTACCCTGCGCCACCACCTGGACTTCTCCATGCGGCATGGACTGGTGGCGGAAGTGGCCCCGGATATTTATCAGCGGGTATAGCCCCGGGAGGAATAGTATGGGGTGAACCACGGGCCAGATTCCATTTTGTATCGGTTGAGCAGGTAGTGGAGATATATCGCAATCAAGCAGGTGGTTTCGGCGTCCTGGATTTACGCTATCCATCCTATGACATGGGTGAACTTGCCCTACATTAATATTAGAACGCCGCAGGTAAAAGGGCTGGAAACGGAATTGCAGAAGCTTAGACGGCCCCACCCGGTGCCTTTTATTGGAAAAAGAAATGACAGAGAAAGATTCTCTGTCGAAAGCGGTAGTAACTTGTAAGTAGCAACTTTATATGATTATACCCAGCAAGGCCGTTTTGGTGAAGGGGTTTGGAACGAATAACCGCTTTTTGGGCACAAAAAACCGCTATCGAGTCATGAATGACTAGGGCAAACCTATGTTTACTGCGCGCCAGACGGTTCATGGAAAGCGCTGATATACTTGCAGGATAAGGGCGGCGGCGATCAACCAGGCGGCCATTCCGGACAAAAGGGTCCAGCCGATGCCCATTCGGCCGACGAGATAATAACAGGTGATTAAGAAAGCAGCTACCGCAGGCAGAGCCATAAGGCTTAAAACCACGGTGCGCTGCATGGCGGCCGGAGAAATGGACTGTGACAGGAAATAGTATCCCACCACCGTTACCACGGGAAATAATACCGCCAGTCCGGCGAAATAAGGGTTTTTTCCCTTGCTTATCCAGCTCACCGCAAGAACCAGAAGGCCCCCGCAGACAAATCTCCACAAGCCCTCCTGCCAGCTCATCCTGTATCACTCCCTTTTTTGCTGATAGGGATTTAAAGGCGGTTCTCCCCGAAGTGCTCATCAATCCAATCCAGGGTGATGGCTTCACGCTGTTCCACCATCCCGGTGAAACGATGATCAGCACCCGCCACCAGGTGCAGTACCGCCTCGGGCAGATAGGTCGCTATCTCCTGGGCGTTTTCGATCCCAACCGCCTCATCTTCCCGGCCATGCACGACCAGAACCGGCTTGTCCCGCATCGCCATCAGGCTTCCTGCCATGTCGTGGCGCTTAAAATCCAAGACCAGGTCCGGCCTTAACTCAAAACAGCTCTCCAGGTCGCTGCATATCACACTGGCTCCGTTCAAAAGGCGTTGGTAATCATCACCCAGCAATCTGGCGAAGGAACGCGGTAAATCGAATGGGGCCGACCATAGCACATAACCGGAGGCTTCGGGCACATGTGGAGCGGCAGCGATTACCGTAGCGCCCCCGAAACTTCTTCCCAGCAGAACGAAAGAGAGCTGGTAGCGGCTGTTGATGTAAGCGCAAACCTGCTTCAGATCTTCAACTTGCTGCGAAAGTGTTATTGCACTGAATTCCCCGCTGCTCTCCCCGCTGCCCCGGAAATCGAAAGCGATCACCATCAATCCCCGGGCCGTCAATTTTCCGGCAAAAGCGCAGATTTTTCCGCTGTTCTCTTTGGCCCCCCGGAAACCATGGCAGACCGCCACAGCGCCCCGGGGTCCGGACTCCGGGGCGAAGATCAGGGCGGCTATAGACTGGTCATTATCTACGGGAATAAAGATTTTCTGCATTGCTTATCTCTCTTACATGGGTTTTTTGGGTTTGTGCTTTTCCTCGGACTCATGCTGCACCCGGTAGTTGCACAGGTCACAGATAAAGGTGGCTACTGGTTTTTCCTGAGCCACCAGCTTTTTATAGTCTTTGTGGGATTCGTCCACAGTGTAGGTTTTGCTGCACATCAGACAACGAGCTGAAATCGTATCCATGGTTAGTCCCCCCTACCCTTTTAATTACTTTAATAGTAGCATCTTGCGCCATAAATCGAAAGACAGTACCCGGGCCAGCCTCAGCTGTTGATAGCTGGTTTTGCCGGTAAAATACCCCTTGGGCCAGTGGTGCGGGTTTAGTTTCGGGTTTTGACTGCGGTTTACCGGAAAAGGCCTCCCCGCCTTATTATAGGCCGCCAGGCTGCAGCGTACCAGCTCGTCCATGCCGCTATTGATGATCTGACTGCGCAGGTTCTCAAAATTGGGGCTGGTCTGGCAGCACAGATAGGTCTGGCAGGCAAAGGGGCGCCGGGCATAGATGCGGCATTTGCCCCGGGAATTGAGAAAGATGCATTTTGCCCCGCGGCGGCGCAGCGTGATGTCAACCGCAGGTCCTTGCAGTTCCACCCACAGGTAGCGAAAGACCTCGAGTTGATCTATGCCCAGTGCTTCGCGGATTTGCATCACATCGACGGAGGTCACCGGTAAAGGCTCCTGGCAGCACAGGTCACATCCTTCACAGCCGACCCGGTTTTGGGGCCACAAACGGGGCCAATCCATTTTCAGATAGGACTGATTCAGCTCATCCAGGAATTCCTGCACCGTAATCCGCGAATCGCGGATGCGGAGTTCGAAGCCCGGCTGGCCTTGAAAGCGGGCAGGTTCTATTATGAGTCGAGAGTTCATATAAAGGCCTCTTAATCACAAGAGGCCATCCTGTAAAGGAAAGCCTCCTGATAGTCGGTATTAAACGCAGCCGGGTGTTTCTTACGCCTTAAAATAGGCTATGGCACTTTGCAGGTCGGCTACCATGCGGTTCAAGGCGTTGACAGATTGGTTGAACTGGTTGATCTCTTCCATCTGCTTGCCGGCCAGCTCAGACATCCCCTGCACGATCTGGGCGTTGTTCTGGGCTGCTTCGGCAGTGTTGTCAACTGATTTTATGGCTATATCTGCACCCGCCGCCATCTGCTGGCCGGCGCTGGATACCTCTTCAATCTGGGATTTGACCTGATTGACAGCCGCGATGATGTAGTGGAAGGCATCCCCGGCCCGGGAGATCACTTCGGTGCCTTTGGCCACTTCTTTGGTGCCTTCCTGCATGGCTCCCACCGCTTTATCCGATTCATTTTGAATCTCCCGGATGAGCTGGGCGATGCGCTGGGCGGCTTCACCTGATTCCTCGGCCAGTTTACGCACTTCATCGGCTACCACTGCAAAACCGCGTCCCATTTCTCCGGCCCGGGCGGCTTCAATGGCGGCATTCAGTGCCAGGAGATTGGTCTGGCTGGCGATGTTGGTGATCAAGTCCACAATCTGCCCGATCTCCAGCGATTTCTCTCCTAAGGCCTCTACTATGGAGGCGGTATAATCGGTGTTGTTGCTGATGATTTCGATCTGCTTGACGGCCTGCTCAATCTGGCGCTCCCCTTCTTCAGCCTTTTTGCTGGCAGCCGCTACTGAGCTGGCCACCTCCTGCGCGCTGGCGGCCACCTGTTGAATGCCTACCGCCATCTCGCCGATGGTGTTGCGCGAATGATGGGATAATTGGGCCTGCTCTGCGGCGGAGCGCATCAGGGTTTCAGCCTGACTGCCCAGATTGCTCATTAGAGCGGCGCTGGTTTCAGAGAGCTGCCCCACCTGCGCGCTGGATTTGCTGACATTGTTGATCAGCCGGCCGGTTTTACCGATCAGGTCGGCCATTTTTTCCAGCATGGTGTTGAACATAGCCGCCAGTTTGCCGGGTTCGTCATTGGCATTGGCGGGAATGCGCTGGGTTAAATCACCCTGACTGGCTTTATCCACCGATGCGCTGATTCTGCGCAAAGGCATATAGACCGTATAGGCCACCAGGAATGCGGCCAGAAAACCCAGGAAAATCCCGATGCCCGAGTAAGTTACCATGGCCAGGCGGAAATGGCCGACGGCCTCCTCGTACGGTGTGGCCGGAACCCCTACATACCAGATGCCGATGGCATTGCCGGAGGGATCCTTAATGGGCTCGTAAGCGGCTTCGTTCCATACCCCGACTACTTCGGCACGGCCCACATAGGGCTGTCCCTGAATCAAGACCACCTGTCCCACTTCTTCGGATATCTTGGTATTGACGGCTCTCTGCCCGTCTTTCATCACATTGGTGGATACCCTGGTATCTCCCCGGAAGATGGTGCAGGTGTCTCCGGTCAGATTGCCGATGCGGTCGACCACTTCATAATTGCCTTCCATCAATACCGGCCCTTTATATAACTGTCCGTCGATAATCTGCCAATCCCCCGGGTATCTCTCTTCTAAAATCTGCCGCCCCAAAGCCAGGTCAGACTGCAGCTTCTGCTGCGCTGCCATCAGTATTTTTTCGGACATCACTTCGGTGGCATAATACCCCATTATGCCGGTTACTGCAGCTAAGACCAGGGTAAAGGCCACCACCAGGCGGACCCGCACGCTGATCTTGCGCAAGCAGCGTTCCACAAACTCCATTCTCTCATTTCCCCTTTCCTGTGGATGAAAACCCCTTCTATTTTCTCTGGTAATTATCGATGATTATGGAGGAATTATTTAGCCGGGTTCTCATCTCCGGGGGGAATGATCTCCATGTAGGTTACGCGCTGATAATTGAAGCTCCCCACCACATTGCCTTGCGCATCGTAAATGTAGGATATGGACGAACCGCCGGCGTAGAGCTTGCCGCTTTTCTCCAGGCCTAATTCATAGACATACCCGTCCACAGTGTCTCCGCGGTCGAAGTGGATGCGGACCTTTATGAGACTGGGCTCCTGGCTGAGGTCTCTTTTAACGAGATCTTGAATGTGCAGATTTTGGCACCCGCTTATAACCACAGCCGTGAACACAATGAGCAGCAATAAAGCCAGGCGGCCTCGGTTCATCAGTACTGCCTCCTTATACGTTTAGGTCTCTTCAGCGCATGGGTCGGCGGCACATCCAGATCCTGCCTGCGCAGCTCGGTCCATTTTTGCAGCTTTTGGTTGACCCGGTAATGCACTGTATCCGGTGTAAACCGGCCTTTTTCGTCAGGCTCCCCGGCAGGCACGCCGGTCAGTATTTCCAGTCCCCGGTCAATGTGATCCACCGCCCAGATATTGAACTTCCGCTGTCGTACTGCTTCTACCACGCTTTCATCCAGCATCAATTGGGTGATATTCTGTTGGGGTATGATCACCCCTTGCCTGCCGTTCAATCCTTTATCTTTACAGGTCTTAAAAAAGCCTTCGATCTTCTGGTTGACACCGCCCACCGGCTGAACCTCGCCGTTTTGGTTGACTGAGCCGGTTACCGCGATGCCCTGATATATGGGCAAATTGGCCAGGCTGGATAATAAGGCATAGAGCTCGGCACTCGAGGCGCTATCCCCTTCCACTCCCTGATAGCTCTGTTCAAAGGTCAGACTGGCGGAGAGGGCCAGCGGTTTATCCTGAGCATACTGCGCTCCCATATAGCCGCTTAAGGTCAAGACCCCTTTGCTGTGAATGCTGCCGCTCATACGGATCTCGCGTTCGATATTCACCAGGCCTTTCTCTCCCATGAAGGTTTTGGCGGTGATGCGCACCGGCTTGCCAAAATTGTATTCACCCACCTGGTAGACCGCCAGGCCGTTGATTTCGCCTACCCGGTACTCGTCCACATTGATGATCAGGGTGTCGCGGTTGATCATTTCCTGCAGATGTTCTTCTACCATGGCGCAGCGCTGCTGTTTACCCTTAATGGCCTTATTTACATGCAGGGCCGTGACCAGCTCGGCCTTATCCTGTCTGGCCCAATGATTGGCCTCATAGACCACTTCCACCAGCTTGTTGAAAAGGGTGGTCATTTTCTCCTGATCCTCGGCCATGCGGGTGCTGTAGTCCACCACACTGGCTACCGCGTCGGGGGTGAAGTGCAAGAGTTTTTCACGCTGGCAAACTCCGGCGATGAGCTGCGCATATTGCTTGATGTGGGTCCGGCTTTTGGCCATTTCCACATCGAAATCAGCGCGGATTTTAAACAGCTTGCGAAATTCGTCATCGAAGGCATATAAGGCGTGATAATACCAGGGATCGCCGATTAAGACCACTTTGATGTCGACCGGGATGGATTCGGGCTGCAGGGTTTCGGTATTGGTTATCCCCAAGACACGTCCGATGTTTTCCACCTTGATCTCACAGTTTTTTAAGACTTTTTTGAGGCAGTCCCAAACATAAAAGTTTTTCAAGACGTCATTGATGTGCAGAACCAGATAGCCGCCGTTGGCTTTATGAATGGCTCCGGGCTTGATCTTTGAAAAATCGGTGGCCAGGATGCCGAATTCGCCTTCATACTCGATCTGTCCGAACAGATTGGCATAAGTGGGATTGGTTTCAAATATCACCGGAGCATGCGTCAAGGCCTCATTGTCCACCAGGAGATTAACCTGGTATTTGCGCAGCGAGGCGCGCCGGTCCATATGGCGGAAAAACATCAAGGGGCCGCTCTCCTCGGTCTTGAGAAAGCCCTCGGTGTTTTCGACCAGGTCTTTCTGCATATCCTTCAGATAGGTTACAATATCCGCATTGTCCCGGTATTTTTCCAAAAGCTGTTCAAACCAGGGTTCGGATACCCTGCGGGCAGTCTCCAACTCCAGGCTTTTGATCTTTTCGCGAATGATTTTTTCCGATTCCTTGTACTTGCGGACGGCCTCGTTAAGTCTTTCCTGTACCAGTGTACCGGTGCGCATGATCTCCACCCGCTGCTCCTCGTTCATGGCCAGGTATTCTTCCTGGGTGATCACCTCTCCGTCTTCCTTGATGGGAGCGGTGTTTATGCCGGTCTGGGTGCGCGAGATGGTGAAACCATGGTGGCGGGCTTCTTCATCCAGTTCCAGATACATTTTGTTGGTCTCTTCCAGAAATGCATTGAGGATACTGTTCTTTTTGCTTTCATAATCTTCGCCTTCAAAGGCTTTGACGATACTCTTGATAATGGCGTCAATACTGGTGCTTATATCTTGTTTGAATACCTTGCCCTGTCCCGGAGGCAGCTTGAGGGCTACCGGAGTGTCGGTTTCACGGAAATTATAAACATAACACCAATCGTAAGGGACCGGTTTGGCCGAAGCCCGTTCCTCCAGCATCTCTTTGGCCAGGCTGCTTTTGCCGGTGCCGAAAGCCCCGGCCAGGTAAATGTTGTAGCCCTGGTTGTTCATGTCCAAACCCAGGGATAGAGCCTCCACGGCCCGGCCCTGGCCAATGATGCCCCGCAGGGGCTGCAGCTCCACAGTGCTTTTGAAGCGAAACAGTGCGGGGCTGCATTCTTTCCTGAGCTGTTTCGCTTTTAACCTGTGCTGGTTGATGTTCAAATATTTCCCTCCAATAATTCCATTCTATATAAATGTAAAATGACTGCCGGCATCAATCTTGACCACCTGGCTGCCCAGCTCCTGGTAAAGGCGGGCAGCCGAGTAGAACCCGGTGCAATGGCCGATCATAATCCGGTCAGGCCGCTCATGATGCAAATAAGAGACCGTGGCCTCTATACGCTCAGGCGAGGCATTTACCAGGTGGGTGCCGCCGATATAAGCCTGGATATGATTTGTTCCCGTGATCTCCCGGGCATAGCTCAAGGTGTTAACCATCCCGGCATGGGCACAGCCGCTCATCACGATTAAGCCCTGGGGATGGTCGATGACTAAAGCCATATCGTCCTCAATATGGTCTTCCATCAAGTCCTCGCCCGACTCGATTGCAAAATGCCCCCCCACATCTTCATAAGCGGTTCTGCGGGGGATCGTACCGGTGACGTAGACTCCGGGCCGGATCTCAAGAGGTTTTACACTGTAACGGAACTGCGCCCCGGCGGCTGCGGCTTCAGCTTCAGAAAACGGGCATCCCACCGCGAGCTTGTGACCCCCGGCTCCTATTGAATAACGTTTAACGAATATTCCGGGATGCGCGGTTACAGGGCGGGATCCGATCTGTTTGAGCAAAGCCACCAAAGCCCCGCAGTGATCGTAGTGACCATGGCTGATCACGATTTCTTCAATATCCTTTAAGGGCATTTTTAGCTGAGCGCTGTTGACGAACAAGGCGTCGCGGTGACCGGTGTCGAACAGCAGCGGATAGCCGTCAATCGTTATCAGGGCCGAGAAGCCCCACTCCCCGATCAATGCCATAGCGGAAGTGGTGTTTTCCACCAGTATGGTCAGCTCAATCTTCACTGCCAAGCCTCGCAATCGTTGTTATTTATGTTTATGGTATTTATTTATTATACTGGTTAATTCCTTCTGATGCCTTATCCTGAGCAAAAAATGTTGCGGGGCCGGCCTTGACTCTGCTCAGCAAATACCGGGGCGGAGCGCCCCGGAGCGTCAGAACGGAGGCATTATATCCCAGGGTTATCCCGGGTTAAGGCACTATCCGGATTTGCTGCAAAGGGGTATCGTTGTCTCCCGGCAGCTCGGGCTGGTTGTCGGGTTCGTCCCCGGGTTCGTCATCTGCTTCGCCGCCGCCTTCGTTGCGCCGCTCATTATCATTCCTCTCATCCCCCTCGTCCTCAGGCGGAACGGGGTTAAGCCAGTCCGGCAGTTCCGGCAGCAGGGGAATTTCAAACTGATGCCAGTAGCAAATGATGCCGGGCTCGGTTCCCGATATAAAGGCCATCGATACCGGCCGGGGGCAGGCTTCCACCGCCACCAATCCACTGTCCATACAAATATTCAGCCGTTTGATGCCCTCGGGCCGGGGAAAATCGGAGGGCTGAAAAGCCGCCCCGGCCATGCCCATGAAGTTGGCCCAAATGGGTCCGGCCACCACTCCGCCGGACTGGTTGACCTGGCGGTTGTCGTCGTAGCCTACCCAGACCGCGCAGCATAGATAGGGGGTGTAGCCCACAAACCAGGCGTCTTTGAACTCGTCGGTGGTGCCGGTCTTGCCCGCGCAGGGCCGGCCTACTGCAGATCTCAAATGGGCTCCGGTGCCTCCGCTCTGCATGACCCCGGTGAGCATATCGGTGATCAAATAGGCAGTGTTGACAGAGACGGATCGTTTCTGCTGAGTTCGGTTCTCTTCCATGACTTTGCCATTGGAGTCCACAACTTTAATGATCGAATAGGGCGCGCTGTAAACCCCTTTGTTGGCGAAGGCCGCATACCCGGCCGCCATCTGCAGCGGGGTCACTTCGGTAGACCCCAGCGGGAGGGATAGCACCGGCTTAATGCCTGAAAAACCGAAATTTTCGGCGTAGCGGGCCACCCTGGCCGGTCCCAGGCGCTCATTCAGGGTTACCGCCACCACATTGTCAGATTTCATCACCGCTTCTTTTAGTGTAAAATCGCGCCAGTGGTAGGGCTCATCCCCGTAATCAGTAGGCTTGTAGGGCGGACTTCCGGCCACCGGGAACTCCACTTCCTCACAGGGTATCATATCGGCCTGGGTCCATCCGGAAGACAGGGCCAGGGAGTACATGAAGGGCTTGAATGTGGAACCGGGCTGCCGGGTGGCAAAAACTCGGTTGTAACTGGATTGCGTAAAATCCCGCCCTCCCACCATGGCGCGGATCTGCCCGTTGCTGACATCAACCGCCACCAGTGCCCCTTGCAGGGCCTCTGGACGGCCTTTCATCCCCTGGGCCAGGGCGCGCTCGGCAGCCTGCTGCATGGTCAGATCCAGGGTGGTATAGACCTTGAGCCCGCCTTGAAAAACCATATTCTCCCCATACTGCTTGATCAGATATTCCCTTATCATAGCCACAAAATAGGGAGCGTCTCCGATAATGGCATGGTCCCGTTTGTACTTAAGCGGCTGTTGGGCGATGCTGTCTCTCTCCGCCTGGGTTATATAGCCTTCAGCCGCCATGCGTTCCAGGACCACCTCCTGCCGGGCTTTGGCCCGGTCAGGATGCACATACGGGTCAAAACCGGAAGGATAATTAGGCAGTCCGGCCAGCAAAGTGGATTCGGGCACAGTCAGCTGGCGGGCTTCCTTGCCGAAAAAGGTGCGCGCCGCTACTTCTATGCCGGTAGCACCCTGGCCGAAATAGATGGAATTACAGTACAGCGCCAGTATCTCGTCTTTGCTGTATTTCCGTTCGAGAATAATAGTGTACCATAGTTCCTTAATTTTTCGGGTCAGGGTGCGTTCATTGGTAAGATATAATATCTTCGCGGTCTGCTGGGTGATGGTGCTGCCCCCTGCCACTACCTCGCCGGCTTTGATGTCGGCTATTAAGGCCCGCAATATGCCGGCCGGGTCCACGCCGTGATGGCTGTAGAAATTTTTGTCTTCCACCGCGATGACCGCCTTTTTAAAAGAATCAGGTATATCCTCCAAAGGGATCACGATCTGATTCTCACTGCTCAAGCCTTTAATGACTTTGCCGTTGACATCATAGACCACGCTGGGCTGGGGTACCTGAAAAGCCGGCAGCTGCAGGCTGAATCCGCTGCTCACCACTACAAAAATCAGGATGTATAGCCACAATAGGCGCTTCCGGGTCATGATACCACTCCTTCTTACCTAAAAATACCCATTTATGGGTGGTTTCATTCCCGGATAAAGGCCTTACAGGGCCGCACTATTGACAAGCCCCCCCAATCGGGTTATAAATTAAAAGAATCTTACTTGGAAAGGCGGTGGTGGATAATGGAACCCATACCTTTACGAAAATCCTTTTCTTCATTTGGTAAATATAATAATGCATGGGGGATTAACTGCCGCTGCTTTACGGTCATGTAATCCTCCGCAAAAGGAGGGTTGAACATGATCAAAACCTATTATTTCAGCCACGAACAGCAAACCGTCTGGCATGATGTCGATTTGTCTCAATTAGATCAATTGCTGGCCTCGAGGGAAAGCCTGTTATGGATTGACCTCTATGACTGCGCTGCCAGTGAGCTCCACTATATCGGCGATTTATTCCAATTCCATCCCCTGGCCCTGGAAGACTGTTTACAGGAGAGCCCCCGGGCTAAACTGGACCGTTACGATGATTATTATTTCTTCGTTTTCCATGGCTTGCGCTATTTTGAAGAAGCTGAGGAAGAAGACGAGATTACCAGTATTGAGCTGGATGTATTCATGGGCCCCAATTATATAGTGACAATACACCCGGTGGCATTGACCGCGGTGGGAAAAGTGGCCCGGGTATGCCTCAAGGAAGGCAATTACATGGATATGGGTCCCGAGCACCTGTTATACCGGATTGTGGACAACATGGTAGATGAGTGTTTCCCTATTATAGAGCGGCTGGGAGAGAGGATCGACGACCTGGAAGACAACATCTTTATTCATCGCGGGCAGGAGATCACCGAGGAAATACTGGCGCTTAAGACCACCATCATCCTCTTGCGCAAGGTGATGATTCCCCAGCGGCGCATCTTCGGGAGCATTAACGGCTATTATTCCTTCCTGGTCAACGAGGAAAACCGGCCTTATTACCTGGACCTGGTCGATCACATGGACAGCATACTGGACACGGCCAGCACCTACCGTGATCTTATAAACAGCTCGACTGAAACTTATTACTCCATCATAAATGGACGCACCAGTGAAATCATAACGGTTCTAACCATTATTTCGATAGTCATGATGCCCCTGACGGTGATAACCAGTTTTTACGGCATGAACCTGAATTATCTTCCCGGGGCGGGCAGCGATTCCTTTGTGTGGGTTCTCACCCTGGGCATGATCACCCTGGTAGGCGGCATGCTGATGTTTTTCCGCTACCGCCGCTGGATTTGAAAGGCACGGGAAAGGCGCGGGGCCGGTTCTTTTGCCTGCAACCGGCCCCGCGCCTTTTTGTCAACATCTCTATGAATATTTAACGCATATGTTGGTCAAGAGTTCGGCTACATCCTGAGTGTAGTCCTGGGCCATTTCGATGTGCTCGTATACTTCTCTCCATTTGATAATCGAAATCGGGTCGTCTTCATGGTTCTCAAACAGCGAAGCCACGCCGGTGCGATACAGTGAGTCCTGTTTTCTCTCCAATTTGGAAATCTCATCGCAGATGCTCAAGATTTCTTTTTTATTGCGTTCCACTTTATCCAGCATGCCAAACGCGTCCTGCTGCAGGTGCAGGGATTCGGTTAAGACCCGCACCATTTCCTTGACCCGCTCATCCGGTTCACCGGCTTTATACAGAATCATCCGGTCTATGATCCCGGTGATATAATCCATAGTGGTGGACAGCTTTTGCGACAACTGAAAAGCGTCCTCTTTGTCAAAAGGCAGGATAAAGCTGGTGTTCAAATGTCTTACCAGGTCTTCTATAATGCGGTCGCCTTCATGCTCCAGGGCGGTCAATTTGGCCATTTTTATGTCCAGATCGGCATAATTGTTTACAACCTCTTCCAGGATGGCGCCGCCTCTTACCACCACCCGGGCGCTTTCGTTGAATAGCATAAATAGTTCTTCATCTTTTCTGCCAAAAAGCCGCATAACCAATCCCCCTACTTGAATCCCGGGACTCTATATATTCAAGAATTATAACATAAATTGGAACATCTGCACCAAGTATACATAACGCACGGTTTATTATTACAGTCTGCGCATATATTCCGGGCGTAAATATTCTGAATTATGGCGCTTGATAACTTCATCGATCAAGCGCAGGATTTTCTGTTTATCCTCCGGCAAACGCCCTTTGATCGCCAGATAATTGGAGGCATGATTGCTGCGGAATTCGCAATCGGTGACCTCCAGATTTTCGATGATGAGACGCAGTTCCTCCAGGATCTCAAAGGGCTGCGGCACCTCAAATTTGCCCTGCTGAATCTGTTTATATAGCACCGTGCCTTGAACCGGCATTATGGTGAGGGCCGCGATATAATCGGGGTTGATCTCATTGCAAATCTGGGCGCTTTTTATGGCATGGTCCACTGCTTGGGGGGTGCGCCCGGCCAATCCCAGAACCAGAGTAACCGACAGCGGTATCCCGGCTTCCCGGACTTTTCGGCCCGCTTCCACCATCTCCTCGTAGGTAACCCCTTTGCATATCGACTTCAATAGTTCTTTATCACCGGTCTCCACTCCCAGATAGGCCATGTTGAGGCCGTGCTCGCTCAGGGTCTTCAAATCCTGCGGCGTTTTCTTGAGAATGCTGTCCGGACTGGTGTAAATGCCTACATGCCTTAACTCAGGGAAGTGCCGGTGTAATTCATCCAGGATGGTGATCAGGTCCGGGGTATCCATGGCCAGGGCATCGCCATCGGCCAAAAATACCTTTTCTACCTGTTGAAAATACAATTTGGCCATGCGAATATCGGCTATTATTTCCTTTATATCCCTCACCCGGTACTTCTTGCCTTTATACATTCCGCAGAAGGTGCATTTATTATGGCTGCAACCGACCGTGCATTGCAGTATATAACTGTTAGCTTCACTGGGTGGCCTATATATATCGCCTTCGTATCTCATTTTTTAAACCTCCGCTCAATATACTTATTAGTTTATTCTAAATTAATCATTTGTGAAGTCCTTACATTTTACCGTATTAATACCGGCTATATTCTCCGCCCATTTTCAAAAAATATAATGGATGCGAGTTTTTAAAAAAGGAGGTTGAGTTGTGAGTCGTAAAAGAAGCATAATGTCGGACCGCCTCAAATATGAAATTGCCAAGGAATTGGGTGTAGCCGATATTGTCTCAAGCGAGGGCTGGGGAGCGGTCAGCTCCCGAAACTGTGGGAATATCGTGGCCAAAGCGATCGAAATAGCGGAGCGTAACATTGCCAGCCAGCACAGCTACTAACACCGACGCAGACTCGCATTCACGGGGGGACAACCCCCGTTTTTATTTGGCCTGACGCAGCTGGAAATGACAATTGGGAACGGCCCTTTTCGTCACCTTCCCTGCCATTACTCATCTTCCTTCTCTTTCACATAGATGTTTTCGGTTTTGGGGCCCAGGATTTTATCGACATTGATGAGATTGCCGAAGACCAGAACCAATACCGTAAAAATGGCCGCACCTGCTGTGACCGTAGTCAGCCCTGCTCCTAAAAGCATTCCCAGGATGGCGGTCAACCACAGGCCGGCGGCCGCGCCGGTGCCGCGCACCTCTTTGTTATCCCCCAACCAGATCAAACCGCTGCCGATGAAGCCCAGGGCAGAAATAACCTGTGCGGCCAAACGGCCGGGATCCACATTTCCGGGGAGGACAAACAATTTGAAAAACTCGGTGGATACCACCGACATGAGGGCGCTTCCCATAGCCACCAGGGCAAACAGGCGCGCCCCCGGATCCGACCTGGAAGCCTTGCCTATAATGATGCCTAACAAACCGGCAGCGGCAATTCTGACCACCGCCATTATTAACATTATACGATTACCTGGTAATTGGGGGCTTCCTTACTTATGGCTATATCGTGGGGATGACTTTCCACCAGGCCTGCATTGGTAATGCGGATAAACCGGGTTTTGGCTTTCATATCATATAGATTGGCCACCCCGCAGTAGCCCATACTGGCACGAAGGCCTCCCACCAGTTGGAAGATGGTGTCGGATACATAGCCGCGGTAAGGCACCCGTCCCTCAATGCCCTCCGGAACCAGTTTCTGCTGGCCTTCCTGGAAGTAGCGGTCACTGCTGCCTTCACACATTGCCCCCAGAGAACCCATACCCCGGTAGATTTTATAGCTGCGGCCCTGTAATATAACGGTATCGCCAGGGCTTTCATCAGTTCCGGCGAAGAGATTCCCCAGCATGACTACATCTGCGCCGGCCGCGATGGCTTTGGCAATATCCCCGGAGAATTTAACTCCCCCATCAGCGATAATGGGTGTATCATAACGGCCCGCTACTGCAGAACAATCGGCAATGGCGGTAATCTGCGGCACTCCGATGCCGGCTATAACCCTGGTGGTGCAGATGGAGCCTGGCCCCATTCCCACCTTGATGGCATCGGCCCCGGCTTTTATCAGATCCTCGGTGGCCTCTGCAGTGGCCACATTACCGGCAATCAAGTCCAGGTCGGGATAATTGTTTTTGATGGTTTCGACCATTCTTACCACATCCATGGAATGGCCATGCGCCGTATCCACTACCACCACGTCCGCCCCGGCGTGCTTTAATGCTTCGACCCGCTGCAGGGTGTCGGCGGTTATGCCTACCGCAGCCCCCACCAGGAGCCGGCCCCGGCTATCTTTGGCTGAATTGGGGTATTTATAGGCTTTTTCGATATCCTTGATGGTGATCAGGCCTTTGAGGTTGAAGTCCTCATCCACCAGGGGCAGCTTCTCGATTTTGTATTTGCGCAGGATCTCCAGGGCCCCTTCCATGGTGGTTCCTACCGGAGCCGTCACCAGCCTTTCGCTGGTCATGGCGTCGCCTATCAAACGGTCAAAATCGGTTTCAAAGCGAATGTCGCGGTTGGTTATGATCCCCACCAGGCGGGGGCCCTCAGTAACCGGCACCCCGGAAATGTGATAGTGTTCCATGATGTCCAGGGCATCCCTGATCTTATCCGTAGGTGATAAAAAGAAAGGGTCGGTTATGACGCCGTGTTCGGAGCGCTTCACCCGGTCAACCATCTTGGCCTGGGCTTCGATGCTCATGTTTTTGTGAATGATGCCAATGCCTCCCTCGCGGGCTACCGCTATAGCCATGCGCGATTCGGTGACAGTGTCCATCCCGGCGCTCATGATGGGAATCTCCAGGCGAATCCTTTTGGTCAGCCGAGTAGAAACGTCAACCTTATTAGGTAATACCTCAGAGCGCCCGGGTATTAGTAACACATCGTCAAAAGTGAGACCCTCTTTAGCAAACTTATCGGTCATGTTGTGCGGCCTCCTCATAAAATTTAACATATATTATCCTATTCGCCGGGAATTTTCAAGGCATGCGGCTGTTAAGGTTATGTAAAAAGTCTTTAGCCGGGTTGAATTCCCAACCCGGCCCCGAATTAAAAACTTAGTCGCCGCCTTGTACCGAACTGATGCCATAGCGGTAAAAATGCTCATAAAGAGATTCCATAGTTTCCTTTTTGACCTTCATCCGCTGCGCGGCCTCCTCAGTGCCGAGGCCCTGAGCAATGGCCTCGATGAGCTGGTCATGGCCGATCCCCGCCTCACGGCACATATCCTGCAGTGACGGTATTCTGCTCCAGGGCGGGAAGGAACCCTGTTGAATGTCGGATTCTTTCATCGATCAACCCCCTTTTTCACTAGCATGCCCGAATCACTGCAGGACCATAAAAAAAGGGGCTGCCGCCCTTCTAGAGCGGTAAGCCCCGTTTTAAGCCGGTTTACATAGAGCTGTTCTTCAATCGCATATGGGTGTGATCCAGTTCCACTACTATAACCTCCCGGCCCACCTTCTTTATAGCCTCCCAGGGGATCACCAGCTTTTGCCTGTCGGCCCAGAAAGTAAAGGCATTGCCCCGGTTGGGGAGGATGATAGAAATAATGCGGCCGTTCTCCTCGTCGATGAGCATATCCGAATCGCCAACGGTGCCCATTCTCATGCCGTCATAGATATTGACCATTTCTTTGCCCACCAATTCATTTAAACGCATTCATCAGCCCTCCTACAGGCCGGTATGCCCAAATCCTCCCGCTCCGCGTTTGGTCTCGTCCAAACTCTCGCTTATCACCAGCTGTGGTCTTTCCACTTTGGTAAAAATCATTTGGGCGATCCGGTCCCCTCTTTTCACAATATACTCTTTGTCCCCCAGGTTTATGACGATTAGCATGATTTCCCCGCGATAATCGGCGTCGATGGTTCCCGGGGTGTTCAGCAAGGTGATGCCATGCTTTAAGGCCAGTCCGCTGCGCGGCCTGATTTGGGCTTCATAGCCTTCGGGGATGGCTACGGCAATACCGGTGGGAATCAGTTTGACCCTGCCGGGAGCAATGCTCTCCGGCTCCTGGTTGGCGGCATGAAGATCAACCCCCGAAGAACCCGGAGTCATGTACTGCGGCCAGGGCAGGTCATAAGAATGCAGGCGTTTGATCAATACCTCCACAGATAAATTCTCCTCTCCAAATCGGCTTATCGGCAAGTGATTCAGGGCCGATGACGAAAATCGCCCAGGGCGGGGGCATCATTACGCTTTGCCAGGGCGGTCGGGGCCTTGCCGCCATACAACCGGGCCCGGGGCATTCTTATCCCTTATCTCTTGCAAGTTATCCAGTGCTCGTCAAAAGCTTTCTCCACCTGGTTAAGGGTCTCCTGGGGTGCAATGGCCGCCAGTGAAAAAGGCTCTCTGTCCAGGAGGGTTTGGGCCAGTTCATGCACCATATCGGCATTGACCGCCAGTATCCTGGACATGATCTCTTCCGGGGGATGCACCTCTCCGTACATGATTATCGATTTGCCCAGCCGGCTCATGCGGTTCATCACATTCTCCAGTCCTAAATACATGCTGGATTTGATCAGCTGCTGGGTTCTTTCCAGTTCCAGTACGGTGATGCCCTGCTGCAAAAAGCTCCTGATCTCACGGTACAGGGCCTCGAAGCAGGTGTCTATCCGGCCGGGGCCAGTGCCGATATATATGGAATAGGCCCCGCTATCTGAATAGGAGGCGGGATATGAGTAGACTGAATAGGCCAATCCCAGCTCTTCGCGCAGGGATTGGAACAGCCTGGAACTCATGCCTCCTCCGAATATGTTATTCATGATGTTTAAGGCATGCCGTCTCTCGTCGAAATAGGTGATTCCCGGCACTCCGATACAGATCTGCACCTGTTCGGTGGCTTTGTCCACCAGATTGGTAAAACAATGATAGGACTGCGGGGCGGCATGGTTCATATTAAACCCTGAAGAGGGCTGTTCGTCAAGGTGCTGGCAAACGGCGTCTTTAACCTGCTGGGCGTTGATGTTGCCGGCCACCGCAATCACCATGTTGCCGGGCTGATAGTGATCCTGGTAGAAATCGCAGATATTCTTGTGGTCAAAAGCGGAGACCGAATCCTTGGTGCCTAGAATGGGGGAACCCAGGGGGTGTTCGGACCACATGCGGCGCGAGAAAACATCGTGTATGAGGTCGTCGGGAGTGTCTTCATACATGTGGATCTCTTCAATGATGACATTCTTCTCGTTTTCAAAGTCACGGGAGGCGAATTTGGCCTTAAAAAGCATATCAAAAAGTATATCCATGGCCATGGGAAGATGCTCGTCCAGGGTACGGGCGTACAAACAGGTGTATTCTTTGGCGGTGAAGGCGTTGAGCTGCCCCCCGATGCTTTCGAAACTCTCGGCAATATCACGGGCTGACCGGCTCTCAGTGCCTTTAAACAGCATGTGTTCGATAAAATGAGCGGCTCCCTTCATATGCTCGGGTTCATGCCGGGATCCCACCCGTATATATATGCCAATGGCAACTGAGCGGACATAGGGAATTTCTTCGGTGACTAAAAAACAGCCATTATCAAGCCTACAACTATTAATCACGCCTATACCTCCAGCTAATTTATGGGTCGTTTTCAACCGAGCCGGGAAAAATACCCCAGCGCCGGGCCAGCCCGTTGAGCATGCGGACCGCCCAACCTGGTCTCTGCCTGTATTCGGCCTCGGTCCGCAGATTGGCTTCAGCCATAGGCTTGCCCTCCACATATACCTTTAGCGTTCCCAAATTTTGATTTTTTGCCACAGGTGCCTTTATATCATAGTTCAATAATACCCTTTTTTCAACATTAAGCTGGGAGTCCCCCAGCCACAGGTAAATATCGCGGTCGGGATAAACCGGGACGCTGTTCTCCCGGCCGCCTTCCAGGGCTAGTTCTTTAAAAGGCTCGGCTTTGTCTACCACCAGAACCGGGCCGGTATGATTGAAGCCGTAGTCCAGAAGACGTTTGCAATCCCCGCTGCGGTCATAAGAATTCAAGGCCACCGCGATCAGCTGGCGCTCCTGCCGGGTGGCCGAGGCTACCAAACACTTGCCGGCGGCGTTGGTGGTGCCGGTTTTGATGCCGTCTGCTCCGGCATAGCTGGAGAGCAGCGTGTTGGTATTATTGAGCAACAGGGCTTCCCGGTAGTCAGGGTGCTTAAAATAGCCCTGTTTGCTGCCTACCAGGGGTTTCAGGACGGGGTCGGTCATCAGGTAGCGTCCGATAACCGCCTGATCGTAAGCCGTACTGTGCTGCTTGTTGCCAGGAAGTCCGGAAGCGTTTTCATAGCGGGTGTGAACCGCTCCGATGGCAAAGGCTTTTACTGACATCAGGTGGGCAAACAGCATTTCGTCGCCGGCCACATGTTCAGCCAGGACGACTGCGGCATCATTGGCGGAACGCAAGAGGGCCGCCTTCAACAGCTCTTCCACAGTCAGTGTGGCGCCTGCTCTCAAACCGATAGTGTATTCCAGGGTTTTATCCGCATGCTGGCTCACCACCGCGGTTTCGTTGAGCCCGGCGTATTCCACCGCCAGAATGGCGGTCATCATCTTGGTGGTGCTGGCCACCTGGCGTTTCTCATCCATGTTGCGCCCGTACAGAACCTGGCCGCTGGCAGAGTCCAGGAGACAGACGTATTTTGAGGTGGTGGCCGGGGCTGCCAGGGCCGGCTCCGGTTGGCACAGACCGGCCAGTATCATGGCTGCCAGCGCCGTAATCATTATTATTATGCAGCTTCTTCTCATTCTGTTCCCACCCATGTTATGGCTGCTGTTCGGGAGAAGCCAGCAGCTCCTCAATGGTCATCATTTTATAGCCCTGCTGGTTCAGGCCGGCCAGGATCTCAGGCAGTGCTTTAACGGTGGGTTCGGTGGGATGCATGAGGATAATGGCGTCATTATGGACCTTTTTCATGACCCGCTCAACGATGACCTGCGGAGCCGGCTTCTGCCAGTCGATGGTGTCCACGCTCCACATGATATACTGGTAGCCCGCGGCGTTCACCGCTGCAACCAGGGAGGGGTTTTTTTCCCCATAAGGAGGTGCAAAGAACTGGCTTTTCTTGCCGGTGGCCGCGAAGATGACATCTTCAGCCTGTTTGATCTGCTCCTGTACCTGGGCCGCCTTGAGGCTGTTGAAGTGAACATGCTTGTAGCCGTGGTTTTGTATGCTGTGATCGGCCGCCGCTATGGTTTTCATCAGTTCAGGATTGTTCTCCGCCCAGCTCCCGGTTACAAAAAAGGTGGCCCGGGCGTTGCTTTTCTGCAAGGCTTCCAGCATAGCCGGTATGTATTCTCCCCCCCAGTCTACATTGACGGTGACAGCCACCGCCTTGCTCCCGGTTGAGCCCTGATAGATAGCGCCGCTGCCGCTGGCGGCCATCTCGCCTCCCCCATCCGAGGCGGCAAGAAATGAGCTTATGCCCAGGACAAAAACCAACCCCACTATGATGCCCAACCTTTTCCAGGAAAAATAAAATATTCTCATTTAGACCTCCCCATGATTTTAACCCATAAGTGACTGCCGCCCAATCCAGCTTTGATGATCACCGGCCCATCCTTATTATTTATGAAACACAGGTCCAAGTCGGGATAGGATACGGTGGCATCACGCCCCTCCGGAACATAGCGCACCGCTTTACTGTGGGCGTGACGCTCCTCAATTTTCAGACCGGCGTCTAAGGCGGCGTTATAGAGGGTACTGGCTACCTGGCATACCCCGCCCCCAAAGTCCATGCCCCGGCCTCCGTTCAGCAGGATAGGGGCCGGCATGTAGCCTCGCTCCGGAGAGCGAGGCCCTACCACCTCATTGAATGAAAAATGTTCTCCCGGCCATAGCAAGACATTGCTGATGCCCCGGGCAGCCAGTGCTATATTATTATGGCGGTGAACGCTGCCGCTCACCCAGGTTTCATAATGACCCACTGCCTGAGAGATCGCAGCCAGTTCCAGGCTGCTGTGTTTAGGGCTGATCGGCAGCAGGGGCAGCTCTAGCTGCGCCCCCGGCGGCGCCTTCATAATCAACTGCTGGCAGTTGACTACGTCGAGTAGATTGCCGGATTGTTCAGCGATGATTTTGCCGGTGGCTTTATCGATGCGGGGTTCAAGCGGATAGCTGTGATACTGCATGGCCAGCTCCATCACCACCTGATGCACTTCGGCCGGCAACAGCCTCTCCACTTGCTGGCCGCCCATGGTAACTCCGGGCTTGACCCCGTTTATATCCCGCTCTAAATCGTCTAACCACACAGCCAGGGAGGAAAAACTGATAAAAAAGGCCATTAACACCAGTGATTTGGCATTTCTTTTGAGAAAACCAAGATATTTCTTTACAACCGCTACCACCTTCTCCCGGAGTCCTCTTACCATACATATTCGCTTGGGCCGGCGGCTATGCCCATCAAGTATATGCCCCAGATCGGCCCGGTGATATTAAGCCTGTCAGCGCGGTTAGAAAACAATCTCTGCAGAAAATGCAAATAAACCGAGAATTTCTCGGTTTACTTGAGTAGCGTGTTTTTTATTTTACTCAGTTCTTGGCCGCACTCTTCAACACCGCTTTGCGGGAGAGGTTGACCCGGCCTTGTTTATCGATTTCGGTCACTTTGACCAGGATCTGATCGCCGATATCGACCACATCTTTCACCTTGTTGACCCGCTCTTCGGCTAACTGCGAGATGTGCACCAGGCCTTCTTTGCCCTGGCTGCCCAGAACTCCGGGAATAATCTCCACAAAAGCGCCGAAATCCATGATGCGCTTGACGGTGCCCATATAGGTCTTGCCTACTTCGACCTCAGCGATGATGGACTCGATCAGGGCTTTGGCCTTTTGGGCGGCTTCACCGTCGGTGGCCATGATGTATAAGGTGCCGTCGTCTTCAATGTCGATCTTGCAGCCGGTTTCATCAACTATTTTGTGGATGACTTTGCCGCCGGGGCCGATCACCTCCCGGATCTTATCGGTGGGGATCATCATCTTGGTCAGGCGCGGGGCATAGGGGGACAGTTCCTTATTAGGTTCGGAAATGGCCTCCAGCATCTTGCCCATTATGAACATGCGGCCTTCTTTGGCCTGTGCCATAGCGGATTCCACCACCTGGCGGCTCACCCCGCCGATCTTGATATCCATCTGCAGCGCGGTAACCCCGACTTCGGTGCCGGCCAATTTGAAGTCCATGTCTCCCAGGGCATCCTCAATCCCCTGAATATCACTGAGGATGGCGAAACGATCCTCTACCTTGACCAAGCCCATGGCGATGCCTGATACCGGCCGTTTGATGGGTACCCCGGCGTGCATCAGAGCCAGGGTGCTGCCGCACACGCTGCCCATGGAGCTGGAGCCGTTCGATTCCAGAACCTCGGATACCACGCGAATGGTGTAGGGAAAATCCGGCTCAGACGGTATTACCGCCAGCAAAGCCCGTTCCGCCAGGGCGCCGTGCCCGATTTCTCTGCGGCCCGGGCCGCGCATCGGCCTGACCTCTCCCACACTGAAGGGCGGGAAGTTATAATGATGGATGTAGCGCTTGGTCTCTTCTATGCCCAATCCGTCCAGGCGCTGTTCTTCACTCATGCCGCCCAGGGTGGCTACCGACAGTACCTGAGTCTGCCCCCGGGTGAACAAGCCGGAGCCATGCGGTCTGGGCAGGAAGCCCACCTCACAGCTGACCGGTCTGATTTCATTCAATTTACGGCCGTCGACACGTTCGCCGTCCTCCAGGGCCATTTTGCGCACGATTTCTTTCATCATGGCGTCGACCAGGGAGCCCACTTGTTTGAGCTGTTCCGGGTAAATCTCGGCAAAATGCTCGAGGATGCTGTCATGGGCCTTGTCCATATCAGCTTCGCGGGCTTTTTTATCGGGATTGCGCACCGCTTGATTGAGAATGTCATAAGCATAAGCCCTCACTGCGGCGTCCATCTCTTCATCCACCTGAGGCAGGACTACCTCCATTTTGGGCTGCTCCAGTGCGGCTATGATCGGCTCCTGGAAGGCCACGATCTTTTTGATTTCTTCGTGAGCGAAGAAGATGGCGTCGATCATGGTCTGTTCAGGCACTTCGTTGGCGCTGCCCTCCACCATCATGATGGCTTCTTTGGTTCCGGCCACTGCCATGTGCAGGTCAGTATTGCGGGACTGCTCAACCGTGGGGTTGATCACCAGCTGTCCGTCCACCAGCCCTACGATAACTGCAGCCAGGGGGCCATTGAAGGGGATATTGGAGACGCCTAAAGCCAAAGATGCCCCGATGATAGCGGTGACATCAGGGGTATTATCCTTGTCCACCGACAGGACAGTGGCTACCACATGAATGTCATTTTTATACCCTTTGGGGAACAAAGGGCGAATGGGGCGGTCGATCTGGCGTGCCGAAAGCGTGGCCAGTTCGGTAGCTCTGCCTTCACGTTTTATAAAGCCACCCGGAATCTTACCGGCGGCATACTGTTTTTCTTCGTAATCTACCGTAAGCGGGAAAAAATCAATGCCTTCCCGGGGCTCTTTGGAGACCGTGGCGGTAACCAGTACAACCGTGTCACCGTACCTCACCAGAGCTGCGCCATTGGCCTGTTTGGCTACCTGCCCGATTTCAACCACCAGGGATCGACCTGCTATTTCTGTTGTATATCGATTGACGATTTTCTTTTCCTCCTTTCTAATATGCCAAGCATATAAAGTGAAAGAGCGGCATGCCGCTCTTTATCTGCGTAAACCCAACCGGGTAACGATGGCGCGATACCGGTCAAAGTTCTTGTTCTTCAGATAATCCAATAAAGACCGCCTCTGCCCGACCATTTTGAGCAGCCCGCGCCGGGAGTGGAAGTCTTTTTTATTGGCTTTTAGATGTTCGTTCAAGTAGTTGATGCGTTCCGTTAAGATGGCAATCTGTACCTCGGGGGAGCCGGTATCGCTTTCATGAACCTGAAAGGTTTTGATCAGTTCCTGTTTTCTTTCCGGTGATAATGACAAGTTGTTTCACCTCCTTTTGCCCTTAATCGCCATAAACCAAGCGCAGCGTCGGTGACTCGCAACCCTAGTCTATGGTTCCGTCCCGTTGTAAAGCTGATTGTCCGCCTCCAGGCAAACACCTATTAGCCTCATTATTGATTATTCCAGCGGGACTTAGCTATTATACCTTTTGGCCATTGGCCAAGGTAAATTGTAGCACAGCAGATTCAAAATGTAAACGCACGACTGTATTGATCGAAGACGGTGAGGCTCTCGGCGGCCCGGTCGCGGTCCAACCCGATTTGCTCTGCCAGCGCCTCGATGCTGTTAAACTTTTGCTCATTGCGCAGTTTTTTGACAAAGTGGAGCCTCAGTAGACTCCCGTAGAGGTCGCCCTCATAATCGAGGAGGTGGGCCTCTATAACTACCGGATAGTCTGGATGAAAGGTGGGTTTGCTGCCGATGTTCACCACCGCTTTAACGGTCTTCTCCCCGGTACGGGCCCAGGCCGCATATACGCCTTTGCCGGGGATAACCAGGTCGGAATCGACCCCCAGATTGGCAGTGGGAAAGCCGATTTGGCGTCCCCTTTTTTCTCCCTCAATGACCCGGCCTTCCACCATGGGCAGGTAACCCAGCATCTCTCCGGCCAGTTCTATGTCCCCGGACTCAATGGCCCGGCGGATCAGGGTGCTGGAGATAACCTCGCCCTGATATTTAACCGGGGGAATGATGTAGGTGGCAAAACCATAACGCTTTCCAAAATCCTGAAGCATATCCGGGGTCCCCGCTCCTTTAAAACCGAAAGAATAGTTAAAACCTACAAACACCGCCTTTACCGCCAGTCGATCAACCAGAATGCCTTTGACGAATGCTTCGGGGCTCAAGCGGGCCATCTCTGTGAAGAAAGAGTTGTAGATCAACAGGTCTAAGCCCAGTCCTGCCAATAATTCTGATTTTATCTTCGGGGTGACCAGGAGTTTCAAGTCTTTCTGAGGAAACAACACCTTCATGGGATGAGGATCAAAAATAAAGGCAGCAGCCACACCGTGGTTGGTTTTAGCCATTTTGACAACATCATTCATCAATTGCTGATGGCCGCGATGCAGGCCGTCAAAATTGCCTAAAGCCAGATACAACGGTTTTCCATCACTGCGAAAATTTTCAATCTCTCTTACAATCTGCATTACTCGGTTCCCTCCGGTCATAGTATCAATGAAATACTTTGCAAGGTATTAAGCAGGGTCCTGCCGGCGAGGCTTTCAGGCGTCCAATGCCAGCCATCAGGCCCTGGCGGTTATGGATGATTACCAGCGGAGCGGCTTCCCCGCCGCTGACCGCAAAGCTTCTGCCGTGCCAGAACAGGGTTTCCTCTTCTTCACTCTGCAGCTGATAATTCGGCCAGTCTGGAAAGGGATAATCAACGGGCAGCAACATCCTGGAAAGATCTCCCGGCCCTGAAATAATATCGTCTAAAGACGAGGCCGCTGCGATACTAAAGCAACCGTCCTCCATGCGCCGCAAAGCCTGCAAATAAGCCCCGGTTCCTAATTTATCGCCGATATCGCGGCACAGGCTGCGGATATAAGTACCGGGCGAACACACCACATCCAGGCTAACGAGTGGCAATCCTTGATGCTGGCTGACGGAGAGCAGGGTCATGCCGTAGATAATGACCTGCCGCGGCGGGCGCTCCACTACTTCACCTTTTCTGGCCAATTCATACAGACGCCGGCCCTGATGATGAAGTGCGGAATACATGGGAGGCACCTGGTCTATGGCGCCGCTAAACCCCGCCAGGATTTCCTGCAGGGCCTGGAGGTCAAAATCACTGTGCCCGGTGAGGGTTATCTCCCCCCAGGCATCCTCAGTATCAGAGGTTCCACCCAGACACATTCCGGCCTGATATCGTTTGCGGCTTTTTTCGATTAAGCTGATAACCCGGGTGGCGTTGCCGATGGCGACCGGTAATACCCCGGTAGCCATGGGATCAAGTGTACCCAGATGCCCAATCCTGGTTTTTTTAGGCAAGACCTTTTTTATCCGCCGCAGCACATCGAATGAGGTTAACCCGGCTGGTTTGTCGATGTTCAAGAAGCCATGCAACGCTCAGCACACATCCTTAATCCGGGCCAGGACCTGGGACATGACCGATTCCAGGCTTCCCTCAAAACTGGCCCCGGCAGCCAGCCGATGGCCTCCCCCGCCGAATTCGCGGGCCAGACTGGCTACATCCACCCTGCCCCGGGAGCGAAAACCGACCTTTACCCGGCCGGTTTCCACCTCTCTGAACAACAGGCCTACTTCCACCCCGGCGATCATACGGGTATAATTGATAATCCCCTCGGGATGATAATCCCGGGCGTCGGCCTGTTCCGCCTCGTCTAAAGTGAGGCACATCCAGGCTATCCGCCCATCCTCACTCAGGGACAGATGCTTTAGGGCATGTTTTAAAAGTAAAACCTCCCTGAGGGGCTTGGATTCGAACAGGTTGTTGCGGGCCAGGTCGACACTGGCCCCTCGTTTAAGCAATTCTGAAGCGATTTTCATGGTGAGGCTGGTGGTATTGCTGTTCAAAAACCGCCCTGTATCCATGATAATACCCGCGTAAAGGCAATTGGCCACATCCTCCGAAACCGGGATTTGCATGATGGCCAGCAGCTCATATATGATCTCGGCAGTGGCGGCCGCCTCCGGGTTCACATAGTTGTAATCGCCAAACAGGCTATTGCCGGGATGATGGTCGATATTGATGGTTACGGCCGCCTTCTGCAGGGCCTCACGCACCTCGTCGGACACCCGGCACTGGTCCGAGCAATCCAGGTATACTGCGGCGAACCCGGGTCTGTCTATGGGCAGCGGGGGCTTAATGCCGCCCCAATCGGGCAGATAGTGATATATGACCGGCACCGGGTTTTCAAGAATCATTTCCACTTTTTTCCCCAGCGTCTGCAGGGCTGACTGCAAACCCAGGATGGAGCCGATGCAGTCTCCGTCTGGAATGGCATGCCCGACCAGTACCAAATGATCGTATTGCAGCAGCTGCCCGGCAATTTCCTCTAATGGGTTCATGGCTTCTTCCCGGTTTCCTCATCCTGTTTGATCTCCTCCAGCAATGAGGAAATCCTGATGCCGTGTTCGATGGATTTGTCCAGGCGAAATTCCAGCTCCGGGGCATGACGAAGCTGAATTCCCTTGGCCAATTCGGTGCGTACAAAACCTTTGGCCTTTTCCAGAACCTTCATAGTCTGTTGTTGTTTTTCTTCATTGCCCAGTACGCTGATATGAATACGGGCATGTCCCAGATCCGGGCTGACATCGACCCGGGTGACCGACACTGTCGACAAGTCCACCCGGGGATCTTTGATCTGTTCCATCAGAATTTGGGCCAGAAAGCGCTGAATTTCCACTGACATTCTTTCCTGACGGCGTTTGGTCATAACAACATCCCCCTGTAATAGAACTCTTTCGGCTGCGTTGTTCTTTATAATTCGCGGGGTATCTCTTCAATGGTATAGGCCTCTATGACATCCCCTTCTTTGATATCGTTGAAGTCCTTGATGCCCATACCGCATTCATATCCTTCCGCCACCTCTTTGACATCGTCTTTGAATCGTTTCAAAGAGGACAGCTTGCCCTCATAAATAATGACCCCGTCGCGTAATACCCGCATCTCCGCATTGCGCAGGAATTTGCCCTCGTTGACGTAACATCCGGCGATGGTGCCGATATTGGGTACTTTGAAGGTGGCCCTGACTGCGGCCCGGCCCAGGAATTTCTCGCGGTATTCCGGTTCCAGAAGCCCGGCCATGGCCTTTTTCACCTCGTCGATGGCCTCGTAGATCACCCGGTACAGGCGAACATCGATCTGTTCATCCTCCGCATATTTGCGGGCTTTGCTGTCGGGGCGGACGTTAAAGCCGATGATGATGGCGTCCGAGGTAGAGGCCAGCATGACATCGCTTTCGGTTATGGCCCCCACCCCGGAGTGCAGAACCGTAACCTTGACTTCATCGGTGCTGAGTCTCAACAGCGATTGGGACAGGGCCTCCACTGAGCCCTGCACATCGCCCTTTATGATCAGGCGCAGCTCTTTCAGCTCGTGTTCCTGGATATGCTTGAAGAATTCATCCAGTGATACCCGGCTGCTCTGGCGCTGTTCTTCTATTTTCTTCTCGGTGAGGCGCAGACTGATTACTTCTTTGGCAACTTTTTCATCACAGACCTGTACTCTCCCCCCGGCTTCGGGCGGTTCGGACCAGCCCGTGATCTCCACCGGCATGGAAGGATAAGCCATTTCCACCCGGGCGCCGCGGTGGTCGTTCATGGCCCTGACCTTGCACAGACTGCTGCCGCTCAATATATAATCACCTATCCGCAAAGTTCCTTTCTGCACCAGCACGGTGGCCACCGGCCCCCGGCCCTTATCCAGCTTGCTCTCGATGACCACCCCTTCTGCGGCCCGGTCGGGGTTGGATTTGATATCATTCACCTCGGCCACAAGTAAAACCATCTCCAGAAGATTGTCGATGCCTTCGCCGGTTTTAGCCGAGATGGGGACAAAAATAGTGTCTCCGCCCCATTCTTCCGGGACTATATTGTACTCGGTCAGCTGCTGCATAACCCGGTCCGGATTGGAGCCGGGCTTGTCGATCTTATTCACGGCTACCAGAAAGGGTACATCGGCCGCCCGGATATGATTGATAGCCTCCACGGTCTGCGGCATTACTCCATCGTCTGCGGCCACCACCAGGATTACAATATCAGTCAGGTTGGCCCCCCGGGCGCGCATGGCGGTAAAAGCCTCGTGGCCGGGGGTGTCGATGAAGGTTACCCGGTTGTTGTTCACTTTAACCTGATAAGCCCCGATGTGCTGGGTGATGCCTCCGGCTTCTCCGGAAACTACGTCGGCATGGCGGATCTTATCCAGAAGCGAGGTCTTGCCATGATCGACATGCCCCATGACGGTGACCACCGGCGGGCGCATAACCAGGCTTTCTTCGCTGTCAACGATCTCTTCCAGTATCTTCTCTTCTTCAGATAATGCTTTCTCTACCTTAACTTCATAGAGACTGGCCAGGATTTCGGCGGTCTCGAAGTCTATGGGCTGATTTATGGAAGCCATGACCCCCAGTTCCATCAAGCGCTTGACGATGTCCGCGGAACTGCGCCGCAGCTGCTCCGCCAGTTCCCTGACCGTGATGGGGGCTTCAATGGTGATGACTTCCGGCGGCGGCAATATGGCCTCCTCTTTTTTACGTTTATGCTTTGATTTTTTCTGCGGCCGGCTGTAATCCCTTTTGGGCTGGTTTTGCCCGAACCGGTTGGCAGCGCGGTCAACGGTCTTTTTGGGAGGAGCCTGGCCTGGCTTAAAAGGCGCAGAGGGTTTGGCCCCGCGCGGCTGCCCTTTTTCGGCTTCAACAGGTTGCTTTTTAGGCCATGGGGCAGCGGACGGACGGGGCTGGTTGCCTTTATCTCTCAATTGTGGCGCAGCCTGCGGCCGGTTTTGCTGCGGGCGGCCGTTCTGAGGCTGGGTCCGGATGCCCTGCTGCTGGGGCCTTCCCCCCTGGGGCTGCCCTTGATACGGCATGCGGCCGCTTTGAGGCTGCCCTTGCTGCTGGGGACGGCCGCCTTGCGGCTGCCTTTGCTGCTGGGGACGGTCGCCTTGCGGCTGCCTTTGCTGCTGGGGGCGGTCGCCTTGCGGCTGCCTTT
>ENA-UOOH01000515-UOOH01000515.1-fermentation-metagenome-genome-assembly--contig:-NODE-515-length-43613-cov-18.046214_pt1 | contig 43613 bp, 39 predicted proteins | sample MGYA00245778_ERZ724025 | MGnify/ENA primary metagenome ERZ724025 (study PRJEB28704, sample SAMN03018313) | fermentation metagenome | biome: anthropogenic terrestrial biome; feature: soil; material...
TTTGAAATAACATTTAACACATGGAGGATTAATATGTTAAAAATTTTATTAATTGTAATAACTACCAATAGTTTGATTATTTCGTGAACGGCGCAAATCATCCTTATGTGCCGATGACCTACAGCATGAATATTTACCTGGATGAAGGCAGGGGCAAGGATGGTGGTTACGGCATCGCTTATGTCTGCCCAAAAATCACCATGCTGAGAAAGCCGAGTCTGGTGGCGTTGACGGCCGACGGCTATAATCCTTATTTTCAATACGCCGCCAATGGCGTCAGTCTGGTGCCGCCCACTACCGGCTATGCCAGTTGGACGCCGCATGGCGGGAACGGCTCCGCCGCCGGGCCGCTGAACCGGCAAAATTACAGTTTCTGTGACGGGCATGTCGATTACAAAGTCCAATCCATTGGCGCCAGCAGTTGGCGCATGTGGCCAAATTATGCAAACAGTGAAAAATGAGAAGGAATAAAAAATGCGTTGTTGTTTTCTGATGTTGTTTGCCGCGTTGGCGGTATCAGTCGAGGCCGCGTTGCTGAAAACCGTGGATCAGCTTCATACCGGCGAGGAACTCAAATGTACGGGCGGAACCATGGAAAAACAGGAAAAAAGCTTTCGTTTCAGCATGGCTGAAAACGAGCGGCAATGCACGGTGGACGTGCCGCTGACCCTTGGGGATTTCAAAATTTACGATCGGGTGGAACTTGAGCTTGCGACCGAAAATCCCCAGGCGGTGGCAGTCTTCGAGCTGTTTCTGGCTTCCCCGCCGAATACCCTGCTGATGAAAAAGGACATTAAGCTCAAACCGGGACGGCATACTTATGCTTATCCGATCGGCGGGCTTGGCCTTGTCCAGCCAGCCGGCTCCGCCCGGTTGACTATTTACAACGGCGCAGACAACACCCATGTGGCGGAGTCGAAATGCGAAAAGCCGCTTGACTGGCTGGGGTTGCGTTTCACGGCTTCCGGCAAAGGTTTGGAGAAAGTTCCCGAATTTCCCGATTACAACTATTTGCCGGAAGCTCAGCTCTCCGCCGCCAAAGCGCGTTATGACAAGTTTAAAACCGAATGGTCAAAACTCAAAGCGGAACAGAAGTTTTCCGAGCTTTACGACCTGAAAAATACCATGGCGCGGCAACTTGAGGAACAAATTCTGGCGGCGATGCTGAACGGTCGCGTCGCGGTCTACGGCAGTTGTGACGGAGTCGATAAAATCTATCGACAAAAAGCTTTTCCGGGGCGGCTAATGGCTCCGGCGGAAATCGCCGTCGCCCGCAATGAGGCGGAGGGCGCTCAAATCGCCGTTTACGCCAAACGGAAGCTTGCCAAGGTCAGCGTCAGTTGCGGCGATCTCAATGATCGCCGCGGCAATCAATTGCCGGCTTCCGCGATTTCCGCCGCGGTGATCGGTTACGTCAAGGTTCCGCCGCCGGCCTATCCGGCCGAGCTTGATTTGCTGATTCCCGACCCGCTTTTGACTTATCTGAAAGAATTCGACGTCGAGCCGGATTGCTGGCAACCGGTCTGGATCGATGTGAACGTACCCAAAGATCAGGCTCCGGGTGAATATCGGGGTGAAGTGACTTTCCTGGAAGACGGCCGCGAGCTTTTCCGGGTTCCGCTGCGGGTGACGGTCTGGAATTTCACGTTGCCGGATAAACTGAGCGCCCGCCGGGTATTCACCAACGAGTTTCGTTTTGGGCGCAAAGCAAATTCTTTTGAACGCCTTTACGCCGAATCGCAGGCCGACGCCGACGCGGCCCAAGCGTATATGTTCTCGGAAAATCCCGACCGGAACGGGCTTTCGCCTTCGACCCTGAAACTGATTGAACGCAGTGATGCCGCTGTTGACATTTTGCGCCGCCACCGGATTCCGTCGGACAGTTTTTACCGCAGCGCCCGCTACCCGATTCCGGGCTGGCAGCGCCGGGAAAATCAGGACGTTGGCGCTATGTTCAGCCTGGGTTATCTCAATATCGATACGGAATTGCTGCTGAAAGTGTTGGCTCCTCAAGTTGAAGCCATGAAGAAGGAAGGTTCGCTTGACCTGGCTTACCTTTACGGCTACGATGAAATCCGCAAACAAAAGGATTTCGACAAAATGAAAGCTACATTCGGCGCGGTTAAAAAAACTTTTCCGGAGCTTAAATTAATGGCGACGGCGCTGGATTACACCTGCGGCATCCGGACCGGAACCTCGGAGGAGGTGGATATCTGGGTGCAGCCGACTCCGAATTACATGCATTCGCGGAATTCCCAGGCGGTCAAGGACGCCCGCGCCCGCGGCGTTCAGGTTTGGTGGTATCCCTGCAACTGGCCGTTCCCGCCGACGGCAAACTATCTGTTGGAAAATACCGGCGTCGCCTCTCGCGGCCTTGGCGGTTTCATGATGTGGAAATTCAAGGCGGACGGTATTTTGTATTATTCGACCACCGCTTGGGTTGCCAATATTTTCTCAGAATCGCTGTTGCGCGACCTGCGGCTCGGCAAAAACGGCGTCCGACTGCTTAAATTGGCCAATTATCCGGTCAACCGGGTTTACAGCCTGAATTCAAGCGATACGATGGCTGAATTATCCGCGGTGGAAACGCCGAAGCTGGAACAAGTGTTGCCGATGCGCCTGACCTTGGAGAGCCGGGTGAAACATTTTATTCCCGGTAAAAACGCGGTGTTCCAAGCGGTCGTGACGGTTAATCCGGCCGCTTATAAAAAGGGCCGGAAGCGTTTCGTCCTGCCGCTGGACACGGCCAATCCGGAATGGCAACTTCATACTCTGGAATTCACCCCGGAAACGCCGGTGTCCAAATTGGATTTCAATATTCAGCTGCGAAGTCCCGGCGCCGAAGTTGAAATTCGCCGAATTGATCTCGTCACGCCGAATCACTCCCGCCGGATGCGTTATTCCATTCAAACTCCGCTCCGCGGCGGCCCGGTGGTCGAGATGGAAAATTTCCCGAACATGATCCGCAGCAGCGGCGACGGCTCGCTGGTGTTGCCGGCCGAAAACGGTGTGATCCCAACCATCCGCCTGAAATTCATCCGCGACGGCTTTGAGGATTACGAATACCTGACTATGCTCCAACACGCCTATGAAACGGTGAACTCCGGCCGAAAAAATGTAAAAGACCGGGAAAAATGGCTGAAACGGGCAGAGTCGGCGCTGGCCGTCAGCGACGAGCTTTGCCGCAACCTCAACCGTTACGCCGACCGCGGCGCGATACTGCTGGAGCATCGCCGGGAAATCGCCGCCCTGCTGGAGCAAGCTAATTGATCGATCAGTCGGGATTGATGATGAAAAAATCGTGATGGTATGTTGTTTGTCAGCAGGGCGCTTTGGCATAATCTGCGAAAGCGCGGTATGACAATGAGAAAAACAACAGCTTATGGAGTATAGTAACCTTCGGTTGGTGAAACAGCAAACCGAAGGAGGCCAACTGGAGACGCTCGGGAGTGGCACTGGAGTAACTCTCCGAAATGGTGACTGAGCGCCGGCGGAAATCACCAACATTGAAAACCGTGCCACTCATGAGAAGTGATTGATGATTAGATTCTGTTAATACTATTTGAAAAATAACGCGATGTGCAAGTTTATCGGAGTAGATTGACCTGGCAGGGCGCTCTCTCCGCAGAGCGCCGTTCACTCCGCAATGACTTACCGGGTTACCCGAAGGCAACAGGATATTCGGTGTGGGGAGAACGGCTGTCCGGGACAGACAGCCCTACCTCAAAGGCGACCACGGATAAACTTGCACATTGCGTAAAATAAGATCCAATGCTATATTATCAGCATGGAACTTAATGAAAAACAATATGAAAAAATAGCGAAATATTTGCCGCGCCAGCGCGGGAATGTGAGCATGAGCAATCTCCAATTGGTGAATGCGATATTGTATGTCACGGAAAACGGCTGCAAATGGAGGGCATTGCCGGAATCCTATGGTAATTGGCATACGGTTTACACTCGCATGAATCGATGGAGCAAAAATGGTGTTTTGCGGCGCCTTTTCGAAGCGCTTCAGCAGGAAGATGTTATTCGTATTCGAATGGAAGCGGTATGCTTGGACAGCACAAGCATCAAGGTACATCCTCATGGAACCGGAGCACTGAAAAAAACGGGAAGCAGAGCATTGGACGCTCACGCGGAGGACTCACCACAAAGATTCATATGGTCACCGCATCTGACTGTTCGGCTGTTTCGTTCTCGCTCTCACCAGGAAATGCCAGTGACGGACCGGAAGGACGAACGCTATTGAGCTTCACGGCGGCCAACCATGCGCATCGCTATTTGATTATGGATCGAACTTACGAGGGTGACGAAACTCGTGCATTGGCTATCGCTTTGGGGTATATTCCGGTGGTTCCGCCCCGTGACTGTGCCATGTTCCGCCTGTGAAATTCGAGTGCAAAGGGCGCAGTTCAAAAAGAACCGATTTGCCTGTTATTGCTGATTTATGGCCAAGGCTTTACGTCATCATCGGTCCCCTGCGGTGATATCAAATTCACCGCTTACGTGAAGAATTGACAGCGAAATTTCCGGGAGTATGACCGAAATATTTCTTGAAACAACGGCTGAAATGGGCGGAATCGAAAAATCCCCAGCGTTCAGCGATTTCCTTCAGGGACAAGCGGTACTCCAGCAAGGATTCGGCAGCGCGGTTCAGCCGGTATTGCAGCTCATAACTGCCGAAGGACATACCGAAAAATTCCCGGAAAAGATGACTGAAACGGCTGGGGCTGAAAGAGCAGGCCGCCGCAGCCTCTGCAACCGAAAGAGGATGTCCGTCATTCCGGTGCAACAACTCAAGGGCCGGCGCAAGGCGACGGTCCGGTTCCCCCCCGGCGTCCTCCTCCAAATACGTTTCAAGTTCGATGAAAAAACCACAAACAGCATGCCATTGGCGAAGAAGCGTCCATTCGTCCGGTTTACCTTGGATAGCCTCCAGCTGGTCGCCCAATGCATGGGTCAGCGAACGAATGGCCGAAACATTCAGCTTTTGCATACGGGCTTTCGGATCGGAACGCAACAGAGCCCATAATCGATTACCACCGGTAAAGAGGAAACGGCGCAGTTCGTCCTCCGAGATATTGATCAGTATAGCACTCATGGCGCTTCGCCGGAGGGTTCCGTGCGGTTCCCACGAGCCAATCAGGGAGCATTCCCCCTCTCCCAGCGATATCCGTTTGCCGCGAATGGTGCTGGAGATATTACCACGGCGAATAAGCATAAGGTGAACGGCTTTGTGAATATCCAGAAAAGTCGGTACATGGAGTGGCGCCATTACCGGCATGAATATCAGCTGGCAGGGATCGCGGGGCGAAAGCTGAAAATCGAATTTTTGGCAATGCGATATATTCATAAAAGTTATTTTTTACAATAATCCACCGTTAATATACAATGAAACATTTCTTTTGCAAGTCACTTTCGGTGTTATAATATGTATATATAAAAATCGAAAGGAGGAATCCGGAATGAAGCATAAACTTGCATTAACGGGGAAATTTACACTGATCGAATTGCTGGTAACGATCGCCATCATCGCCATTTTGGCCGCGATGCTGTTGCCGGCACTAACCAAAGTGCGTAGTAAGGCCAGAAACGCCGAATGTATATCCAATTTGAAACAACTCGGTATGGCATTCGTCGGTTATACCGGCGATTTCGACGGATATTTCATGCCGATGAAGTACGGTACGGAAAACTGGGGCGGTTATATCAATCGTACTTATCTCGGAAACGCCCGGATTTTTTATTGCCCGGCGCAATTGAAGACGGATCCCGCCATTGCCGATGCCGCCGCCGGTACGATTCAGTACGGCTATAACTACCACCACATTGCCACCGGCGCTTATTACGGTACACCCTCCATGCCGGCCACGGAATCGCAGATCAAAGCCCCTTCAAAAACTATTTTGATGATTGACACAAGGCACTTGAATCTCGGCCTCGATTATGGATGTTACGGGGTGAATTCCTATTATTCGGCCACGTTCGGAGGAATCGGCGGCGGCGCCTATGCCAGGCATGACAGAACAGCCAACATCGCCTGGATCGACGGACACGCCGAGGGCATAAAATGTCAGGATTCACTCAACCCCTATCCGGAGCTCGGCTCCGTGGGCGGTACTGCTCAGGTGGGAGCGTCGCCGAATTACTGGGACAGAACTAATAATCACAAATAAACAGGAACGAAAAATGAACCACAAATCATTCATCTGCATGGTCGTGTCGCTTGCCGCCATGCTGTCTGGCGCGTCAGAAAAACCGGCCTGGGCCACTCATTCCTACGGGATGGAAAGCCTCTCTCCCGACTACACGGAACCGGGCGGACGCTTCAAACCGCTGCAATGCGCCGGCAATTCCATTACCACCGGGCTTCACCTGATCAAAATCGGCGACAACGGATTGCCATCGGTAATCCAGGCGAAAGGACAGGATATCCTTTCCGCTCCGGTCAAAATTGAACTGTCGGAAGCCGGCGGGGCAATCGCCCTGACGCCGGAGGCCCGCTCTCTGGCGAAAAATGGCAAAAATTCGATTTATGGCAAGACCGTTCAACACGCATCCGGCCTGAAGGTGGAAACAGAAGTCCAAATGGATTACGATTACACCATGATTTTCACGATAACACTGGTTCCACTGAAAAAAATCACCTTGAATAAGTTCGCGCTGGTATTTCCCATGAATCTGCCCGATGACCGGCTTTTGCATGCCACATTGGAACCGGAGAACAAGCTCGAGGCGGGAATCAATGCGCAACGCCGTCGCATTACCCGATGCATCAAGGGAAAAGAACCGGTCAAACTCAACGCATGGAATAATTGCTGGCTGGGCAATACGCATTATGGGCTTGGCTGGAGTTTCGAATCCGTCCGGAACTGGAATTCGGTTCCAGGCGAAGAAATGATCTTTACCCCTGCCGACAATCTGTTTTCGATCAATCTGATCAATCGGGATACGGAAATATCCGGGCCGGTTTCGTATCGCTTTTATCTGTCGCCCACACCGCAGAATACCCTGCCGAAAGACTGGCGCGGCTGGTCATTCGGCACCCGTTACAACAACCTCACCAAACTCAAGCCGGATAAACTGATTTATTGGTCTTTCTGGCGGATCGGCGCCGTAGCCATCTACAACAATGAATGGGTATGGGATCCGGTGCAACTGAAAAAGATCGCGGATTTCGATGCCCCGCAGGGAAAAAACCGGATGGCCTATTTCATCCCGTCGCATTTCACTCATTCCACCTATGCCGAAAAAGATGGCAAAAACTATGTTTTCACGGACCCCTACCTGAAAAAAATTGCTGAAGAAAATGTCTACGAACCCGACCGTTCGGTCAAAGCGACAATCCCGGCTGATGCCATTGTCATTCAAGACCTGTCCGAATGGCGCCGACTTTTTAACGGCCAGGTCCCTGCCACCAAACGAAGCCCGGAGACGGTAGCCGCACCGATCCCGGAATTGGTCAACCAGCGGCTCCACTCCGTTCATACCTTCGTCAACGAATATAATATCCCCGGCATTTATTCGGACGGTAACGTCCCCATGCCCAACTTCCGCATCACCGGAGAAACCGCGGCGGTCAAAGATCACGAAGGAAAAATACGCCCCTATTTTGCCGTCGACGCCTATCGCGGCATGTACAAACGCGCCCGTGCCATTATCCGCAAAGCAGACCCGGTAAACGGTTTGCTGACCGCGCATAACAGCGGTGTCCGTTTCCCCGCGACACTGTCGTTTTTCGATTTCATCATCTACGGGGAAACCGATTTTTACTGGTACCAGGAACCGGAAAAACGGGATGCCTCGACCAACGGTGATTTCTACTACGCCCACATTTGGGGAGATATTGATCATTACAAGGTTCATTTCCCGCGCCAATGGGGCATGCCGCAGGTACTGCTCCCGGAATTGCGCGGCCGTGACCGCAAGTTGTTTCCCGCTCCGGCTCGGGGTACCAGAACCATGTTGAGTTACACCATTCAATTCGATCAGCATTACTGGCCGGTCTGGTGTGACGTTCAGGAAGTCAACAAATTCAACGCGATCCGGCAAGGATTCGGCCTGGTTGATACGGACCGCGAAATCGTGGAATTCGTTCCATATTGGGAAAACAAAGAGTTCAAGCCCAACCACGAAAACCTTAAAGTCGGTTATTATGAAAAAATGATCCAGCACGATCCCTATTTCCCGGAAGCCCCGGAGAAACGCTACCTGGTACTGGTATCAAATATTCAATTCGGCGATGCCGACGCCATACTGACGCTGCCGAAAGAATTGAAAAAGGCGAAAGTCATCGACCGTCAAGCCGGAACTCCGATGGAAATCAAGAATAATACCATCAGCTTCAAACTTGCGCCTTATGATTTCGCTGTCTTTGACGTTACCGGCGAAAAAGAATAATATCATACACGCGGTGTGCGCGTTTACAATCTGAAGATTTGTGGATAACCGTTTATGATAACGTCCATCGGCCATTGCTGTCGCAATTTATGCTAAACTGCCTGCCTGTTACAGTTTCTTCAATCACAATCCGTTTCGGAAAGGCCGCATTTATATGCCAGTTACAAGATGCGTTCGGTCCTTCCAAGGCACAACTCAAGTCTGTTTCTTTGCGCAAATGCCAGTCCGCTATCGGACCGTATTCATCCATGGCCCCGGCATGGATTACAGTACGTTGCCCCTCCATTGCTTTTTTCTCCTGCCAGCGAAATAACAACCCGCTGCCGGGCCGCCCTTCGCCATGCCGACCCGGCAACGGGTGATAAGCATCATGGATATAACCGTGCGACTCCCCTCCGGGTACGGCCTCCGAGTGAAGATTGAACCATTTCATGCCAACATTGCCGCGACGAACAACAATGCGGTCAAATCCTGGATTTTTGAATTCAAGCTCGCCGTCACGGTTATTGAACAACCAGTGCCAATGAGTTATAACCGGTTCGGCGGAGACTATGCGATCAACCACAAACACCACATTTTCACCGCAGAGAATAGCAAAACGGGTGAATTCTTCGATCGGATCCCCATACGCTTCCGCCGCATCATTGCCAAAAACAGTGACCTCATCTCTCCGCATCGCCAGCAGAAATCGCCCTTGACGCCGCACCGGCAACTGCAACTTCTTCTCTTGATCAAACCAACGCGGAGGAGGGAATTGCTGTTCCAGCGTTTGGGAGGCGGTAACAAATGTACAGGTATTGTGAGTTGAAGTGGCACGCTCAAGTTTATGAATCAGATTGCGGTAGCAACTGTGACCGGCGTCAGCCAGCAACCGTTCCTTGCGATATGCGAGAATAATGCTGTTCAGATCGCCGTGGAGGTGTCCGGTTGTGTTCATGGCCTCGCCGGAGGTGCTCATGGCCAATACGGTCGGCGTTTCGCCCCAATCGCTGCGGGCACAGGCGTGGCCGTTGTCAAATCGAGCCGACAACGGGAGTCCGGCAGGTGTTTCCAACGCGGCCATGGCACTGTAATTGACCAGTGCCATAAATCCATGACGGTTCAAAAAGCCGAAGGTGGCACGGTCAAAAGGCCCCTGCCCCGGATTTTCGCTGTAGAGATATTTGAACATCCACGTGGAGAGGCCCGCTTCCAACGGACATGAATCTTTTAAATGCCGGGAAATATGGGTCAGCAGGTCTGGAGCTGCGCCGAAAAGCGCGGCAGAATCATTGAAATTGACCGAACGCGGGCGCGGGTATTCGCCCCACCCGGCAAGCGGCTTCCGGTACAACAATGAATGGCAGAACCAATGCACGGCGCGCCCATAACGGCTCATGTCAAGCCGATACCCACGCCGGGTCAGGGCCTCGTAAATCATCATCAGTCCGTAGCTGCAATAATTACTGTATTGGAGCGATTCTCCATAGGAACCATCTTCCTGAATGGCTTCAAGACAGAATTTATAATCTTCGGCAACCCATTCCAGGGTCCCGGCATCGTCAAGGATCGCGGCGGAAACGGCACAACCGGCCAGAAGAATACAACGCCAGTTCGTCAGGTGATGATTGTGCTCCAGCCATTCACGGCAGAGCGGCAAAGAACGGGAACGCAGGATTGAACGGAGTTCTTCCTTTTCCGCCTCGGTAAAAACATGCGGCGCCAGATCCAGCGCCAAGCCGGCGGCAATGGTCAAATGCGTGGTTTCGAGGTGTCCCTTCGGCGGCTCCGAGTGTTCGCGGAACGCTGGCCCGATCCAATTCGCCAACGGCATTCGCGCCAGATCCAGCGTGGTGGAACGCACCCAGTTGTTCAATTGAGGGCTTGGTTTCCATCCCGCTGCGAAAGCGGCATCGGCAAGGTATTCAGCGGCATGGTGCCAATATTCGGTATCGGCGCCACCGCCGCCAAGTCCCGGCGAACTGCTGTATTTGCCGACTCTGTTCAAGAGGCCCCAATAAAGATTGGAAAAAACGCGGTCACGCATCACGCCTCTCATGTCCGTGCGTTCCTGTTCGGTAAAAAAAATGCTCATGATTTCCTGATCCTTCATGTGGAGCGCATTCTCCCGAAAAAGGCTGCGCTCGCATATCTCGTTAACGAGGGGGGGTACACGTATAGCGGCTCGCTTACTTGGCCAGCCATTTCATGTTATCGAAATTGATCTCGCGTATGACCAGGTGTCCGGGCGTGGCGGCAACGAACAGGATGATATCCGCAACCTCGTCCACCTGCAGGAATTTATCACGGGGAACTTCGCGGTCCCCCCAGTAATTGCTGTTCACCGGTCCCGGATTGATGTCGCTGATCTTGATGCCGGCCTTGATCATCTGGTCCGCCAGACCGCCGGAAAGTCCCCGCGCGCCGAATTTGGACGCGCAATACACCGGGGCTCCCGGGTTCGTCCGTTGTCCGGCCATCGAAATCAGGTTCAGGATGTGCCCTTTGCCGCGCGGTTTCATCTGACGGAGCGCAGCCCGTGAGGCCAGGAAAACTCCGGTCATATTGACATCGACCATTTTTTGGTAATCCGCCAGCGAAGTATTGCTCAGGTCCGGGGTCGGAATCCCCAGTCCGGCGTTATTCACCAGAATATCGACGTTGCCGAAACGTTCGGCGCAATCAGCAAACGCTTTGTCCACCGCCGTTTCATCGGCCACGCTGCCGACCTGACAGGCAAATTTATCGGCACCGAATTCCATTTGCATCGCTTTCAGTGCTTCCTCGTTCAAATCGATGGTATAGACCCGTGCGCCTTCAGCGATGAATTTGCCCGTGGTCGCTCTGCCGATGCCCGACGCCGCGCCGGTGATAAATGCGATTTTTCCGTCCATTTTTTTCATGATATCCAAATCTCCTTGAGTTGATTTTTCGTAATATCGAGCTAAAATCAGGTGTATTTCATCCGTTATGTAGAAACGGTGATGCCGTGTTGATGTATTCTTCCGCAAGCCTCATCCGCTTTCTTGAATTCACCAAAGTAAAAACCATTCAACAGCTAAAAGCTCTTTTCATGCAAATGAATCCATAAGAATGTCTCCCGGTCATTGCGTCAATCCTTTTCCAAACGTTTTGCCGCCTGTTTCAGTTCATCTATGATACTGTTCTTAAGTTCTTGATGGATATTGACCGCGGGCATGCTCATGCCGATTACACCAAGCAAACGACTGTTTCGATCCAGAATCGGTACTGCCGCCCGAAAAAAACGGTCCGTATCGAACGGGCATATCACCAGCTTATCCTTACGCGCGGCGGCGAGAAATCCCTCCAGCGCCTTGCTGTTCTTCCACAGATGGGCGCCATATTCGGCAAAAGGATGGTGTCCCTCGATCTGCAGTACCGCTGAATCCGGCAGAAAAGCCATCCCGACAAGCCCGGACGCATTTGCATAAGGATGATATGCGTCACCGTTCAGACGCTGAAGCACCTGCGGCCGGTCGGGGCTGATGCGCATCATCTGGCGAATTTCGGAATTAGCCGCAATCCCAAAAACAACCACTCCGCCGGGAAAAGAGTCATACAGACGCTGGAGTTCCCGATCCGCCGAACGGACCAACCCTTTATGGAGTTGGTTTTCAGCGATTTCCATGAAAGATGAACCGATATAAAGACGATTGTTGTTGCGCTTCTCAAGAAAACCGCGGGCCAGAAGCGTCCGCGTCAAGTTGTGCGTCGCCGGCAGTTTCATGCTCAATGCATCGGCAATTTCACTGAGGCGCAATCCTTTGTCGCTGTCGCCTACCAATTTCAGCACGTCCAGCGCCTTGAGTACGGAGTTAACCAGATTATTCTCGTTCATACAGAAAGATTCCTCGTTCCTATTAGTTATCATTATAACGGCAAAGAATGAGATTTCAATCGTAAAATGAAAATAATCATAAAAAATTCACTATCAAGACATAATAATTCATTAATACTGAATTAATTTCGAATTCATAGCTTTATGATCCCCTCTCAAGAGTTGAAGCAATTGAATCGGCGTGTTCAAACCCCATCCGCTTACGTTTAGCCACACGCTTCACCGGAGAATCTGTACATGGTCAAAAGATGCTCAAAACCAAATAGCTTCCGCCGCATATTATCAGGAATTCATGCCGGAAAATCGATTTGCGGATGGAAAAAAGCAACAATCCGTGCTAACTTTACCCAACGTATTTGAACTTTAAAAGCAATCAAGGTGTATCATGGCTATAGAATTCTGTTCCGTTTATCTGGATGAACCGATTGTCGCCGGACGGGTGGTTGATTTTTTCTTTCCGGCTGAAATCACCCGGGATACCGCCCTGTTTTTTGTCCACGGCGGCGGCTGGCGCGCAGGAGCCCGCGCGGTTTTCCACCGGCTGATCACGGAATACAACCGCTATGGATTCGCCTGCGCCAACACCGATTACCGGCTCGGCGGCGTAACGGCGGCGGAGCAGATTTCCGACATTCGCCGCTCTTATATGCTGTTCATCGAGAAATTGCGCGAACGCAACCGTCCATGCAAAATCCTGGTGCTGGGTTCCTCCGCCGGGGCGCATCTGGCGGCCCTGCTGGCGCTGGCCGCCCCCGGCGAATGCGGCGACGAAATCGCATTCCAAGGCGATTGGGTCGCCCCCTGCGGCGCGGCGCTCCAGGCGACGCCGGTAACGTTTGAACCGTGGGAAGACATCTTCCCGGCCATCTGGACCAGTATGCAGGATATCGCGGGGGTTCCTTATGCGGAAGGCTCGGCGGTCTACCGCCGCCTCTCCCCCATCGCGTATCTGAAAGCCTCCAATCCGCCGTTGTTTTTCCTGGAAGCGGAGAACGAACATATGTTTCCGGGTTCCATGACCCTGGAGTTCGTCGAAAAACACAACGCGCTGGGCATCTGTTCCAAATGGAAAGAATATCCGCGCACGGAACACGGTTTCTTCTACGACATGACCCGCTGGCAGCAGCGGGAAGCCTTCGAGGACATCAAAGCGTTCGCCGAATCGCTGTAGCTCCATTCGCCCGCAGTGAAAATAATTGAAAAAATATCGGTGAAAATATTGAATAACCCAGGGTTCCACGCTATATTATGCAGCCTAATTTAAGAGGAACCCCTACATGTCAGCTAAATCTGAAACGATTCTGGTCCTGGATTTCGGCTCACAGTACAGTCAATTGATTGCGCGGCGCATCCGTGAATGCAATGTCTACAGTAAAGTGATGCCTTTCTCTACCTCCCCCGAAACCATCCGCACCGAAGCGCCCGCGGGTATTATCCTGAGCGGCGGCCCCGCCAGTGTCTACGAACCCGGCGCTCCTCAAATCGACCCCGGTATTTTCGAGCTGGGCGTGCCGGTGCTCGGCATCTGTTACGGCATGCAGTTGATCATCCACACACTGGGCGGCCAGGTGGCTCCGGGCAGTGCGCGCGAATACGGCCGCGCCGTCATGAACATCACCGATCACTCGGATTTGTTCAAAGATGTCAGCGCCTCGCTCAAGGTCTGGATGTCGCACGGCGACAAGGTCGTCAAGACCCCGGACGGCATCAAATGCCTCGCCCGCACCACCAACACGGAATACGCGGCGATCCGCATCGAGGGACGCCGTATTTATGGAATTCAGTTCCATCCGGAAGTGGTCCACAGCGAAGAAGGATCCCGAATTATCGCCAATTTCTGCCGCCGCATCTGCGGCTGCAACGGTTCGTGGACGATGTCCTCGTTTATCGAGCGTACCATAACCGAGATTCGTGAAAAAGCAGGGGCGAATCAGGTTATTCTCGGCCTCTCCGGCGGCGTGGACTCGTCGGTGGCCGCCGCGCTGATCCACAAAGCCATCGGCAAACAGCTCACCTGTATTTTCGTGGACAACGGACTGCTGCGCAAGAATGAACGCCCCCGCGTCGAAGAACTCTTCGCCCGGAATTTCCAGATGAACCTGGTCACCGTGGACGCCACCAACCGTTTTCTGGACAAACTGGCCGGAGTGGATGAACCCGAGGCCAAGCGCAAGATCATCGGCCATGAATTCGTACAGGTTTTCGACGATGCCGCCGCCACGATCCCGAACGCGGTTTTTCTGGCGCAGGGAACCACTTATCCCGACGTGATCGAGAGCGTGCCGATCAACGGCAACCCCTCCGCCATGATCAAGAGCCACCACAACGTCGGCGGCCTGCCCAAAGATATGAAATTCAAACTTCTCGAACCGCTCTCCGCGCTGTTCAAAGATGAAGTCCGCGAAGTCGGCCGCCAGCTCGGCCTGCCCGAAGACGTCGTCATGCGCCAGCCGTTTCCCGGCCCCGCATTGGCGGTGCGCCACCTCGGCGCGGTGTCCAAGCGCACGCTCGACATTCTGCGTGAGGCGGATGCGGTCATGGTCGAAGAAGTCAAAGCCGCCGGGTTTTATTACAAAACCTGGCAGGCGTTCGCCATTTTCCTGCCGATCCGCACGGTCGGCGTCATGGGCGACCTCCGCACCTACGACTACGTCATCGCCCTCCGGGTGGTGGAAAGCAGCGACGGCATGACCGCCGACTGGGTGGACCTGCCCGATGAATTGCTCCGGCGGATTTCCAACCGCATCATCAATGAAGTCCGCGGCGTCAATCGGGTGGTCTACGACATTACATCCAAGCCCCCCGGCACTATCGAGTGGGAGTGATTCCATGATCGCGATTCTCGACTACGGGGCCGGCAACCTGACCAGCGTTCGCCTTGCCTTCGAGCGGATCGGCGGACAGGCGGAAGTCGTCACCAGCGCAAGCCGGGCTGAAAAAGCCGACAAAATCATTTTCCCCGGGGTCGGTTCCGCCGCCAGCGGCATGGCGGGGTTCTGCGGACGCGGTTTCGACCGGGTCCTGCGGCAGGCGGTGGCGGACGGCAAACCCGTCCTGGTCATCTGCCTGGGCATGCAAATGCTGTTTGAAAAAAGCGCGGAAGACGGCGGCGTGGAAGGACTGGGAATTCTCCCCGGCACCGTCGAGGTATTTTCCTTTCCGCCCGGGCAGCGGGTCAAAATTCCGCACATGGGCTGGAACGGCGTCGATTTCACGCCCGGACACCCCATGCTGAACGGCATTAATCCCGGCGAGGCCTTTTACTTCGTCCACTCCTACTATGTCCGGCCGGGCAAACCGGACACCACACTGGGGCGTACCGAATACGCCGGGTTCAATTTCACCGCCGCCGCAGGGCGCGGAAACCTGTTTGCCACGCAGTTTCACCCGGAACGCAGCGGAACGGCCGGCCTGCGCCTCCTGAAAAACTTTCTCGAATGGGACGGTACATTATGCTCCTGAAACGATTGATCGTCTGCCTGGACGTCCGTAACGGACGCGTGACCAAAGGCGTTAAGTTCAAAGGCAACATCAATGTCGGCGACCCCGTGGAAATGGCCGAACGTTACAGCGTCGACGGCGCCGATGAAATGGTTTTCTACGACATCACCGCCTCGGCGGAAAAACGTCCGATCGACATTCGCATGGTGGCGGAAGCCGCCAAACGGGTCTTCGTACCGTTCACCGTGGGCGGCGGCCTGCGCAATGTAGACGATATGCGCGCCGCGCTCCTGGCCGGGGCCGACAAAGTTTCGCTGAACTCCCTCGCGGTGGACCAGCCGGATATCCTGCGGACCGGGGCGCTGGCTTTCGGACGCCAGTGCATCGTGCTGGGCATGGACGCCAAACGGGTCGGCGTTTCAGCCCGTTTCCCGTCGGGCTACGAAGTCGTCACCCGGGGCGGCCGGGAACCCGCCGGACTCGATGCCGTGGAATGGGCCAAAAAAGCGGTAGACCTCGGCGCCGGTGAAATCTGCCTGAACGCCATCGACACGGACGGCATGAAAACCGGGTATGAACTCGAAATCACCCGCAAAATCGCCGATACCGTAGGTGTTCCCCTGATCGCTTCCGGCGGCGCCGGAACGGTCGCCCATCTGGCCGACGCCTTCGAAAAAGCCCATGCGGACGCCGCCTTGGTCGCGTCCATGGTCCATACCGACGGCTACACCTGCTCCGGCATCAAAAAAGAGTTGGCGGAAGTGTATCGCATCCCCGTCCGGCGCTGAGTATTTTATAGATATTTTGCGGTAAAAAAGAGTTCTCGAATTCAATTACCGTATTTCTGATAAAATGTGCGTATCCGGGCAGGATCATCCAGGTCGGATTCGTAGTCAACGGGCATGCTGTTGCGCATTTCGACCGGCAGACAACAGGGCAATTCGCGCCAGTACGGTCCATCGGCCGAATTATTGTCCTGTTCGATCCGGGCATCCAGATATCGCCCCCACCAGAGTGAAGCTTCCGTAAAATTCCGCGGCGTCACCGTGGACAAATACCCGGCGTACAGCCGCATCGCCTCCAGATCGCCGTCACGGGCGGCGGAAGCCAACAGCGCCGCCACGCGTTCAGGCGCGGCCTGCCGTTTCCGCAAAAGCCCGGCGAGCGCCAGCCGGGACTGCGGCAGTTCCGATTTTTCATAAGCCTGAACCGCCGGTTCGTCCTGTCCGTCCGCCTCCAACAGCCGCCCGAGTTCATAACCGGCTTCGGTCACGCCCGCGGCGAACGCGGCTTCCAACAGCGCCCGCCCCGTACGGCGATCCTCATCCACTCCAAAACCATACTGATAACAGATTCCGGCGGCATAGTTTCCATAGGGAGCCGCCCCCGCCCGCCATTGCTCCAAAGCCGGCTCCCGCGAACCGCTGAAAAACAACTCCGCCCCCACCCTTGCATCCTCACTGAACAGCGCCAGCGCCACTTTGCAGCGGGCATCATTCCGGGCGACTCCGGAGTCGATGTATTCACGGGCTTTCGCCAAGGTTTCCTCACGCTTTCCGTCCTGGTTGCGGTACAGAAGCCATGCCGCATTGAACATCCCGTCCGGGTCCCCCAGCCTGGCGGCCTGAGCATAAAGTTCATAGGCCCGTTTGGAATCGGCGGTCAGTTCAGCCAGCTTGACGATGCCCGGCGCAAAGCGCGATTCCAGCATTTGAGTGAAGATGTTCCGGGCGGCGCCAATATCGCGCTCCGCTTCCAGCGCCGACAGTCCGAGCTGATAAAGCGCCTTGACATGCCCCCGGTCGGCGGCTTTTTCCAGTGCGCCGATCCGCCAGAGCGCTTCGGCGTTACCCTGCGCGGCGGATTTCATCAGCATATTCCGGTCGCCGGACAGAATCCCGTAGAGCGTCATGGCGGCATCATACTGAAACCCGGCGGCGGTTTGCAGTAATGCGACCGCCTGTTCCTCCGAACGCGGCGTCCCTACGCCAAAATAATGGCATAACGCCAGATAATAGATGCCGAAGACGTGTCCGGCAGCAGCGGATTTTTGAAACTCCGCGACCGCGCCGGGGAAATTCCGCTCCACGCCGTAACCGCCGTCATACAGACAGCGTCCGCGCCAATAGGCCGTCTCCGGCACGCTGAGCCGTCCGTCGTCGCGATAGCCGCTGTAAATATAGCGGAAATAATTATTGTCGAGCCGGGTGGGAGCCGGGTCCAGGCGATTCCAGAACGTGATATCGGTAAATTCGCAGACGATGAAATTTTCCGCTCCGCCCTGCCCGCTGAAACCGTAGTAGCCATAGCTCGGAATATTTTCCAGAGAACGAATTTCCCGGCGTCCGTCGCGTTCGAAGGTGATGACGCCGTCTCGAGGATAAAGCACGATTTTTTCTTCGCTGATCCGGAACAGATTCGTACAGTTTTTCAGGTTGGAAAAATAAATCGTCCCGGATTCCGTTCCGTCGTCTTTCCCCCCGCGGACAACCGCCTTCAGCCGTTCGCCCGCCGTGCAGAGGCGTTCGATGCCGGGCGCACTTTTGCCGGGGCGATGCGTGGACAGCGTGAAATTCAGCAGATTGGCCGCATAGCGTTTCTCCGGGTCCAATCCGGCAGTCTGCGGGGCGACCGGATAAATCCGCCGCAGGAAACGAAACGTAAGGGCATTGACTCCCCGCCCGCCGGAGTTGAACGAAGTCATGATATAACGGGAACCGTCCACCGGCAACCGCTGCGGGAACAACGCATAGCCCCACAGGGTCTGATCGATTTTCAAGCCGTTCTTGAAATTGTAATTGTGGAGGAAGTCACCACCGCCGATGATGGTCTGCGCCGTCACGGCCAGGCATATTCCCCAAGCCATTGAAATACGCCAGAACATAATGACCTCCGTTATTCAAATTTATCCGAACAATTTTTTCCAGAACGATCCGGTATCGCTGCTGCAATCAGGAGGGAACAAGGTACATTCCTCCAATACGCTGACGATTTCAGGGTATCCGGGGCGGTCCGCCGGCGTCAGGGCGAGCATTTTCATGATCAGGACCGACAGGCGCTCCGGGATGTCCCGGCGCACGGCGCGGGGCGGATCGATTTTGCCGGAGCGCTCGCGGAGCGCTTCTTTCGGGCTGTCATTGTCCATAAACGGCATCGTTCCGGCAAAGAGTTCGTACATGGTCACGCCCAATGAATAGACATCGCTGCTGTACGTTTCGAACATGCCGCCGAGCCGCTCCGGACTGAAATAATCGAGCCGCTCCCGGTACAATCCAAGGTTGGAAAACGCGGCGGTCAGTCCGAAGTCTCCGATCCGGACGTTACGCTCCGAATCCAGCAGAATCACGTCCGGGCAGATGTCATAATGCTCCACTCCCAGCCGCTGGGCTTCCTGCAAGCCAAGCGCCGCCTGCTTCATCCATTTGAGTTTTTCGCCGAACGTCAGGGGAATCAGGCCGTCCACCGCCTCGCGCAAACTTCCGTTGGGCATGAATTGCATGACCAGATAGGACTGCCCCTCGTATTCGCCGCAGTGATAAATGCCGATGACCGCCGGATGGTTCAGCCGTGCCATCATCCGTCCTTTTTCCAGAAAAATTTCGTCAAGCCCCGGCGCTTTTTCCGCGAATTCCGGGTTAAGCACTTTGATCGCCACTTCGCGGTCCAGCGTCACGTCCAGCGCCCGGTAGGTGTTCCAGATCAGCCCGCTGCCGCAGACATCCTCCAGCAGATAGGAGGAATCGAACCAGCGCGGCACCGTGATTTCGGCGGCGCAATTGGGGCACTCCACCTTTGAAAACGGTTCCAGGTCCGACAGGTCCAGGCGCTGTCCGCACCGGTAACAGGCGATTTTCAAAAGCGAATCATTCATCATTACATCCATACGGTTTCGACAGGCTCGGCCTGTTCCACGATTTCCAGCCGGATATCTTCGCGGCCGAGCTCGCGCAGTTTCGCCTGCGCCAGTTCCCGCACCAGTTGATAGGTATTGCACTGCGAACTGATATGCACCAGGAAAATCACCTGCGTCCGCGGAGAAATCAGATTCTCCAGCGCATTCAGCGCGGCCTGATTGTCCAGATGCCCGTTGCGCCCCATGATACGGCGCTTCAAATAGAGTTGACGGTCCGAACGCTGCAGCATATTCAAATCATAGTTGCTTTCCAGAATCAATACGTCGCTGTTCGCCAGGCGCGTCCGCGCCAGCAGGTCGATCGCCCCGAGGTCGGTCGCCAGCCCGATCCGGAACCCGCCCCGGCTGAGCACAAACCCCACCGGTTCCACCGCGTCGTGCTGTACCTGAAAGGGCAGAACGCTGAACCCCGCCGCTTCGAACACGGTCCCGGCGGCGAATTCAATCACCCGCTCGGCGATCGTTTTTTTACGGCGCAGGTAATCGGCGGTCCGCCCGGTCATGCACGCCGGAAGCGAATAATCCTGACAAAACAGCCGCATGCCCCGCACGTGATCTTCGTGCTCATGGGTCACCAGCAGGGCCTTCAGCAGTTTCGGGTCCACCCCGGCTCCGGCCATACGGTTCAGCAGGTCCCGGCGGCTGAATCCCGCGTCCACCAGCAGACCGCCCTCGCCGCATTGTATCACAAAAGCGTTGCCGCGACTGCCGCTGCCCAACGCCGTAACTCCGATTTTCATTTAGTCTCCAAATTCATTCTTTCCCGTTTGGAAAATCTCCGTCACGGTATTATAATATAGAGTAATTAGCATAAATATCAATATTTTTTTCTAAGGTTTTCAAACAGCATTCCGTATGGCCGAGCAAACGTTCAACCACAACCAGACGCAAACCCTTAAACAGGAGCAGGTTTTATCGCCGCAACAATATCAGTCGCTGGAAATCCTGTTGACCCCATTGCTCGAACTTCAGGAAAAGATCTCTCAGGAAATCGCCATGAACCCGCTGCTGGAACAGGACAGCGACCGCCATCTGGAGCTGGCCGGCGACCTGTTCGGCTCCGGCGATCCCCCTGCCCGGCAGCCGTCGGCTGACGATGACGGCAGTTTCGACGACGCCGAAGCCCTGAGCAGCGACGAACTGGCGCAGTTTTCGCAACTGGCCCGCAACTGGAACGAAGGCGAATACGAACCCGGCGACGCCTCCCGCATCAGCGACGACCAGGAACGGCGCGATTACATGTTCAATTCGCTGGTGGACCTCCCCTCTTTGCAGGATCAAATGCTGACCCAGCTCCGGCTGTCCGACATGCCGGAGCGCCTGATCCCCGTCGCCGAGATCATCATCGGAAGCATTGACGACAGCGGCTACCTCCGTTCGAACCTGCCGGATATCGCCATGGCCGCCAACTGCGAGCCCGACGCCGTGGAAGAAGCGCTGCATCTGGTACAGGCCTTCGACCCGCCGGGGATCGGTGCGCGCGACCCGCGCGAATGCCTGCTGCTGCAGATTGACCGCCAGGCACCGCCGGACCGCTTGCTCCGCGAACTCGTCAGCGAACACCTCGACGCGATCGGGCGCAACCATCTGCCCCAAATCGCCAAAGCCATGAAGATTTCGATGGAGGAACTCGACAGCCTGCTGGACAAGCTGAAAAAACTCAATCCGTTTCCCGGCAACGCCATCGCTCCGGATTCCGCCGAATACGTAGTCCCCGAAATGTCGATCGAAAGAGACGAGCACGGCGAATACCAGATCGCCGACACCGGCGACTACATCCCGCGCCTGCGCATTTCCCAGACCTATATGGACCTGCTGGAAGACCCGACCACCGACCGCGAGACCCGCGACTATATCCGCAGCAACCTCGCCAACGCCAAAACACTGCTCCGCAGCCTGGACCAGCGTCAGGACACCATACACCGGATCACCCGGGTCATCGTCGACACCCAGCATGATTTTTTCGAAAACGGCATTGAGGGCCTCCGCCCGCTGACGCTCCAGCAGGTGGCGGATAAACTGGACATTCACGGCGCCACGGTCAGCCGCGCCATCGCCAACAAATACCTGAAAACGCCGTGGGGCGTATTCGAATACAAATTCTTTTTCAGCGGCGGCTACCGGACCGAAGACGGCGGTGAGATTTCCTCCCGTACCGTCAAGGAAAAAATCCGCGAGCTGATCAAAGACGAAACGCCCGAAAAACCGCTCTCCGACAGTAAACTCGAAAAACTGCTGAAAGACGACGGCATGGTCAATATCGCCCGCCGCACCGTCGCCAAATACCGCGAGGAACTCGGCATTCCGCCGTCGCACCTCAGGAAAAAATTTCTATGAATAAAATTTTGAACGTTTTACGGGCCAACGCCGCCTTGCCGCGCCGGTCGATCCTGCTCCTGTTCATCCTCGCCGTCGCGGCGTCGTTCACGGTCCGCAGCATCGTCTGCCACCGCGACATCGCCGCCATGCGGCAGGCCGCCGACGCCGATTTCACGCCGTTTCTGGTGGAAAGTTCGATCATGTACTCCTACGTGCTGGATTCGGCTTACAAGGGCGGAATCCCCGAATACGACCCCGGCCTCGCCAAAATGGAACACGTCAAGCTCTCCGAACAAATGCCGATCGGGCTGGAACCGTTCCTCGGCTGGGGGCTGAAACTGAAAAACGCCCTCCCCGGCCTTCAGCAGATCAGCGATCCCGGTTTCGTCCGGTTTCAGGCGCGGCTGTGGGTCAGCCTGACCGGCGGTTTCATTCTGCTGTGGCTGCTGGCGCTGCGGGTCCCGGCGGGATGGTCGCTGTTCGGCGCGCTGCTTTACGCGGCGGCTCCGGCGGCGGTAGCGCGGGCGACCGGACAAGACCTGCTCTGCGAGGTCATGGCGCTGCCGTTCCTGGTCTCGGCGTTCGCCTGGGCCGGGTGGTATTTGAGGAAACCGAAAGCCGTTTACGCCGCCGCATTCATGGTTTCGGCATTCGCCGCAGTGGCGTTCTGGGACATCGTTCAATTCGTCTTCGCGGTCTGGGTGCTTCTGGAGGTCATCCGTTCGTTCGCGGACAAACGCCCCCGCAAGCGGCGGTTCCACCTCTTTCTGCTGTTTTACATCGCCCTGATCCTGGCGGCGGTGCTGGTGCCGTACCACCGCGCCCACGGCATGATTCTGTCGCCCATGCTGCTGGTGTGTTTCCCGGTGCTCATCCTGTTGAACACCCTGAAACAGAAGCGCCGGACGGCGGCGCTGGCGGCACTCGGCGGGCTGGGCTTGCTCTGGCTGATTCTCGCACTGAACAGTCCGTTTGCCGGCAATTACAGCCATTTCACGGAACTGGTCTGCGCCAAGCTCCGCCATTTCAATATCAAGCCGAAAGACCCGTCCCTGCTTACGTTCAATGCCCGCGTCCTCTGGACCCCCGCCCTGCATTCGGCCACGTTCCGCGATGTCCTGCAATATTTCCCGGGCATGCTCTGGATGACCGGCATCCTGCTTGCCGGAGGGTTGTTCAATCCCCGCTTCCGCGCCCGGCTCCGGGATTTCCGGATGCTCCGGCCGCTGGTGCCGGCGGCGGTGTTTTTCATCCTCTTCATTTTCCTGTTCCGGTTCCACGTGGTGGCGGTGATCTTCCTCAGCCTTTCCTGCGCGCTTCTGTTCGCGGCATGGCACCGGCTGCTCCGCCGCACCTGGCAGCGGGTGCTGCTGCTGGCGCTGGCGGCCCTGACCCTGTACGCGGAGGCGGATTCGCTGTTCCGCCGGATACGGAATTACGAGAGTTTCAGCCTGTCCGAAATCGCCGGGCTGATCCGCTATCTGCGTGACGCCAAGGTTGAAAACCGGGTTTTCCTGTCCACCATGGAACTGTCTCCCATGCTCAAAGCCTACGCCGGAGCCGCCATTGTGGTACAGCCGAAGTTCGAATTCCCGGCAACGCGGCAGATATTCAAGGAATACACTCAATCCCTGTTTTCTCCTTACCCGGAAGACTTTACCGCATTCTGTACGGAGCACAACGTCGATTTCATCGCCTTTTTCCGCGGCACCGGGCTCGGCCCCCTGCATCCTTATTCGTACCGTTATATGGCCAACGCCAAAGTGATCCCCGCCACCAGCGCCGCCTATCTGATGGATGTCGCGCCGCTGCGCCTGAAAAACCTGTACGAAATCACCATCCCCCCGAAATACGGCGCCGATAAACGGTTCCGGCTGTTCCGGTTCGTCAAGCCGGCCGACGCGGCGCGTTCGCGCATGACGTTCGACCTGGCGGTCGACGCCTGGAACGACGGCAACCCCGTCCTGGCGCGCAAACTCATCCGCGCCGCCTATCTCCTGAACCCGAACTCCGAACAGATTTATCTGATGTATTATAAAATCTCCGGCAAAATCCCCTCTCCAGCCCTCCGGGACTTCCTCGAAATCCCCAAATAACGCCACAAAAAAGCCGGAACGGAAAACCGCTCCGGCTTTTCAGGCTCGACTGGATGTGTCTTATTCGTACCAGCCGTCCGGCAGGTGGTCGCGTTCGGCCTCCAGCAGTTCCTTGATGATCATCCGGGCGTCGCCGATGTTGTTCACAATGGGGTCGGTGACCATCGCCAGCAAGAGCTTCTGACGGTCGCACGATGCAATCGCCTCCACGGTCAGCTCGTGGGTGTCCAGCACCTGATGCGTCAGCCCGAGAATACCGCGCGGCAGCGCGCCGACCTTGATCGGTTTCGGGCCGTTCATGTCGAGCTCGCAGCGAAGTTCGAGGAACGCGTCGTCCGGCAGGTTCGGAACCGCGCCGCGGTTGGCGGAGTTGATGTAGAATTTCTTGCCGAGGTTGCCCCACATGCTTTCGATGATATCGGTGGCGTGGTCGCCGCGTCCTTTCTCGAAAAATTCTTCGATCGAATCCTCGCCGTTGGCCAGCCGTTCGGTCGCGGCCCAGGCTTCCGCCATTTCATCCGCCCGGTTATAACCGTCGAACGGAATGATCGGCTCGGGCGTGGCCGGCGTCACGCCGTAGCCCTGGAAGAACGGCACATATTCCTTGGTGTGGCTGACAGCGGTCGGATAAGCGCCGTACACATCCATGAATTCCAATGCGTAATTCGCATTCAGCCGCGGTTTGGCTTTGGGGCTCGGCTCGGTTTCGTATTCCTTGCGGGCCTGCTCGGCCACATGCTCGCGGAGCTTCGGCAGATAGTCCCGCCCATCGTAATTCAGGCGGAACAGCCAGGTACAATGGTTGACCCCGGCGATTCCGAGGTCGAGTTTGGCGTCCATTTCCGGCGGAACGGTTTGCGCATCCATCGGCAGCAGGCCGATCCGCTGCATGAACAGGGCGCGGACATACGGCTCATGGTTGCCGTCGCAAAGCGCGAAGCTTTTGACGTCCGGGGCCAGACGCATCAGTCCGATGCCCAGCACCGAAGTCGGGTTGATGAAGTTGATCAGCCAGGCATTGGGGGCCAGGCGGCGCATGTCGTCAACCACCCGGAGCGCTTCGGGCAGTTCGCGCATGGCGCGGAAAATGCCGCCGGGCCCGATGGTGTCGCTGGAACACATGGTCACGCCGTATTTCAGGCAGATCCGGGTGTCGATGCCGCGGTAATAAGCATTGCGGAACGAAAACGAAAGCACCACGAAGTCCGCATCCTTCATGACCTCCCGACGGTCGGTCGAGCCGATGATTTCCAGTTCGCATCCGGCGTATTCCCTGGCGCGGCGGGCGAGCTTCATCATGGTATTGAGCACGGCAGGGTCGGTGTCGACCAGCGCCAGTGTGCCGCCGCACAGCACTTCACTGTGAATCATGTTGTAAATTACCGGTTTGCCGAAAAAATAACTTCCGGCGCCGATCACTACGACTTTCGGTCCTTTTTTCATTTGACTGTCTCCAGATATGGGCTAATGGGTTCAGATGAATTAATCATATTTTACCATTTACGGCTTGAATTCGCAATGGTAAAAATGTATTATAATTAGCAATCCGGTCGCATAACCATGAAATTACGTTCCACATACCGCCCCTTTTCAAAGGGTTCGCTCCGGGCGCCGCTCCACGCGCGGTCCGCCGGACACTACCTCGTGGACCGGAACTGGCTGGAACGGGAGGTGCGCAAAGAATTCGTTGAACTGTTCTGGGGCGTCCGCGGAGCCCTGCGCTTCCGCCATCAGGACCGCGAATGGGCGCTGAAAGCGAATGAAGTCTGCTTTTTCCTGCCGGGCGATGTCCACTGCATTTCGCTCCTGTCGGAATCCGCGGAGTATTACTGGATGACATTCGACGGGCCGTATCTGGATTTTTTGATTTCGGCGTTCGGGCTGGAACGCGAATCGCGCCCGGCCGGAAATTGCCCGGCAGAGCTATTTCTCCAGCTCGAACGCGAACTGCGCGACCTGAGCACCAACGGCGAATACCGAGCCGGAGCCACCTGCTATGAGATTCTTTCGCTGTCGCGCTTCAGCGGCAGTTCCGCCGAAGACCAGACCGTGGAACAGATCAAGACGATGGTGGAGGAAAATTTTCAGGACCCCGCGTTCGACATCCGGGCGCTGGCGCAAAAAACCGGACATCACCGTTCAACCTTGAACCGGCTCGTCCGCCGCCATTTCGGCATGCCGCCGAGCGAATACCTGATCGGATTCCGCCTGCAGGAAGCCATGAAGCTGCTGCGCGACACCACTTATTCCATCAAAGAAATCGCGGAAAGCGCCGGGTTCAGCGATCAGAATTATTTCGCCAAAGTCATCAACCGCCGTTTCGGCAAAACGCCATCGCAGTTCCGCAAACACGGCTGACGGATTCAACCGCTCCCCAGAGCAATAATCACCAGCCCCGCCACCTGCGGCGCGTGCGTTACCTGCCGCGACCGATCTTCGAAAACGTGGCGGGGCTCTATATTTATGACCACAACGTCGCGGTCATTTCGGCGCTGAAAGAAAGCTACGCCATGATCATCGAAAGCCACGAACTTTCGACCCTGCTGAAAAATATCTGGCAATGCATCTGGGAAAGCGCCGAACCGGCGGAAGCCTGAAAAGGGAAAAATCATAATTTTTCTGATTTGCGACTGTAATTTTTATTTTAACATGTTATATTAGCGAAATGTTTATTGTCACAATCTTAACAATCATAACCATTAATCAAGGGAGTCTATGACTGTGAGTTACACCGTTATCGTGTTTGTGAAACAGGTTCCGGATACCCAAAACATCTCCGGCGAGGCGATGACCCCACAGGGGACCGTCAACCGCGCCGCTCTTCCGGCGATTTTCAATCCCGAGGACTTGAATGCTTTGGAACTGGCTCTGCAACTGAAAGACCGTTACAACGCCAGAGTCATCGTCGGCACCATGGGCCCGCCCAACGCCGCCGAAGTCCTGCGCAACGCGCTCTACCGCGGCGCCGACGAAGCCTTTCTCCTGACCGACCGGGCATTCGCCGGAGCCGACACCCTGGCCACCAGTTATGCCTTGAGCTGCGCCGCCAAGAAATACGGTAAATTCGACCTGATTCTCTGCGGACGCCAGGCCATCGACGGCGATACCGCCCAGGTAGGCCCCCAGCTGGCGGAAAAACTCGCCCTGCCCCAGATCTGCTACATCGAAGATGTGGTCAAGCTCGAACCCGGCAAAATCCGCGCCAAGCGCGCAATCGACGGCGGCTACGAAGTCCTCGAAGCCCCCACCCCGTGCCTGCTGACGGTGATCGACTCCAATATCCCCCGCCCCCAGAATGCCATGCGCATCATGAAATACAAGAAAGCCAAAACCAAATCGGAAGTCATTAAGGGCAACTCCGAATACACCGATGCCGAAAGACTTGCCGAAGTCGAAAAGCGTCTCGCCGAAAAGGGACTGCTGATTCATGAATGGTCCGCCGAAGACGTCGGCGCCGACAAAGGCCGTATCGGCTTCGCCGGCTCCCCGACCAAGGTCAAAGAAGTCATGAGCGTTATCCTTACCGCCACCGACAGCAAAAAAGTAGAGCCCACGGAACAGGGCATCACGGACCTCATGCATGAACTCATCACCGATCATACCTTAGGATAAGAGATTATGGCTAAAATTGGAAACGTCTGGGTTTTTATTGAACAGGAAGGCGGCGTAATCGCCGATGTGAGCCTTGAACTGCTGTGCAAGGGGCGCGAACTCGCCGCCGAGCTCGGTGTCAAGACCGAAGCCGTCCTTCTCGGCGACAAGCTCGAAAAATGCGTCCCCGCCCTCTATGAATACGGCGCCGACAAAGTGTTCCTGGCCGAAGATCCCCGCCTCGAACCCTTTACCACGCTGCCCTATGCCAAAGTCATCATGGACCTGATCCATGAGCACAAACCGAATATTCTGCTGTTCGGCGCCACCCTCAAGGGACGTGAACTCGCTCCCCGCGTGGCCTCCGAAAAGCTCGCCGGCCTCACCGCCGACTGCACCAGCCTGCGCATCGACGACTTCGACGACAAAGTCAACAAGAAGTCCTATACCAACAAGCTGATGCAGATCCGTCCCGCGTTCGGCGGCAACATCATCGCCACCATCGTCAATACCTGGGATGACCCCCAGATGGTGACCGTGCGCGAAGGCGTGATGAAGATGGACGAACCCCTGAAAGGCCGCAAAGGCGAACTGGTCAAAGTCAAGGTCGCCCTCACCGAAGCCGAAACCGTCATCAAGGTCATCGAACGCGTCCGCGAAGACAAGGACGTGGACCTGAAAGGCGCCCAGGTCATCGTGGCCGGCGGCTACGGGGTCGGCAGCAAGGACAACTTCAAGCTGATTTATCAGCTGGCCGAAGCCATCGGCGGCGAAGTCGGCGCTTCCCGCGCGGCGGTTGACGCCGGTTGGATCAGCCATGACCACCAGGTCGGCCAGACCGGGGTCACGGTGCGCCCGAAGCTCTACATCGCCTGCGGCATCAGCGGTTCGATCCAACATCGTGCCGGGATGACCGAAAGCAAGAAAATCATCGCCATCAACACCGACCCGGATGCCCCGATTTTTGCGGTTTCGCACTACAGCATCGTCGGCGACCTGAACGCCGTCATCCCGCAGATGATCAAAGCCTTCAAGGCCAAGCAATAAGGGGAAGGAAGCACCATGGAAAACTATTTTCTCGACAATAAAGACCTGCAGTTCACCCTCAACCACCTTGACCTGAACGAAGCAGTCACCCTGCGCGAGCAGAATTATAAATATGCGAAAGATTACGATCACGCACCGACGGATTTCGCGGACGCCCTGGACAGCTACCGCCGCGTCGTTTCCGTGATCGGCGAAATCTGCGGCGAAAACATCGAATCCCGCTCCCGCGAAGTCGATGAAGCCGGACCGCATTTCGAAAACAACAAAGTCACTTATCACCCCCTCACCCAGATGAACCTGGGCGACCTGACCAAGGCCGGGGTGATGGGCGTCATGCTGCCGTATCAGCACGGCGGGCTTAACTATCCCGTTTCGATCTACACCATGATGACCGAAATGGTGTCCCGTTCCGACGCCTCGCTGCAGAACCTCTTCGGCCTGCAGGACATCGCCGAAACCATCGCCGAATTCGGCAGTGAAGGACAGAAAGCTGCTTACCTTCCCGGTTTCGCCACCGGTGAGTTCGACGGGTCCATGGACCTGACCGAACCGGATTCCGGTTCCGACCTTCAGTCCGTGCGCCTCCGCGCCCATCAGGACCCGAAGACCGGCCAGTGGTATCTGAACGGTATGAAGCGTTTCATCACCAACGGCTGCTCCAAGGTTCACCTGGTTCTGGCCCGTTCCGAAGACGGCACCAGCGACGGCCGCGGCTTGTCGATGTTCATCTGCGAAGCCTGCCCGCAACTGGTTGTCCGCCGTATCGAAGACAAACTCGGCATCCACGGCGTAGCCACCTGCGAGCTTCAGTACAACAACGTCCCGGCACAACTGTGCGGACAGCGCCGCCGCGGCCTGACCCGCTATGTCATGTCCCTGATGAACGGTGCCCGTATCGCCATCAGCGCTCAGGCGCTGGGCATCGCCGAAGCTTCGTTCCGCCTGGCCCGCAAATATGCGTCCGAGCGTGAACAGTTCAAGAAGAGCATCGACCAGTTCCCGCCGATCTATGAAATGCTCGCCAGCATGAAGACCCGCGTCACCGCCGCCCGCGCCCTGCTTTACGAAGCAACCCGCGCCGTCGATCTGCGCACCGTCTACACGCACATGACCGACCGTCTCCCGGCCGATCAGCTCACGCAGGAAATCCGTGACAAGCAGAAGTATTACAACAAGCTCGCCGCGCTCCTCACCCCGATGAGCAAAGCCCTCTCCACCGAAATCGCCAACTCGGTTGCCTACGACTGCATCCAGATTCATGGCGGTACCGGTTATATGAAGGACTTCAACGCCGAGCGTTATTACCGTGACGCCCGCATCACCAACATCTACGAAGGAACCACCCAGCTTCAGGTTGTGGCCTCCATCGGCGGTGTGATGCAGCGCGACGGCGGAAAACGCATCAAGGAACTGATGAGCCTCGGCTATGAGGGCAAACTGCTTCGCCTGAAAGACAAAATCGCGGCCATGCTCGAAAAGCATCTCAAAGCCATCGCTGCCATTGCCGAACGCAAAGACAGCACCTATCATGACCTGATGGCCCGCTATCTGGTCGAAAACGAAACGTTCATCTATGTCGGCATGCTGCTGCTGCGCGACGCCAAGGCTGATGCCGACCGCGAAGCGATCGTTGAACGTTATATTCTCGATGCCGAGCCGGAATTCGCCAAAAACCTGTTGAAGATCAACAGCGGCGACCTGACTCTGATCGACAATCACCGCGATGTGATCGATTATTAATCGGGGGTTTCGCGCTAAAACTACGGGAGCGCCGCATGCGCTCCCGTTTCTGACTTTAGAAAAAGTCGAACCTAAGGAGTAGAAAAAGTGAATAACATCTATCTGGAAAGAGCCAAAAAAATTATCAATGACCCGAAGATTCTGTCATTGGTTACTTCCAAGCGCGCGCGCCAATTGGCCCTGGGCATGCGCCCGATGGTCAAATGCAAATCCGAAAACTGGCTTGACGTGGCCTTGCTGGAAATTGCCGAAGGAAAGCTTTCTTACGAATTTTCGGATATTCCGGAAGAGGATACCCCCCTCAGCGATCAGTCGGAAACCGATGCGGAAACCGTCAGCATGTTCGCCCAGCAGATCGTCAGCGAACTGGAAGACAACGACAGTGTCATGAGCGATGAAGAATACTTCCAATCCGAAGCCGAAAACGAAATTGAATTCAGCGATATTTTCGACGAAGAAGACGATTCGGAAGCCTATCGCAGTTCCATGAAGGACAAAAAATGATGCAACCGCAAGTCGCAGTCATCATGGGAAGCAAAAGCGACCTGCCGGTGCTGAAGGGGGCATTTCAGGTTTTCGATGATTTCGGCGTATCCTATACCGCCCGGGTCATGTCCGCCCACCGGACACCGGCGGCGGCTTGTGATTTCGCTTCAAATGCCGCCGCAAACGGCATTAAAGTGATTATCTGTGCCGCCGGTATGGCCGCACACCTGGCCGGCGTCATCGCGGCGCACACCACGCTGCCGGTCATCGGCATCCCGGTGGCGTCCGAACCGTTCAACGGATTGGATTCGCTGCTGTCCACGGTACAGATGCCCCCCGGCATTCCGGTCGCGGCTGTCACCACCGGCAAAGCCGGCGGCAAAAACGCCGCCCTCTATGCCGTTTCAATTCTGGCCCTGAGCAATTCCGAGCTCTCCGCCCGGCTGAAAGAATTCCGTGCCGAGCAGACCCGCCAAGTTACCGATGCCGATGCCGAATTGCAGGAAGAGTTGAAAAAATAATATCGGCCCGCGCCTGAATAAATCAAGGCGCGAACCGATATCAATTCCGTATTCCGATACCAGACAAGACAAACTGTTGAAAATACAGTTTGCCTTGTTTTTTATTTATTTCGCCTTTAGCCGGGAAGCAAAGTCCGCAAAGATGGCTTCGCGGTCCAGGCGCTGCGCGACCATGTCAAGATATCCGTTGAATTTGCCACGGCGCAACGGATTCGTCTCAAACCGGCGACGCGGGCATTCGTTCATGACGGCCCATTCCGGGTTGACCAACCAGGCAAACGGCGCCAGGTCCCAGATCGACAACACCGCGTCCGGCGGCGGATTCGCCCCGAAACTCCAGATGAAATGCCGTTTGAAACGGTGCAGGAGAAATCCGGCGATGCCCTCGCCCGACGTTCCGAGCAACTGTCCGGCTCCGGTACTGGTCAGCGTCAGGCTTTGCGCTACATCCGCGCACGGGAAAACGATCAACGGCACCGCCGAATCATAGGTTATAATCAAACATAGTGATGATATTTCAAAGATTCAAATTATAGGAAAAATAAATTGGGACGGGAAAGAATCCCAATTAATATTTAATTTGGATTTAAGCCTATAAATTAATAGAAAAATAAAAATGGTGCCATTCATGTGATTAAATTATTGAAAATGGTGAAAATGGTGCCATTCATAAAAATGGTGCATCCTCTGAAAATATTTCTGTGAATCCTTGTCTTTATGGATTTTACAATTCCATGAAATTTAAATTTCACGTTGAATATCCCATCAGGAAAACTATTGAAAAATTGAAACGATGTCTATGAATCGTACAGCTCAGGCAGGCGATCATCCGCCACAACCTGAGCGCGCCTGCAGGATTTTTTGGCGCGCCGGTCAAGTAGCTCCAAAACTACTACAATGGCATTGGCCCGGATGCCTGGAGCCCGCTCTTTCGCCGCTGGGTGACCAACCTGCTGGAGTACTTTGAGCCGGAGTGCCTGATCCACGACTGGGAGTTCGCCCGCCAGCCGCGGACCTGGTGGCATTTCAGCATTGCCAATATCCGCATGATCGTCAACGCATTTTTGTATGCGTGCGCGACGCTGCCGCCCGTTTCCCCGGAGCAGACCAGGCGTGCGCGTCGCCGGGTGATCCTGCGCATAACCGCCCGTGCGGCGGCGCTGGCGCTCCTCTGCCAGCTCGGAGGCTGGCGCGGATACAAAACCACTGTCATCAATCAACCACAAACCAAGGATTTTTCAAATGCGTAAACTGTTTTTGATTTTGATCGCCGCGCTGGCGATCGCAATCGGCCTGCCTGGGTGCTTCAGCGCCACGCAGGCCACCGTTACCGAGTTCGACGCTGCCGGCAACGTCGTCAAGCAGACCGTCACCAGTGAGAGCGTCATCACCACCCTGACAAAGTCGACCCAGGGCAAAACCGTCATCGCCTGGGAGAGTGGCTGGATCGCGTATATAAGCGCCAGCACTGCCACGATGGATGATCCGCCGCCAACGGGGTCAAGATTGGCGCGGGCAAGGTTGACAAGGAACTGGTTTCCGCGTTGCCGGCACAGCAAAATTGGGATGGTATTGCCAAGGCGATCCTGGCGACCAAACAGGAGCTGTCAGTTACGTCTGAGGGCATAATCAATAAGCATTGCATCATAAATATTTGACTAATTATAAATAAATGCTATATTATCTTCAACCGGAGAGGCAATATGAAAATCGTCAAGTTGGAATTGAGCAGAACGGAGCAGAAGATACTGGAAGAATTGCAGGTCAACGGTTCGAATCAAATGCGCGAAAGAAGTTTGGCCCTATTGCACTGCGCGGCAGGCAAAAAGATTACCTGGATAGCGGAGGCATTGAACCGTCGCCATTTGACGATTCGTTCCTGGATAAAAGCTTTCAGGGAGAATGGCATTTCCGGGTTGGAGCGGAGCTATTCGCCGGGACGCCCAAGCTATCGCCAAAAAGAACTTCTGCCGCGGCTGACTGAATATCTGGAGCGTTCGCCGCGCGATTACGGTTGGGCGGAAGACCTCTGGAGCATCAAAACCATCAATGCTCAGGTACGGCAGGTACAATACCCCGCAAACGAAACTTTTCCATCCGTAAAGTGTTTTCTTTTTCGCATTTCTCATTTGCAATCCTCTTTTCCCGGTGCTCTATTAAAACTGCCCAACTGAAGTGGCAATGTATATTTTATGGACTGGGTCTTTACAAAAACATTCAGGAGAAAATCGGGTATGAAAAAGAAATGGTCGACGTGTTTATTGCAGATGACAGCGGTGTTGGGTTTCTCATTTCTGAGCGGGTGCACCTCGCCGCCGGCGGAGGAATCCGTCTTCATTCCGCCTGAATATGCGGAGCTGATGAAACAGACGAAATCGCCCGGTTTCCAGAAAGCCTGGGGCAAACCGGCGGAAATCCGGGAATATGACAAAATCACCATTGCAGTCGTCATCTCGCCGAAACAGTTGAAAACTTCCTGGTGGGGCTCGGCTAATGGCTATTATCTGATAAAATCCCAGGATGAAGAACTCAAATACCTGGCCGAATACACCAGCGAATCGTTCCACAAAGCTTTCTCCAAAAGCAAGTATTTCAAATTGGCGGAACAGTCCGGCGCCAAGACCCTGGCGCTGGAATTCGCCATCGTCCAGGCGGTGCCGAACAAACCGGTCCTGGGCGCCGTATCCAACCTCAGCAGCCTGACCCCCATCGGCGTGCTGGTGGTGCCGCTGAAGATGGGAGCCAAAAGCATATCCGACGACACTGGCGGCGCGATTGCCATGGAGTCCATTATCCGGGACTCTCGGGACGGCAAAGTGCTGGCGGTTTTCGCCGACCGCGAAAAAGGAACCACGGCTTTGTTTAATGCCAAGGAATTTACCCCTCTTGCCGGTATCCGCGCGATCATCGACCTTTGGACGTCCAATGTGGTGACCGCCCTGGACCAGGTCAAGGAGGGCAAGCATGTAAAGCTGGAAGCGCAAAGAGGCTTTTCGATTATCGACTATTGACGTCCGGCAAACGGACTGCGGCGGATATTTGAACCGCTTGAAAGTATACGCAAATCACTGACCGGAGCCTGTTATTCAGACTTCGTCAGGATTTCCTTTTCGAGCCTGATATCTTTAAACTGGATGAAATCCCCGTCTTTCAAATTGGGCAGCAGCACTACAGAAAAAGTTTTTGCCCCCGGCCACCATTGGCGATGCCGGGGATGGTCCCCGGAGACGCCCCTGCATTCACCGGAAAAGTTTTTCCAGTCGGATGGCATTTTTGCACTTTGAACAAAATTTTGCTGTGTCCAGGGCCGATGCCGGCGAACCGCCGTCCCGCCGGGATACGCCTTCCCGACCGGGGCGGCGAGCGTCACCGCCCATCCGTCGCCGTCTCTGGCGATCTCTTTGACGCCGTTCCCGCTGAGGTTGCGATTCGGCAGGTCCCGGAAGGATTTATCGGTTTCAAAGGCGATGCATCCGTTTGGAATTTTCTGCCATTTCTCCGCGTTCTGCACATAAACGACCGTATCATTGACGCCGCACGGTTTTATCAACCCGGTATCCGTATCCGGCAGGAAATGAACTTCACGGCTATTGATCGGCCTCCCCGCCGCGTCATATTGGACGAATCCCATGAACCAGTTGCCGTCGCCCTTGCCGCGGCAGCGGCGCTCCGTTTATATTTCGCCTCCGGATCGATTTCAAACCGCGACTGGCTGACCGCCGATCCCGGCTTCCTCATTTCCCCGATCCCATCGGCGAATGTGATGCCGGTCCATCGGTCGGACAATTCCATATGCTGAATCCGCCTTCGCCGTCGGGATTTTCCAGCTTCATCACGACCAGCGAGCAACTTTCGGGCAGCGTCGCCTCGCCGCCTTATGATCACTGTAAGCCGGAGCGCCGGCATCCCGCGCCAAAGCCCGCACGGCCTCGACCGGCAACAGGCAGGCCGAACTGAACACCGCGGTCCAGCCGGGATATTTCCGAAACAGGGTGACGGGTTTGCCGTCGGCATTGCTGGAAAAGCGGAACCGGGCGTCGCGACAAATGTGCAAATGCGGGAGCTTTCATTCTACGGGGTCCGGCAGGCGGAAACCAGCGCGCCGAAAAAACGCGGCGCCAGTTCCGGCATCCGTTCCACATGAAACTGTATCCCCATTACCATCAGCTCACCGGTGCGTTCGATGACTTCCACGCCGCCCCCGTAGTCACAGACCGTGACGGACAGCTCCTTTCCCGGGCAAGCGGGATCAACCGCCTGATGATGAGAAGTGTTGACGGTTATGACGTCGCCCGGTCGGGCGTTGATGATGGAACTGAATCGGCCGGCTTTTTCGATGACAGCGCCGTGCATGCCGTTCCGGTGATTTTCGACGTGCTGGATTAGCCGTCCGCCGTGAGCGATCGACAGCAGCTGGCATCCGGCGCATATTCCCAGCACCGGCAGCTTCCCGGCCAATGCGGCCTTCATCAGCGCCAGGTCGAAGTCGGCGCGTTCCCGCTCCAGGCTGGTCTGCGGATGCGGCTCCTGCCCATACCATGCGGGCGGATAATCGTGTCCACCGATGAAAACCATTCCGTTGATTTGTTCCATGAATTCGCTGATCGCCTCAAGGTTGGGCAGCGGCGGTATCAACAGCGGGAGCCCGCCCGCCCGGTAAACGGCGTCGACATAATTGTCAGTCACCATATAAAAATGGCGGCCGCCTTCGTTCAGGGACTGGAACACCAGATTGACGCCGATGACGGGTTTCATTCCAACTCCTTGTAGTAGGTGATGAATCGTAGGGAACGGTCAAAACCGGCGCGTTCATAGGCGCGCCGGGCGGGCGCATGGGCATCGTCCAGTCCCGTAACCACCCTGGCCGCCTTCATTCCGTTCGCCCGGAATAAATCGAGAACATCGCGGTACATCTGCTGCCCGATACCTTTCATTCCGCATTCGGGATCGGCTGCATTGTTCATGATTTCGCCGATGCATGAACCACAGCCCATTCGGAACGTAATGAAACCGACAATGCGCCCGTTCTCCTCGCACACGCGGACACAATCCGGATTGTTTTCAATCCAGGTTTTTACCTCCAGTCCCTTGCTGGCATCGTCGCCCGCCGTATGAAGCAAACCGGAAATGCGGTCGCCGAGGGCCTGCCGCGAATAACGGCGGATTTCCCGCCAGGCGCGATTGGCAATATCCATGATGACTTCCAGATCGGACGGTTGATAGTTACGGATCATTTTCTTCTTCCTTTCAAATTTCCGGGAATCTCTATTTATTCGGTACGATATACAGCGGAACAACTTTCAGATCGCTGAACCAGGCCGACTCGGATTTTTTCTGTTGCCCCACCCCCATGCCTGCCGTCATGGTTGCGCTTCGGTCAGGAATCGTTACCGTGATGGTGAGCTGCTGCCAATCCGTCCGCGAGGAATCAGCTTCAGCGGTGTAACGATCCGCCTTGCCCAGCCATTTCCCGTCGGCGGTTTTGCCATGGACATTCAGATAAGCCGGGCTTCCCTGGGTCTTGACCCGACAACTGACCCGGTAACGCGAGCCGACCCGCACCGGATACGACTGGTTGACGGAGGCCGCGATGCAATTCCGGAAACAGACCGCGGGAGTATCATTGCCGGTTGCTGTTGTGTCGATTTCGATAATGCTGTCCGTATTGGGGCGGAACCAGGTACTCCAGGAGCGGAGTGAACCGTCTTTGCGCTTTGCAAACAGCGGATTAAGGACGATGCTTTTCGCCGTTTCCAGTTGCGGCTTGATAAACGGAGCCAGCAAAGGATAGCTGTCCAACGCTTTCCGCCAGAACTCCGGCGCCTGCGCACCTGGGTTGGTACGGAGCGACGCCATCAGCTCATCAATCCGGGATGCGGTAGCGTTTGGAACATCTTTAAGCGGAAACTCCGGATTGAATTCCGCGGCTCTGACCGCCCGCCGGTTCAAAGCTTCCAATATCTGCCGCGGATCGCTGACGCCGGACAGTTCCGCCTGGAAATCTTCGAACTGCAGCGCGGCAATCACCGGATACAAAACCTTCCGCTGTCTCTCCAACCGTTTACTAACCGCCGGATCATTCGCGGCCAGGCGTAAAGCGTCTTGAAAAGCCCCGGTCATGACTCGAATATCTTCCGCGTTATAAAGGTCATGCTCATAAGTTTCATAAATCCGCCTGAAATCATAGGGATTGGCAGTCCGGTTCCAGGCATTTTCGCATTGCCGGAGGTAACGCCGCATCGGGGCGGCCGCCGGACCGTAGAAACGTTCGCAGAAGATATCGAGTAATTTTTCAACATCAGTTTCCGGGTCCCACCAGATTTTGCCGAGGATCCATAAACGCGGCGCATCAATTTCCCACGATGCCCTGCGGTTGACCGCTTCCGGATAGACCTCCGAGTAAACGGCGACTATTCTATGTTTTTTAAGGAAGTTCATATATTCCGCGAATCTGCCGGGGTAAAATTTCGGCACCGCTTTGGTATGAAGATGAAAATAAACGCCAAGCTGATTGCAATGCCGGCTCCAGGCGGCAACATCGGCATGGACATCCGCCAGCGAGGGAATCACCAAATACGGCATGACATTCGGACGTAATTTGATTTTTACCGGGGGCCGCCTGGTTTCATCGCCATAGGCCAGGCAGGCGATAAACTTATCGGGATACTCCTCCCGGATTCCGTCGGCCACCGCATTGGCAAAAGTAAAATAGCGGTCCGTATGACCCGGAACTCCGGGAATATCGAGCTTCCGGCATTCTTCGCATTCGCAGAAATTACCGCCGTCGTTGGCCGAAACGCTGAAGGAGTCGATCCACGGGTACTGTTTGAATTGCCGTTTGGCTGCTTCGATAAACAACCGGACCACGTCCGGATTGGACGTGCATGCCTGCCGCTGCATCCGGACCGGACGGCGGCGCTCTCCCCGCAGCATATTGAAGTATTCCGGATGGGTATCGAACATGGCCGGAGGCATCACCCGGTTGATATTGTGGTTGAACAGATACAGCATTTCATGGCGATCCCTGGTTTCCTGATTCATTTTGTTATACCGCCCCCAGCCCGGCGTTACACCCGAAATACGGCGTTCCCGGAATGCCGGTTCACTGATCTGTTTTTTCACATCGGCCCGTAACGCCCGGTTCCGGGGAATCACCGTGCCGTCCTCATGCGGCCACACCCAGATCACGCCCGCGTATTGTTCCAGAAATTCCGCCACGCCGTAGAACGTGCTGATCGGACGGTTCCCGGTAATTACCAGGCATTCCGGGCTTACCGGATCAATCAGGAACGCATCCTCGAAATGTTTATCCAGTCCCGCCCGTTTCGCGGCCGCCAGTCCCGCCGGAGTGCTGCCGATATGGATTTCCAACTTCCCGGAATTGTTTTCATCGTGCGCGACATCGCCGATTTGCGAAAAAATACTCTTTATCAATTCCGCCGCCTCCCGTTCTTCCGGTTCGCTTTTTGCCGGCAGGACAATCCGATACCGGGATTGGCCGCCTTCAAAAAAACGGTAATTTACGGTTTTATCCTCACCCCGGACAGAACACCAACCAACCAGACTGGAAACCAGCAACCAGGCAACCAGAATCTTTCTATTGGACTTGTTCATCTCAATTCACTCCTTTTTTTGTCAGCGTTCTGGATCGGCAATTCTTTTCCATCTGCTTCCAACATTAGTTTTCCGTCCCAGGATGTAGGGTTGGTATGCTTCGACATAGTCGCGGGCCCGAACGCCGCTCACCTGCCCGGCGGCCCACAGGACATTGACTGTTGCGTCATGCCAGGGCCAGGCCTTGGAATAAGAAGCCCCATCGGCGCTGCTGTCGCCCAGATAAGCCCAGCTGATGCTGTTTTCGGGGCAATAACCATCCGTAATTATCGCGATGCGGCTCGGATGCCGCAATTCGGTGAGCCTGGCCGGAAGATCGCTCCTGGCGGGTGTCGTATACCTGCTCGATCCGCCGATATGGAAAAAATTGTAGCCGTAGTGAGATTCGCCTGTGACGATGGTGCTTTCCGTCGGCGCGGGAGAGGTATTGGCGGGGCAGGTCAGCGATTGCGGACCCGTAATATACCGGTTATTGCAGAGCCACACGGACCAGTAGTTGCTGCCGAAGTAGTTCGGGAAAAAATAATCCTCGTAATCGCCCTGGTAAAAGGACGCAACTGTACCAAGTTGCTTCAATTGATTGATACAAAAAGCATTGCGGCTTTTATTCCGGGCTTTGTTCAGTGCCGGAAGCAGCATTGCTGCCAGGATCGCAATAATGGCGATCACGATCAGGAGTTCAATCAAAGTAAAAATCGTTCTTTTCAACTTATTCCTCCTTGCCGGTAAGTTGCCGGAATATTTCAAGGGCGTCGGTTGCAGCCGCCGCCATTTTTCCGAAATCAATCGTATCGATGCTGTCGCGCTCCGTGTGAAACTGCCGGAAAAACGACTCGTCCCGATACCAGATCCCCGGCACGCCGATCTGTTTGAAGGATCTGTCGTCGCCGTCGGTATGCGTGGACGGGCAGATAGGGAAAGCCCCGGAGTGCAAGGGCGGCAGCTTTTCGCTGAGTACGGTACGGATCTGCGGTTCTCCGAACAACAGTCCGATGTCATCGAAATTCAGGAACCAGCGGATGTCTTCCCGTTGATGGCGTGCCACGTAATCGCCGCTTCCCGGCGGTAGGGTTTCGGGAATATATTCCTCCGCCGAAAATGCCGCGAAATCCAGATTCCATCCGTTGTTTTTTCCATGCAGCAGCCGGGCGAGTTCCAACAGGATTGCCACGCCAGACGCATTGTCGCCGGCTCCCTGTGTCAGCGGAGCCGTGTCAAAGTGGGCGCCGATCACACCTTTTGCCGGGCCGAAACCGACCGTCCGGGCGATAACGTTGCAGCTCTCATGAGGGAAGGAGGAGGCTTCGAGCCGGAGCCGGTACACATCGTCGCAATGGTGTGCCAGTTCAAGCGCGCCTTCTTCCGCCACGGCGCAGCAGCCGAGTTGTTTCAGGAATGGTGAACGCTGGATTTTGGTGCTTGCCGCCAGGGAAGTATGGATGTCGCTGATAAAGACCGCGGCGGCGGCTCCGAGAGCGTCCAGTTCCCCGGCAATCTGATTGCGCCCCTTCACATCCCCCGGTGTCGACACCGCCGCCACCATGCAGATACGCCCCGCCACCGGCAGCTCCCCAAGCCGTTCCAGTTCGGAACGCCTGAGCCACAGCAGTTTGCTTTCCGCTTCGGCCGCCGGCGAGAAAAAACAGGGAACCGCTCCCGGAACCGAAGTCCGGCGGGTCAGGTTAATCAATTCAAAAGATTTAAAGCTCCAGCCGGTGACCGGGTAACTTTCGCGGACTGCCGGATAACCGTACTCCCGAAAAACCTTTTCAATGTAGTTGGCGGCGGCGGCCTCGCCGGAGGACCCGACATGGCGGGAACCGATCTCCAGGCAGAGTTTCCGCAGGTGCTTCTCCAGGTTTGCGCGAATCTCATTCATTATTTCAAAATCCTGTCATAATTTTGCGATATGGTTTGATTATACTGCCCTTCAAGTGTAAAGTAAATGGTATTTCAGAGAAAAAATTTAGCATTTCGGAGAAAAAATGAATCTGTTCCGGCTGAAACTCCTGCACTGGTGTCATGACAAGAACGAAATCACCCGTATGCTTACGATTCACGATCACCCGTACTGGCAACTGGAATTCTGCACGGACGGACACATCGCCACCCATGACGGAGAAAAGATGCTGATGCTCCTGCCCGGCATGTTTTTCCTGGTTCCGCCGCAGGCACCCCACGGTTTCCTGAAGCCCTGCCCCGGCACCGAATCGTATTCTTTCAAATTCCAGATCGCCGACGACGTCCGGCTGTCGGCCGACTGGGCCACGCCGGTTCCTCCTTCTCCTTTCACCCGGTGGCTGGGAGGCGTGCTCTTGGAGCTGGTCGTGAATGAGACCCAGGGGTCCCTGAGCGTCAACCGCAAACAGGATGCGCTCGAATATCTCTTATCGAACGTCGTGCATTACGTTTACCGCGAACCGAGGGAAAGCACCGTATTGCCGGAACCCATCATTCAACTGCGTGAAATGGTTTTGTCCGAAGGGAAAAGAATCAATGTCGAGATGGCTGCGGCCAGACTGAATTGCAGCGTATCCCGCCTGAAATACCTGTTCGCCCGCGCGGCGGCCCGATGCCGCGAAGTGAACGGCGACACCTCCGTCAAGCGTTATCTTGACCGGGTTTGCCTAGAATTGGTCGAAAATTATCTGGAATATTCCAGTTTTTCCATTGGGCGGATTGCGGAAACGACCGGATTTCCCGACATTTACGCCTTGTCGCGTTTTTACACCAGAATGCGCGGTTATCCGCCGTCCCGCTTTAACCCGGTCCGGTGAAATGCCGTTTCCGGCAGGGGATTCAAAAAATTTCGATTTTTTGGGGCATTGCCCATTGACTTTATTTCCGGATTCGTTATAACCTTATCAGATAATGTTCATTTATTATGATCTCTAATTAAAAGAATGCCTCTTATGAGTGTGAAAATTATTGATAAAATTGTATTTCCATCATGTCTTGCAAAGATTGATCATAAGCGCAAATTGAGAAAAAACGAAGTGGATTTGCGCCGAGGGATTACGGTACAACGATGTCAATCGGGCCGTAGTCAATTTCTTCCGGGTGATCGCCGATCCGGATTATTTCGGCAAGTTCATGGCCCGAGCCGCCCTGCTGCCCTACAGCCGCGAATTATACGAGGAGTTCTTGCGCGCCTGGCCCGCGATTCATGACCCGGTTGAACAGACCGTTCGATGGTATTACGTGGCCAGACAGAGCTTCTCGGGACAGTTTGGCGCGTCCCGGGGGACTGGCATATCCACATCGCCCACCGAGCGCTGGAGGTCCAGTTTCGACAACCTGCCCAACCTTCTCTCATTCTATACATGAACGGCAAAAATGTCGCCTGCGCCGAACAAAAAATCTCGTTTTTATCTTTTGGAGTCTTGACAAATCATGAAAAAAGACTATAATTAGTACAATGAAATACAATATAATACAATATAATGGAATTTAGCCAATGAGAACCCCATTTAAGAAAGACCGTTTATATCTGCAATTGAAAGAATCCATTCTCAATGGCAAATATAAACATGGCATGCGCCTTCCTTCGGAAATAGACCTGACAAAAGAATTTTCCGTTTCCAGAATTACACTTCGCGCTGCGCTGAAACTGTTGGAAAAAGACAATCTTCTGTTTCGCATACGGCCCAAAGGAACATTTATCAATATGCCGAATACCAATCAACGCTTGATTTTGGCATTGGTCCAGGAGAAAAATGACATCGCGGAAGCACGAAATTACATTTTGCCCGGAATTCAACAGGCCGCCCGGGAAAAAGGATATGTTTTCGAGCTTTGCCCGGTTGATTTTATCGATAAGTCGTTTCCCGCCTATCGCAGCAAGGAGATCGGCGGCGTTGTCATTTTCGGGGGCCAGTATACCGGTGAAGAAAAATATATTCAGTTTCTGAAAGCGGCAACGTGCCCTGTCATTATGGCCGGATGTCATACCGGAGATGTTCGTCATATCGGATTTGCAGGCATACGACCGGACCGCAAAGGCGCGTGGCTGGATGGGCTGCGCGCCTTGAAAAAAGCCGGCCATACGCGGATTGCGACCCTCTCGGATCGAAGGATTCAAGGATTCGGATTCGAATATGACGAATATTATGAGAGCATAGGGAAGGAGAGATTGTCCACCCCGGAGCTGACGTTTTTTTCCGGTTATGACCCGGTTGAAATCAAAAAAAATCTCCAGAAAATACTCCGCATGGGAAGTCCGCCTACGGCAATCATGTGTTATTCCGACTTTTATGCCATGCTCCTGATGCGTGCGGCAGAGGAAATCAAAGTAAAAATTCCGGAAGACATTTGCGTGATGGGATTTTCCGGTTATCCCGGTGCGCGTTTTCTAAATCCGCCTTTGGCGACGGTTGATTTGAACTATTTTAAAATGGGCGTTACCGTCGTGGAGTTGATTGCCAGAGCTTCGGATTGGTTTGGCAAGCCTTCTGTCGCCGTACCGGAAATTATTATGCCGCATGAGGTTGTCATACAGCAAAGCGCCAAGATGCATAGGATGGAATTAACGGTTCTTCATGAACTTTCAGGTTCTTCTGCACTTTATGAAAAACCATGTGGCTGGATAGCCGGAACCCCTGTGC
>ENA-UOOH01000519-UOOH01000519.1-fermentation-metagenome-genome-assembly--contig:-NODE-519-length-43406-cov-4.698185_pt1 | contig 43406 bp, 58 predicted proteins | sample MGYA00245778_ERZ724025 | MGnify/ENA primary metagenome ERZ724025 (study PRJEB28704, sample SAMN03018313) | fermentation metagenome | biome: anthropogenic terrestrial biome; feature: soil; material...
AGTGAATCAAATTTCAAGGGCATGAATTTTTCTTCGCAAAGGACAGTTGACGGCTTTGGGGATAATAACACGTTAGAAGGTATGTGGGCGTCAAATACCGAAGACCCAGTGCATTGGCTTATATTTGATCTGGAAAAATCAATAAATATAAAAATGTTTCGGTAGATGCATAGCGTCAGTCATTATCTTGTTGATTTTCAAATACAAGGTAGCACCGACATGAAAGAATGGAAGAATATTGTAGATGCACATAACAATGAACAAGCGGTTACTCAGCATAGGGGAAACGATCAATTATATCGTTATTACAGATTATACATTACTAAGCCTTCACCTGTGGATAATGCGGCAAGATTATATCAATTTGAAGCTTGGGGATAGTTTTTATATTTTGGGGTAGTGACAGATTATTTAGTTATTTCAAGGAAACATGAAAGCAATGAATTTAAAGCAATATATTGTATTATCCGGAAGCATAAGAGTTTCCGGACTTTATTTTATAATTTGTAATTAAAGCTTGTTACAATGATATCATGATTACTTTATCGAATAATTTTCTAAATATGAAATCCTGCAGCTCGAAGTTGTATAAAAGCTTCGGGCTTATTTCTTGTTTAATGTTTTCTTGAAACCGATAATCCTGGCAAGATAAGTTGTATGTGCTTATTTATATTATCTTTGAAGGAGGAATCAAAATGGTTTGGAAACAAACAGAACGGTCTATGGAATTTGATATGTTTTGTGAATACGGGTATAACGAACTGACCGCGGCAGCATTGTATAAGGCGGGTATACGCTCACTCGAAAAGGCGAAAGAATATTTGAGCGGAGATACTTTGCACAGCCCGTCTTTAATCCGAAATATCGAGTTGGCTACGAACATTATTTGGGACCATATCTACCAGCACAATAAAATCTGTGTTTTCGGGGATTATGACGCCGATGGCATTACTGCTTCGGCAATAATGTTTCTTGCTTTGAAGCGGCTGGGTGCTAATGTTTCAGTCAGGCTTCCCGATAGGATTGAGGAAGGATATGGTATCAGCAAAAAGGCGATTGACGACCAAATTGATGTTGGTGCAAGGCTATTTATTACGGTGGATAATGGCATAAGAGCTGTGGAGGAAACCGCTTACATCAAGACTTGCGGCTGCGATATTGTTATTCTTGATCACCACGAACCGGGTGAGACACTTCCGGAAGCGGACGCTCTGATTGATTTGCATATTCCGGGAGAGACCTATCCGTTTATTGAGTTGACAGGCGCCGCTTTGGCATGGAAGGTTGCACATTATATGTTGGAACAGGTAAGCGAGCATGATTACGCCATGTCTCTTGTGGATTTGGCGGCAATGGGCACGATCGGTGACGTAGCGCCTTTGCACGATGAAAACAGGGTAATTGTCAAACGAGCAATCAAGCGGATGAGACACTGTATGTACGACCGTCCGGGAGTTGCTGCACTGATGAAGGATATGGAGCATATCACGGCTGAGGATATTGCTTTCCGATTGGCGCCTTGTTTGAACGCTTCGGGAAGACTAAATTCCCGTGGCGCAGAACTACCCCTGATATTGCTGTTGGAGGACAATCCGAAAATTGCACAAACACTTGCAGAAAGGGTGAATGCCGAAAACGAACGGCGCAAGAAACTGCAGGCATACTGTTATGAGCAGATTCGGACGGAAGCGGTCAAACGGATTGCCAACGGCGAAAAAGTTCTTGTTCTCCTGGCTGAAAATGCTCCATGCGGCGTCGCAGGACTTCTTGCTGGCAATTTGAAGGAAGAATTTAACCGGCCCGCCATTGTGCTGTGCACCAAAAAAGATCTTTCCGGGCAAAAGTTGTGGACCGGCAGCGCCCGTTCAATCGATGCATTCCATATGCTGAAAGCAATAGAGTCCTGTGGCAAATTACTGTATAAGTTCGGCGGTCACCGACTGGCGGCAGGAATCAGTATGTTGCCGGAGGATGCGCTTCTGGAACAATTTCGGGAGGCGATGAACCAACAGGCATCAGAGTTGGATAAAAAGGATTTGGAACAAAGCATTTGCTGGGATATCGAACTCTCTCAGGAGGAGTTGACAGATGATTTGTATGCAGGGCTGGAAGAACTTGAACCGTTCGGTGCCGGAGCACCGAAGCCAGTTATACTAATGCCGGTTAGTCTCAGTGAGGATAAAAGCCATGATCTTATCGGGCAGAACAGGGAGCATCTTAAACTGTATACAAAGGACTTTTCACTGATCGGCTTTTCACTTGCTGATAAATATATTCGGTGCAAATTGCCGCAGAAAATTTCGGTGGTTGGCTGCCCATCCAAAAACAACTATCGAGGGCAAAGCTACAAGCAGATTACCATATTGGATTTTACCGCAGCATGAAAGATTTGTGTAAAGAAAGAGGTGAGGCTGCGTGGCCGGTAAAACAAATACCAAACAGATCTGTGTGTTTAAAACGCAAAAGGCGCTGCTGGAATTTATGGACGATACGAGGTACGAAAAAGAAGGAATGGCGTGGCCCCATACTCCAATGTCACGCATAAGAATCAATGCGAAGGACTATAGCAAAGGAATCGGCGATTTAGCCGTTGATTCTTTTTACAACCTGTCTCCCGATGAATTTTTTCGTCTGGCAAATGCTGTGCAAAAAGCAAAAGCGCTGACTATCAATGATTATAACCGCTGTACGGCGCATTTGAACCGTCTGATGGAACTGAAGAATCACCCTTCCTCCCAAACACCGGTTTCATCTGCTTTTGACGAGGTGATGAGCATCGCCAAACAGTTTCAGTGCAGTAAGAACGAGTTGTTTAGCGAAGCGGGGGAAAAGCTGATGGCAGCGCTTCAAGCCCGCAGTATTATGCAAACTGCCTCGGGGAAAGATGGCACAACACTTCTCGATAAAATGATTGCGGATGCGACCGCAGAGCTTGAAGAGGTTAAAACTTCTCGGGATCTATATGCCGATATAAAGATTTTGAATTATGAGAAATATATCAATCCGGAAAATGATAAAGAGCGCAGAGTGACTTCTATCAAGTTGGCCTATAATCCAAAAATGAACTATCCGTATGCGTTCACCATAGCAAACGGATGGGGAGTGCCTCAGATTACCAGCCTAAAAGGCGTTATGATCAAAGAGGGAAGTGTACGTTTTACCCAGACAGTTTACCTTTGCATGGATGAAAAAAGCCTGTTGCCAATGCTCAAGCGGGTAGAGATTTTCATCAAAGCAATGACTGTGCACGGACTCGACAAATACTTTGAGACCGTTACGAACCCTATTTTATTCTATGAAATGAATGAACAGGAAAACTAAAGACCGGTCCGCTTCGTAAATGAGGCGGGCCGGTCAATGTTTTCTTGAAATGTCGATTTCTCCTCTCGTATTACTAATCAAAGTAATACGAGAGGAGAAACTAAATGGATTCTCATTCTGAACCAAAAAGAAACGAGATTTATATTGCCAATCTTCCAAAGGTCGGCGGCTCAATACAATATGGACTGCGACCGGTCGTAATCGTCCAGAACGATACCGGCAATTCATTTTCATCGACAGTAATCATCGCGCCGATCACGAGCCGCATCAAACCGAAACTTCCGACGCACGCGGCGATTGATACGGACACCGGAATACATACTGGGTCAATTATTCTTTGCGAACAGATCCGTACTATCAATAAAATCAATCTAAGAAGACGAATCGGGCAAATAGAAAAGCATGCGGACATTCAACGGCTGAACAGAGCATTACGGGCTGCGTTTGATTTATAAAATGATGTTTTCTTGAATGTGATTCTTACCCTTCTGTAAATTAAAAATACCAAATTTTTAATTTATGCAGGAGGAATTGAAATGCTACAAATCAAAAAAATCAAAGAACAACTGTTTCCCCGGTTATTGGGATTTCCGGAGGATGTGTCGCAACGCTTCGCCGATGAAATGAATGACGGTTTGCTGCTGTATGATCCGGAACATACGAATGCCGATGGCGTTCGTATGCCAAGATATCATTGCCTTCAGTGCAGGGCTTACGGAGAAATGAGCAGGGACAGCCAGATTTGCTGTCCCAAATGCGGAAATGAAAGATTTCGACCATTAAAAAAAGATCGGCATGATTCGAACAGCAGACGGCAATATCGCCTGATTCAATCGATGGGAGAATATGTCCTAGTCCGCGACTTTGTTTTGTATGTCCAAGAAAATGTTGAAAAAGGTATTGTAACAAATAATGAGGAAAATTTTCGTCTGGTGTTGAAAAACGGAGAGATAGCTGCATTTAAAAATGCCGGTGCATTTGCCGGCGATGCTTATGTTAACGAATGGAGGCGTGTGAATCAAATCTATGAAAAACACCAAGCGGTAAAAACGATTGTTGAATCCTGCGCTGTATATGATGATTGCTTACTTAAGGGAAATGACGATAAAATTGCGTTGCCTATAGGTTTACTGTACGATAAGCTCATGGAACAAGCTGTTGAAAAGAGAATGGACAGCGTTCCTTTCCCTATTGTTAATTTCCGGGATCCTGACTTCAGCCTGATTAGCAAAAACATAAAATGGACGGCTAAAATGGTAAGTGAGAAAATACCGAACAGCGATGAGTTCAAAAAAACGGTCAGTTGGTGTACCGGTTGCGGTAAGTATAGAGAAACGCTGCGAGACAAAAGTCATTATTATTTAGATAGTGGAGAAAGATGCCTTTATTGCGGATCTGCCGTGAACAATGTATCTGCAGAAGCATCAAACTATTTGATAGACGCTGCCGAAACGGAAGACGAATCCGTTGTTTTAAGTGTTATGCGCGTCTGCTCGTATTGGAACTTTGATGGTGAACTGGAATTCGGCGTCGATCCCAAAAGGGTTCTTGAGCATTCCATATATCTAACCAATTATATATATATTCGCAGCGACGGTCAGGTGTATTTTTATAATGACAAGCATAAAGAAATTGAAAAGCTTCAGGCTGCGAATTGCAACCGGCGGCATACAAAGATGTTTTATTACTCCGAAAGAGCCTTGGAGATCATACGGAAAAACAAAACAGTCGGGCGTACCGGGTTTCCAAAGCTTGCCGATTCCAACGGCAATCCGAAATATTTTGAGCGCTATCGTAATATGCCGTGTATGGAGATCTTCGCTAAAATGGAGATGTATGCTCTTGTTGTGGATATCATAGAAAGCGATGAAAAGAACATTCCACAGTATATGAGGAAAACAGGAAAGGATTCGCGCCTTGGTAGACTCAGCAAGCCCCAGATCAACTCTCTGCGCCAGTCGCATTGCGGTCTGAATGATATCGTTGCTTATATGCAGGTGCTGAACAAAGACCCCGAGGCACTGTACAGCACCTTTTATGAGCTGAGTTCAGCCTCGCATTCACGGCATGTTCTGGATATATTAAGAGTAGGTGTGCCGACAATGACAGTTGAAAAAATCCAAGAATATATTCGGCGGGTAGACGACGCGCAATGCTGTCCAGCGGCTGAAAGTATGCAACTGTGGTCCGATTACCTGAGAATGCTCAAAACGCTTGAATGCGATCTGACAGATAATAAACTCGTGTTCCCGAACTCCCTAAAGAGAGAGCACGATAAAGCTGCGAGAAAGGTAACTCAGATCAAAGATGAAAAGCTGAACCAGAAATTTATTGAGCGTGCTGAAAAGAATAAATGGCTTGAATACTCCAGTAAGCAGTTGTCGGTTATTGTTCCGGAGGATATGGCCGCGCTTTATGAGGAAGGAAGGAAGCTTTCCCATTGCGTGGGCGCATATGCACAGAATGTGGCAAACGGGAATTCCCTGATCGCTTTCGTGCGAAGAAAAGAGCACATGAACGAACCGTTTTGTACAGTAGAAGTGCGGGATAAAACTATCGTGCAGGCAAGAGGGTTTTCCAATCGCCCGGCAGTGATGATCCCGGGTGTGCGAACCTTCCTTGAAGAATGGTCCGGCAGCAAAGGCCTAGAGATTGCTGTATGAGAAAAGTGAAAATGAACGGGGGAAAGCCATATGGAGATAATAAAAACTGAGCGAGGGGAAGAAATCCGTTTTACACAGGAGGAACATAAGCTTCTCGACTGGGCAATCGCAGAGATTGTTGCAAAGTATACTGCCGCCAGCGGGGATCAAAAGGAAGTAAACACAGACCACCTTGACTTTTTTCTCTGCGGCTTGCTTCGCCGAGAAGGGGAAGCTGCTGTGCGAATGTATGTTGAGGAGTATTGCTACAAGCCGCGGGAATAATGCTTTCCATAAAATTAATTTAAAATATGGGAATTTAAGTTTTTCCCCAAAAAGAGAAGCCGAGGGAGCGTTGATGAGCACCTTCGGCTTCTCTTTTTTCAATTAGAATTATCGGCAGTTCGGACAGCGCGCGGATATCCTTTTCGCCCGGGCAGCGATACGGCTGGGATATTCGCTTCCACAGCAGAGGCAGATAAACCATGCGGTAACCTGGGAAGACACTAAAAAATCGTAGGGTGTTTTATCCCCGTTTTTGGTTGGATGCCATTCTGAAATCAGCCCAGGATAGTTATATCCAAAGGAGGCACAAACAGGACAGCGATAGCTGCGGCGCATCAGCTCTGCCGGCGACGCGATATACCGGTGTCCGTTTTTACAAAACCAGTGATGCCTTATATTTGAGTAGGCAGGTATTGTTTGAGGATCGATACCTGAATTGTGTTCAGCATCCCATTCATCAATTAGCTCAGGTATAAACTCAAACAGTGCATTCTTTTTTTGCTCACATAATGGGCAGGAGCCGCTTCGCAGCTGCTGAGAAATACGGCGCGGCCATTCATGCCCACGCTCGCATTTCCACAAGATAAAGCCCGTGTAGTTCGGCGGAATGGCATTGGGATCAAGCTTATTATTGTTGCTCCAAAGCGGCAGCAGATCCGGGTAGTTTTGTGCGAAGGAACCGTGTCGTTCTTTCCCGCATGCAGAACAATAGCCGCGCCGTACTCTTTTGTGCGGTGATTCAATCTCCTCATGACCGTATTCACAGATCCATTTAACCTTTATGGTCGAGTTGTATCCGATTGAATCAGGTAAATATGGATTGTGCGCCGCGTATTCTTTCAGCAAAAATTCCATATGGTTTTGAATTGCATATTCGGCAAGACTCATTTGGAATGAACGCATTTCCTACCTCCGTCGAGCAATACCAAGACGCCGCAGCCCAGACACATGGCAAAAATACAATACGGCGCAGCGGCAAGCTGACCCATGCAGAGATATCCGCAATAGCCTGCAATTGCAAATATGATAATAGCTGTTATCCATCTATAGATTTTCATGTGGTATCAACTCCTTACACGCTTATTGTAACATAAAAAAATAGAAATGTCAATAAACACGAGTATTTTTTATAGCGTGTAGGATATGTAATTGCGCTGCTACTTCAGGTGAGCAGCGCATTGTTTTTGTATGCTTGTCAGATTGCTGAGATCAGTCCCTGATTTATTTTCGTTGGCCGAGACAGTTATCTGCATCTACAATTTCATCATATCGGTAAATACCGTTTTCGTTAGGTTGCTCATAAATGGAAATACACTCGCTGCATTGCGTGCATTCAATAACATGTCCCTGTGAATCAGTAGGCTCCCATTGATGTTTCATAAGTCTACCCCTTGAGTTTTATTATTTCGATCCCATGTTTCAATATACGCCTGGAGCTTTTCTGCCACATCATCAAAAAGGCCTGAGAAGATCACAATCGAAGAATGTTTTTCAGCTGTCAATTCGTTCATAAGCGGCCAAAATTCATCGTCGGAGTATTTGTACTCGGAAACAGTGCAATGATTGCTGATATAGTTGCTTACATCACCGGATTCAACCGCTTTTCTCGCTGTGTTTTCACCGAAACAATAGCGATGCACTACTCCGATGAAGTTATCATACGGGCAGAAAACATATTCGAAGCAGTCATCTCTGCGAATAATCATAATCTTCTCCGGAACAAGAACAGCTATCGCTTTCTGATAGAATGAATACTCTACGTCATTTAGAATGCCCGCCATAAAATCCTGATTCAGAAATTCGTTGTCAATAAATTCAGCATAGCATGGCCATATTGCTCCGCCGAAACCTGAGTCGTTTTCCCACTGCCAGTAGGTTTCCACAAGAGGTTCCCGAGTTAATTCCATTTGTTCTGCAAGTGCTTTCACAAAATCGTCCAGGTCATACCCATGATCGCACATCCAAAGTAATTTGAATTTTGCATAGGCAGTTCTGGTTATTTCACACAAAGTCATTTTCTTCATTCTCCTTTTCAATGAATGGTAGCAGAATTTCGGTGCGAAATCGCTCAATGAATTCAAGCTCGTTCTTCTCATCCGCGTTAGCGTTATGTTCTTTCTTTGCCATGATGAAATCTCCGGAACGACTGAATTCTAAAGAAGCATATGGGATTTCCAATTTCTTTTTTGGGCGAAGAGCAAAGAGATAATCGTCGCCGCGGCTATACCGGCCAACTGCATAGTGAATAATCGCGTGCTTCAATGTTTTTCCTTCATCTGAAATCTCTTGAAAGCTTTTAAATGCCCGAATCATGTACATATCGTTTTCCAAGCACAGCCCTTGGTGTTTCATTAGCCTTTCTTCTACTTTTTCAGTCTGTTCCTCTAAATTATTAAAAATCATATCGCTTTTTCCTCCTGTATTTTATGTTCCTGCTGTTCCTTTCTAATTACGGCACCGTTAGTATCTATGTGAAAATAATAGATGTGTCTGCCTGCCAGCTCACGCCGCAAATTTGTGGTTCGCTCCCTGACTCGCTTTTGTTTTGAGATAATATATCCTTCGCCGGAGATTTCATATTGACCATTCGGAAGAACTTTGACATAAAAGAATTTTTCGCCGCTGTACCATTCAAGGGCTCAATCAAAAAGCAAATTTGCCGCCAAGATTACGGTCTTCGTCATATGCGAGATAATAACCTCTTTTCGTTCGGTATTGCTTTCTCACAATGCTTCCCATTCTCATATTCCGGTATCCTTTCATATGTTTTTTGTGTTATTAACGAATTGTTCAATATTCACTTGTAATAATGCTCCGGCGACCAGCGGTAGTTTTTTGGCATACTCTGTTCTCAGTTGATCCACGTCCAGATCGTTCAGGCGAACGCGATCCAACCCATCAATGTCCTTGCATATCTGATAGAGCTGTTTCAATCGTTCAATATCGTTTGACGAGTATTTCTTTATTGCTGCGATAGCGGCATATCCATCTTTGTCGGGAAGACAATGATATCGGATAATCAGGTGAGCCATATCCAAATCTTTTTTCCCGAGTTCAAGCCTGGGAATACTGATCTTGTTCTGCATGATTACAGTAACGGAATTCTCACCATGTCTGTTGTCAGCATCATCGTTGCTGCGGCCGATGTCATGCAGCAAACTGAAATAGAGCAGAATCCTTTTATCACGCTGCGTTAGGAGAGTGTCGCTCTTGTAGTAATAAATCAGGGCAAGCAGCAGAACTCTTAGAATATGCCCTTGTCCGTGAAAATCAAAGACCCTCTCCCTCTCATAGCCAAACTGCGCTACATATTTTCCAAAGTGCAAAAGTTCTGAAAGCGCCGGCGCCAGGAGCTCATTCATCTTTTCCTGCGAAACGGGAATCATAACCGCCTTTCGGATATTTAGTACTGAATTCCGGCGTATGATTACCTCGTTTTCATTTTGAAAGCCGCTGTAATATGCCACCACATTTTCCGGCGCAACCTCTGCTTCATATAAAGCTTGGCCTAAGCCCGAATGATTTGCAAACCATAAGGCGTTCTTTTTATTGCTGGACCAGGATATAGCTTTCTCCGGTGGTTGCGAGAGCTTGCCGGCTCCTCTGTAAATCGTTATCAAGCCGTTATCATTCAAAGCCGGCAGATCAGGCTTCGGAGCATGGTCAAAAACATAGTCCAGAATATCATCTTTCCACTGACTGTTTGCATAATCGATATTCCGGTGGATGAATGACCAGACTTTATATACCTGTTCCGGCTCAATATCATAAACGCGCTTTTGAAAATCATAAATACGCAGAGGAGTCGGAACGTCGCGGAAATAGAAATTATCCCAGTCCCGCTCTTTCAAAAAATCGGTTCTATGCTGTCGTTCAAGTATGACGGCGGCCGGACCTATCCTGGGATCAGTCAGATGTTCTCTCGTAAGATATACATCAAAATATAGTCCCTTGTCGTAATCAGCGTAATAGACATTGTAAATCATGCGCGAAGGATCAACGATTATTTTTGAAGCATTCAGTCCAGCCCTCTCAAAGGCAAGCCTTACTTCTTCCATCGTCAGACCTTCTTCCGCCACCTTGAGCAGATTGTTTTCGTCAAGCGGCTCAAAGTTCGTTATACTTCCTCTGACCTGTTGCAGCAAATCATTTTTGTTCATAGGGCAGTTTTCCTTTCATCATTATTTTCTTTGTGCAATTGTGGTTTTCGCATTACAATTCCTCCTTTGTTTTATTAAAACAAGAGTGCATTTGACCGCAGACGTGTTTCTATAAAAACACCAGCCACGGTCAGATAATGCACTCTGAGTTTTTATGCTGTAGATTCCCCGTGTTCAGTAAATCGCTGAGCAGATCATTACGCAGACGTAATTCTTCCCGATACAGCTTTTTATTGATCAGACTCTTACGGAGCAGCCGGATGCTTTTCTCCATATGCTCGTTGATAACATCTTCAAGAAGGATGTATCCCTGCTTTTGACAGAAAAACGCCATATGTGCGTACCGAAACCAGTACTTTCTTGAAACGGTGCAGATTACCCAATCATGAAATTCCGGATCCTTTACGGCAAGCGTTCGGTAATAAATGCGCGTGTATTCGCATGGAACATAATCCCATTCGTCCTTTTCATATTCGACTTGTTCAAACTTGGTTGGAACGGTATAGTGATCATCCATCAGCAGATACGCATATTCCTCGGGAGATAGTCGCTCAGGAGGAGGCCTCTTTTTCATGTCTCCTGTGTAGTCGCTCAGAACGCTGTCACGAATGATGCCGAATTCTAAAACAAGACGTTCCAGCAGACTGTTCATATCTAAGATATCGATATTGAGGTAGCCGGACGCCAGCTTCAGCATATCTCCCTGAGTGCCGCACGATTCGCATTTGAAGGTGTTGGTGTCGAGAAAAATTCTGCAGGAGCCAAGATTGTGATCCTCGTGAAAAGGGCAGATGATGAGAGGACGTCTGGTACGCACATTTATCTTTGGCGAATATCGGTGGGCAATGTCTTCAATAGAAATCAATTCTTTGATCTTTCTCTTTGAAATTGTCAGTACAGCATTTTTGTCTTTCACTGCAGTGCTCAAAATAAACCCCTCCTTCCTTATAATTTTGAAATCAGTTATAAGGTATAGAGGGTGGAAATGCAATTTCAAGAAAAGATAGCGCTGTGCAGTTTTATGGGTATTGCTGTTCAGTCGGTCATGGGCAATTTCGTGGATGTGAGTGATTGCCGGGTGGATGGGCAATTATTTGGGCGGACGACAAAGATGCCGTATGGACAGTTTTATGGGAATGGATCCATATTCCGGAATGGGCGATAGTATGGACGTTAGAATGGGTTACGAGGCGTTTTGTAAAGCGGGGAAACGTTTTTGATTTACAGCTTCCCCCTTAAAGGTCTTTTATTGAATAAATTGAATATCGCCCTGAATAGAGTGAAAAACGCCTGTTATAAACTTGATTTCGATAGTAGAATCACTCTAAATCCATTTCTTAGATGATAATCGTTTCTAATATGATGCAATAATATTCCTCTTTGAATATCGTCCTATCGTTTTGAGATGAGAAATGTTTCGGTAGTTTTTTGCGTTTATTATCCGTTCGCATATGATTTACGTTGCAAAAAATATCGGTCATCTTCCGTATGAATTTCTGATGAAAATAAAAGCGTGACCGATAACAAATCTGATGAAAATGAGAAAAAATATGATAGTCGTATCGATTGTAAACAAGAGGGTAAGAAATCTCCTTTCATATCAAAGGGGGAATCATCCATCATACCGAAACGAGTTTTCAGCTCATATCGAAAAGAGAGGTCGAATCATATCAAAATGAGAATTCCGTCTCATATCGAAACGAGTGCCGCTCATTCCGAAACGATAGTTTCGGCTTGGTTTAACCTAAAAGAAATCTAATAAAAATCTGTATGGCTCATATTGAAACGACAATCATCAGTGTCATATCGAATTGAAAGTCTGTCCGTAATTAACCTGTCAAAAAACTGTCCTCAATCTGTTCGTTCTCTTTCGTAAAGAGAATCATCCTATCATTCCGATATGAGAGGGAGCGGGCATTAATCTGCAAAGAATCTGAGTGGGCTTTTCATATCGAAACGACAGCCTGCCCGAATTAATCCGAATGAAATCTGAAATTAATCTGTAAAATGATTCCCATTTCGATATGACTGGCATTTTTCATCTGAAACTGACAGTCATATAGAAACGGGGCGGTCAGCGGAAAGGATAATCATATTAAAATGACTGTGACCGCCAACCCCTTAAGAACGGAAGGTCTTTCCCTTTACACCCCCTGATGTTTTCTTGAAATCCGGAGCGGTGAGTGGATATGACATAGTTGGATTTTCGTCCACAAATTACATAAAGGGGGAAGTGCGATGACATACGATCAGATTCTCTTTGAGACCTATACCGAGGATATCTGCGAACTGAAATATGAGTTGGAGAGCCTTACGTATTATCCCGGTTATGACGGTGAGATTGTGGAAAAGTTTGTGACCTGTCCGCGACCGAACTGTGTTTGCCACCGTGGTTATCTGCATGGGCCGCATAAATATTTTCGTTACCGAGAGAAGAATCGTTGGAAAGAACAATATCTTGGCAAAAAGATTATCGGCGACTACCTGACCAAGGTCGAGTCCAACCAAAAAATTAAAGAGCTAAAAAGCGAAATCGCTCGACTGGAAGCGCAGCTCCGCGAAGTGCGGGAGCGGCTTGCTGACGAAAATATTATCTGACCGAGCGGGCTGCCTCCAGACGACCTGCACCGAAGAGAGCATGATTCAGAGCGGGCGCTTTTCGTCCGCAAATCTGTCTTTCCAGTCGTATCCCGCGGAAGTTGTGCGCGGGCGCGGCGTGATTTTCTGACGAAAGAACTCTAACCCGGCAGATTGCAATCCAGACGACCTGCATCCGCAGATATCCCGGATCGGCGTACATGCTTTTCGTCAACAGAATCTGTCTTGCCACCCGGGTCCGCGGGATCTGTGTGACGACTCGTGGCGGTTTACATACGAAAATCAACAGATCCAAGCTGTCGACCCCAAGGCGCCTTCGCCAAGAGGGATAGCGTTTCAGAGCGGACGATTTTCGTCTGAAAAGACTTCTTTTTCATCAGCATCCAGCGGAGCTGCGCTCATGGCGAAGCGTGATTTTCTGACGAAAGAACTCTAACCGGACTGCGGGGGAATCCAGAGGACCTGCATCCGGAGCAATCCCGGTTCAATGCACACACTTTTCGTCAGCGGAATCGGTCTTGCAGCCTGAATCCCGCGGATCCTGAAGGGTGTCATATGGCGAGTTGCATACGAAAAATATCAGCCCAATCTGCCAGCCAATCCGGCGGCTCCAGAGATGCCTGCGCCAGGAGAGGAGAGAATCTCGAGACGACAACTTTCGTCAGCAAAACGCTTGTTGCCATCAGAGTTGCCGTGAACCCGGGAACTGGTGAAACCAACTTACAAACGAAAAATTAATAAAGAGGAGGAGAGCCGCAGCTTCGCGATGGCGCCTTGGGCAGAAATTCCGGATTGGTCTGCAAAAAAACGGCTTTATACAACCCGTAAACCAGGATACACCTGGTGGCGTCGATAAACGAACCGCCTTTTTTCGTCTGCATGGTAATATTCAGTGTTCGTTCGAGCGAGATGGTCATCGACCACAAGTCTTACTGCGCAGATTAGAAATATTGATTTATAAATAAATCACCGCCAAAGCACGGTCCCCAAGGAATAATCCCCATACATTGCGGACGAAAAAAGTATTAGCTCAGCTGGGAATATGTCTCCCAGTGCACGCAGCGATGCGGCAGTTTTTTTCGTCAGAGAACTTGGTTTTGGCAGCCACCGGATCTGCTGATCACAATCCGACGACAAAGAGTATATAAACGAAAAACGCTGTCAATGAAATGATTCATAAACAGCGTGCTGAGGAGCAGTGGTTGACAGCTACTGCAAACGAAACAAGTTTGCGGCTCAGGTGTACGGAGACTCTCCTCGGCTCAATAATTTGCCAAAGCTTTTCGTCAGCAAACTGTGCTGTTGCAGCAGATGAAGAATCATGAACGGCGACGACGTCGAGCAGTGTAACAACTAAAAATTTTGTAAGCCAATGCAGATGTCTGCAGCTGAAGACCGGGTGGCCAAGATGTCGTTAAAAACATTCTGCGGACGAAATAACTTTTGCGGTTTCGACGAAAAACCGACGGCAGAGCTCCGGATTGGACGCGTTGATTTTCGTCCACAGCTAATTTCTTGAAAATAAGGCGCCTTAGGTTGTGCAGCCCGGGTGTTAAACCTGTGGACTAAAATATTCAACCATGCGATGAGCACTCAACGGGCTGAAGCGAGTCCCTCCGCCGGTGAATTCATATTTTTTGCGGACTAAAAAGCCGGAGGCTAATGCCGGCAGACGACTGCGGACCCATGAGTCCGAAAAAACGGACAGTAAAACATTGAGTTTGGTCTATAGCAATATGCTTACTACAGTTGCCGCTGCGGCGGAAGAACTATATTTCAGGTCGGGCTTTACGATGATTTTGGTTTGCAAAATAGTGCCGGAAGCTTCTGGGGACATGCGAATGCCGGCTCCCGGCCTCATCCATAGAATAATAAATTTCGTCAGCAAAAATTATCTGCAGTCGCCTGCCCAAGCGAAATCCGGATGGGAGACAAGAGATGTCCGGCGGTTTCCAAATGGAATCACTAACTAAAAAATAAATAGTCGATGACGCGGCGACGCCGGTGCCTCAAGTTCGAAGGCAGGCGTCGCCTTTTCGTCTGCAAGACAGAACACCGCATCAGAGCTATGAGAGGCTGGCGCGCTGCATTGAATCTTGATTTTCGTCTTGAAACCGGTGGACTCGATCGGGATCTCGGGGCTCGCACCCCAGCTGATGCCGGACAATTTTCGTTTGCAATACGGCTTCGCAGACAGAAATGTTTTCTTGAAACGCAGAATCAACCACCTGTAAAAATTAAATACCCAAATTTAATTTACGAAGGAGGTTTTAAAATTGGCAAAGAAGAAAGGGAAAAGCGATACGGAGTTGTTTGATGAGCTTGTGAGAAAATGTGAAGAATCCTATGCGGAGTGGGATAGTCTTTATCGGAATGGTTGTCAAGATCCGTTTTGGGAGGACGGTGTGAATCTTGGATTGACACGCAACCACATTATCTATTACAAAGCAGAGCTTACAAAGTTGTGTGGAGAGACCGGCAGGGAAATTCCCCCCCTTGTCTTTCGGGATTTGCCGCCGGAGGTGGCAGGAAACTATATGGCCCGCACGGACGAAATACGTGAGCAGGCCAGACAGCAACTCAAAAGGCTGCAAGAGTTTTCGGACTATAAGGAATTGCGTGAATGCTGTAAGCTGCTGAGTCCGAAGCAAAGAGAGGAGAGCAGAATTGATAGGGCGCTTGCCGAGGTGACACGGCTCGAACGAGCAATCAAAGAAGACCGTTTGGTGGAGATGAGGCTGTTTGGAAGGCAGGAATCAGCATTCGAGTTCATAACAAAAAAGCTGGCGGAAGCCAGAGCCTTGCCCGGCGAAACTTTTCAGCTCTCACTTTTTGATTCCGCATGAAGCTGTGTACGAAAAAATCAGTGGAGTTAACCCAAAAAAACCAGAGAGGCCGGCGTGCTGTCGATTTCGAAAACACGAGGCTTCACAGGGTTTATCCGAGCCGGGGCGCCGCTGAGCGCCGGAGCGATTTTAAAATTTTAGTCTGCGGAGGATGATGAAATTGTTTGATATGTACTTAAGAAAGCTGACAGAGGCGACTGATGACCTGGCAGCGGCGTTGATTTTGGAGTGTGACAAGGAAAGTGCAGTTGAACTAGGAACGATAAGCGATTGGCGTAAAATAAGCCGGAAAATTCGATGGATGGAAAGGATGTTCCAAAGAGATAAGAAAGCACTGGGTTTATTAACCGGACACCGCGATTTTTCGTATGCGGGATATGTGCTTTTGGTCGTTTTTGCGACAGCAGTACCTGCTATAACAGGGCTTTTGATATCGTTTAGCTTGGTTAACGCTGTTTTGTATTTGATGCTATGCCTATTCAAGCTAAACTACACACTTAAATTGGGTACGGTGGTATGGCTACTTATTTTGTTACTGCACTTTTTGTTGAAGTGGGGTAGAAAAGGCGATTGAAATGAATGTAAAGCAATATTGCATATGTGAAATGCGATAACAGGTCGATTTTGCGGAGTTTTAGTTGAATCGCAATAGATTTGTTCAGAGCAGACTTTTGCTGGGCGCCGGAGCGATTTTGAAAAAACTGAGAACGAAAGGAATGTAGAACCATGAAAATGATTGAAACACAGATATGAGAGCCTGTTCCCGAAAAGCCGGGGTATCGCTAGGGCGAAGTTGTTATTAACGGAAGAATTGCTGATCTTGATGAATGCTATAAAGGAGTTTGATGATATGACAGTTAAAAATCTATTTACTTCTTTTCAGTCAGAAAATGAAATATCCATTAAAATTTGCCTCTTCAATAACGATCTTTGGAAGGGGAAAACATGGGATATTCCGGCTAAATATATGAACAGAAGGATTCAGGAATGGAGTTTGTTTTCATACAGCGAGGACAATTATAATCCGCAAGCGGATGTTTTAACAATTATTACAATCAGATTGATTCCGTCAAAAGCCGAAGAGGATGCCGAAAAGAAACGGATTGCAGATCAAGAGACAAAAAGACGGCAGTCGTATCAGTTGTGGTTAAATAGAGGGAGAAAGTAGCTATGAACAAAGTTGAAGCAACGCGCCTATTCAAAGAAATGTATCCCAATGTCTATCGTGAAGCCCGCACCGACTATTGCAAGGTTCAGTTTGCGTGGAGCTACTTTATTGACAGTTTATGCAAAGACGGACAGATTACGCAGAGCCAGTATGGCCGCTGGACATGTCCGGCTTTTTATAGCAGGAGGAAATAACTATGTCAATGCCTAAAGCCTACGCGCCGGAACAAGGCTATATGTTTCAAATTCTTTGCCGACATCCTAAATATAACGGCAGGGAGTGGGAGCATTGTGATTATGCTAAAGATACGAAAGAAAAAAAATATCTACTGAATGAATACCGTCTTGCCTATGGCTCAGGATATGAATTTAAATCAATTTGGTTGCCGGAGAAGTATTGGAAGGAGAATTGAGAATGCCGATGCCCAACGAATTAAAACACTTTGAAACGCTGCAGAATCAGCTGCATCAGGAATATATCGCTTTGCTGAGAGACAAATTGGTCCACAAAAAGGATACGCCGCAGGATATGGCTGAAGTCGCACTGAAGAGTATGATTATCAGCGTGCTTCCCGACTGTATTCTTGACGACGAAAAAATTAAGGAGCTACTGGATAGCCATAACGCACTGGAGATGTTATTTACACTTTGCAAGTCGGTCATTGAGCATGATTCATTTGAGATCAACGATATGATCTCCTGCTGCGTTTCATTTGAGGATGAAATCAAGAAGCAGAAAAAACGGCAAATGAGTAGTACGGAAATCAAAGGATCTATTTTCTGCAGTTTCCACATTTGCTGATGTGATGAAAACTGAATAGATGTAGAAATCAAAATAATTAAAGTCACAACGGACGGTTGATTTCTACAGCCGCCTGTTGTGCACATTCAGAAAGGAAAATGAACTATGCACTTTTTAATGTTAACAGCTGTAGAGATACCTGAGAACTATAGAACGCCTACCGATGCGGGAACTGACTGTGAAATCATTGATCGAATCGGAATGTCCAAATTTGCGCTGCAAAAAAATCCGCACGATTTTATGGTGAAACTTCACCTTGAATTTCTGCACAGCATTGCCACCGCTTTTAGCAGAGCGGTACGAATCAAGTTGTATGAGGTGTTGGAGCGTTATTCTGTCCATGTGGAGGACCCAAAGTATCTGATCTTTTGCGATGAAGACGAAAAAGTCCGGAGTGACTATGAAACCGAATGTGTGGACTGTTTTAAATTGCCCGAAGGAAGAATTATAACGTGCTTTGAAGAACGCGGATATCCGTTCACCATCAAAGACGGTGTTGTATATCAGCGGCGTTCCGGGCCTTTGAAACTTGAAAAGCGAACCCAAAAAGCGAAGAAGATGAAAGCTCTACCGGACTATCCGCTAAAAAAGCTATATCGGAGTCTTGATAAATACGCGAAGGAATACTGTGGGTATGTGTTGAATGAAGAAACCGGGAAATACGGATATCTTTACAACTCGGACGGTATTTATGACTGGTTTAGCATCGGTGGTCGCTGGCCATTTGCTTTTTTAGTCCGGAAAACTTGTCAGGAGTATTCGCTGGGCGAACGAGCCTGGAGTGAGGAAGAAGATACAGACGCACCACAGGGATATATCTGGGTGGCTGCGGCGCGGAAAAAGGATATCGAATGGACCAAAATGCTGGAGCATAACAAGATATGTGTGCAGCAGCGGTATGAATTCCTGACGAAAATACTTGAAGACGGCATTGTTCCGGAAGACTTTCATGGCAGTATAAACGATGAGGGCATTACACAATACGGAGAGAGCATTATTCGTAAGGGAGAAACCCTCCAAGAGTTTTTTGCCCGTCGTGGCATCAGCGAAAAGTACAAATATCCTTTGCGGGTTTATTCGTTCGTCAGTAGCAAAGGTTATTTAAACAGGGATCACGAACCGTTTTCCGAGATTGGGAATGCAGCGGATAGTACCGATTGTTGGCGCGTGCGTGTGGACGAATTTATTGATTCATTTTCCGATGACACGGTTTTAGTCGGTATCGACTATCACATATAGGGAGGTGTGTTTTATGACTGAAGAAATGCGAGCACGAGCTGCTGCCGCGCTTGAAAAAGAATTTGGTCCACAGTGGATGACAATAGTACAGCTGCTGGGAACCGAAAATCTGCGCCGGCGCGTTGGAAAAGAGCTGACCAGTTTTATGGCATTTCCCGAAAGAGGCGATGGCGGACAAAATACGTGGCGGGGCAATTGCTCTCCTAAAGTAGTAAACGCAATCGCTAGGTATGTTATGGATGCAAAACAGCATTACGGCAAGGATGTATCGGATTTCACCTTGCTCGACCCGATGAGTGGCAGCGGTACCAGCGGCAAGGTTGCGGACCAGTTGGGAATCAAGTCGGTTTTGTACGATTTGAATCCTTCGCCCGCGATGGGCAAAGGGAACTGGAATGCACTTAAGGACGAAATTGATGATTCAGGAGACTTGATCTTTTTTCATCCGCCTTACCATACGATGATTGCATACAGTGGAAACATGTGGGGAAATCCTCATCCGGACGATCTTTCCAGATGCGCGAGCTATCCGGAGTTTATTGAAAAATTGAATTTCGTCCTTAAAAAGCTGTATATGGCGCTTCGTAAGGATGGACGGCTCGCAGTTCTCGTCGGAGATATTCGTACGGGAGGTAAGTTCTACTCTATGCAGAGCGATATCATGAGGATCGGTGAATACGAATCGTTTATCGTCAAGGGGCAGTTCAACTGCGTCTCGGATTCCAAACGGTATTCTAAACCCTTTATTCCGGTTGTGACCGAATATTTACTTTTGTTCCATAAGCAGGATGTGTTTATGATTCCCTTCAGCAGAACTTTGAACGGCAGATTTGACGTACGAAAAAAGGATGATGCTTCCCTTACCTGGCATCACCTGATCCGTATGACGGTTGAGAGTATGGGAGGAAAGGCTGCCTTAGCCGATTTATATGCGGCACTGCAGGAGCACCCGAAATCAAAAAACAACCCGCATTACAAAGACCGGATTCGTGCAACTATTTACGAACATAAAAACCAATACATTCAGTGTGGCGAGGGAGAATATCGCCTGACATACAGGGTGGCATGATTTCCTAAGAAAACGGTGCCGGTCGGAGCTAAACTCCGGCTGGCACGGCATAAAATAAATATAACAGGAGATGTAACGAGCGTCCAGTCTATAAAATCAGCCCAACTACTGGGTATGATTATTGTATGAAATGAAAAAAAGGAGCGCGGAAAATGGAGATTAACGCATGGATAGATGGATATAAGGTGAGGGCTTTCCCTTGGATTGACGGTGCACAAATATATTTTAATGTGCAATATTTTTCGCCGGGTTCGTCGCTCGAAAGGCCGCCCGCATGGAACAAGACCGTGTATATTAAAGACAATGCAGAGGGACGGAATCTTGTACACAATTTTACCAGTTCACTAGTTTCATATGTGGCAAGAATGAAGATCCCAAAAGGTGCAGAGGTCACTCTGTCTCTTTGTGAATTATTGTGAGGAGATATCATTATGGACGAAAATAAAATACAGGCTTTTCGAGAAGTGATCGGCTCCTCGAATAATATCGTGTTTTTCGGGGGCGCCGGAGTATCTACCGAAAGTGGAATAAAAGATTACCGAAGCAGCGATGGGTTGTATACCACGGTGAAGGAATATGGAGTGCAGCCGGAGGAAATCCTGAGCAGACGTTTTTTTGAAAAAAAACCCGAAGTGTTCTATGCTTTTTATTTCAAACACCTGCTGAATTCGGATGTGCAGCCCAACGTAGCTCATTACGCTTTAACGGACATGGAGAAAGCGGGAAAGCTGAACGCGGTGATAACGCAGAATGTAGACGGACTGCACCAAAAAGCGGGCAGCAAAAATGTCCTTGAGCTGCACGGCACGATCGCCGTACACCGCTGTCACCATTGCCGCTTAGAATATCCAACCGATGAGGTGATTGCCCTTGGCGGGAAAGTGCCTTATTGCAGAATGTGCGGTGGGGCAGTCAGACCCGACGCAGTTTTTTACGGGGAAACTCTTAACGAAACCGTGGTGAACCTGGCCGTCGGAGCGATTTCAGCCGCAGATATGTTGATTATCGGCGGGACTTCTCTGGCAGTCTATCCCGCGTCGGCATACCTGCAATATTTCCGCGGACGAAAAATTGTGTTGATCAACAAAGGAGAAACTGCATATGACAGTCGGGCTGATATTGTTTTCCGCGATAGTATTGGTGAAGTCCTGAGGCGGACAATTTGCAAATGAATTCTGAAAGAAAATATTGTTATGCTTGAAATTATAATAATTTGTGGTATAATAAATGTGTGGGAGGTGCTGATGATGATATTTATTGACCGTGAGACGGAAATGTCCACGCTAGAAAAAGAGTATAGCCGCAAAGGAGCTTCTCTTGTAATATTGTACGGACGCAGACGCGTCGGGAAAACAACACTGATAACTAAGTTCATTGAAGATAAAAAAGCATTATTTTTCCTTGCAACTGAAGAATCGGAGGCACAGAACCGGGATGTTTTCCGGCAAAAAGCCGCCGACTTTATTGGAAGCGATCTGCTGCGATCTGCTGCCGTATCGGATTGGGATACCATACTCAAAGCGATTGTGAACGAGAAGTTTGATACCAAGCCGGTCATTGTGATAGACGAATTCCAGTATCTCGGCAAAGCGAATCCAGCTTTCCCCTCAGTGTTCCAACGAATATGGGAGAGCCTGCTGAAAGATAAATCCGTAATGGTGATCCTTTGCGGCTCGCTGATATCCATGATGGTATCGCAGACGCTTTCCTATGACAGTCCCCTATACGGACGGCGCACGGCGCAAATCCGTCTGGGACAGGTCCCATTTAAATACTACAGCGAATTTTTCAACGATAAAAGCGGAAGACAGCTGATCGAATCTTATGCGGTCACGGGCGGAGTTCCAAAGTATATTGAGTTGTTTTCGCAGCATAAGGATGTTTATCGGGCAATACAGGAGTGCATTCTGAACCGTTCGAGCTACCTGTATGACGAGCCGCGCTTTTTGCTTCAGCAGGAGGTTACGGAGGTTGGTAGTTACTTTTCACTGATCAAAGCGATTGCGGCCGGCAACCATAAACTTTCAGAGATTTCCGGGGCTCTCGGTATTCCGCAGACGAATCTGACAAAGTATCTGAAAACGCTTGCTGATCTGGATCTCGTGGAACGGGAAGTTCCGATAACCGAGGATAAGCCCGAGAAAAGCAAACGCGGTTTATACCGGCTGAAAGACAACTACATCGCGTTCTGGTTTGCGTTTATCTATCCTAATCTCAGCTTTATCGAAAGCGGACACGATGAAATCGTTATGGATAAGATCCGTAAGAATTTTGTTGACAGACGGGTGGCTTATGTATATGAAGATGTCTGCCGGCAGCGCATGTGGGACCTGAACGCGGAGAATGTATGGCCGTTTCATTTCAACAAGCTTGGGCGATATTGGGATTCCGGCACGGAGATCGATATTACCGCGACGGATGACGAAGGGAAAAACTTGATTCTCGGAGAATGCAAATACTGGGCAGGACCGGTTGGCGCGAATATCCTTCGTGAACTGGAAAGCAAAGCGGATAGCGTTATGTGGAACAAAAAATCGCGTAAGGTCTGGTATGTGCTGTTTTCGGCCGCCAGTTTTACGGATGATTTGAAAGAGCTTGCAAAGCATCGTGATGACCTTGTTTTGATGAGCGCTGTCTGAGCCGCACGGCGAAAAAATTCGTATCAATAAAAGAGCGACAGGCAGTCTTATCAAAACCGATAAGACTGCCTGTCTATTTTTTAGTTTATTTAAGTATGATTTGCATGAACTGTTCGATGCTGTTTATTGTTTTTATGCGGTTGTCAGTTTCGTTCAAGAAGCACATCCCCTGATAACGCCAGTTTAATGGATCGGCTTTTTGAAAGGTTTTGAAACACGGACGAAATTTTCCGGTATCGTCCTGAATATGCGAATGTGGTTCGCCGAATTGAAAGTAGCCGGCGGATAGGGAAGCCGGCGGCAAAGTATTCAGAAAATAATCCACGATTTTTTCGTCTACAATATCTCCGGGTAGTACATAATCGTCGAATTCCGTAATACACGATTCCTCCCAACCTTTCAGGGTTTTCACATCTTCTCTTGAACGAATCTTTCGCCGACCGTCATTCAAAACGAACAGCGCCTTCAGGATTTCGGTCGAAGTCAGCTTAACCTCTTCCCCATTATTTCCTATGGCCGTTTTGTTTCCGCCCAAGAGCTTATCGGTATGCACGGTAACTGTTCTCTCTGTACCGCCGTTTTGGTAGAAAAACATTACCTGCTCAACTCGATTATCCGCAGCGGGGATGTATTCGGCCTCCTTTGCGATTTGGTATTCAGGACCAAAATCTATCGGCTCAAACCCGAAAGAATCACAGAACAGATATAACCTTTCGCCATTTGGAAGAAAATATTCAATGACATCGCTCACCGACAGACTCCTCGCCCGGTAATCCGAAGGCCAATTATTATTGAAACGGATAAAAAGTTGTTCCGGGTTTATTCTATCTGCTGTGTCGCTGTAAACATAATCGTACAGTTCTTTGGGAGGCGGAAAAACCGTTTTGGAGATTTTCAGCAGGGTATCTTTGCTCATAAAAGCGTAATTACATTCATCTCTGTCTAGGCTGATCTGCATAATTTGATATTTCATTCAAGTTCACATTCCCTTCTTGTACTCTGTTCTATACATCTTTCAAGATATTCATCAAAGCTAACGTCAGTCAGCGCTGCAAATAAACTTTCCACCGCTTCTTTATCAGCAGCATTTTGCCATATCTGAAAAATTTCCTTTGCAAGACCAGTGACTTCTGTATCAACACTGTCAAGAATATCTGCCAGAATGGTATCCGCATCAATAATTACGCCATTAGGCGTATTATCCAACAATTCCGTCACACAGTTAATAGCGTCGGAGATTGTTTTTTCTTTCTCGGTCATATGTTTTCACTCCTCAATACTCGTCGCAGTTTTTAACATAGCTTCTTATGTTTTGACAATGCCGTTCTATCTTGTCCACGGTTCTGAGGAGTGCATCAATTTCCTCATACCCGTCTGGGTTTGGATCTGCGATAAAATTCTTTTGCAGATTTGCGATTCCTTCCAGTTGTTTTTTGCACAGTTCGATGCATCGAATAAGCGACTGTCCTTTTTGTTCGTTTGACATTTTAATTCCTCCTAATAATAAATTTGAGATGCGTTTTCAATATGATATTTCCGACCGTCGGTATTCAAGAAAAGATCACCGGAGGAATGTTGATTGTTTTCTTGATTTTTGGTTTTCAGCGTTTGTATGTTGATAACACCCTAAATTGTATTTTATGAAGGAGTGTATCAAAATGAAAAACGAAGAAATTTTAGTCCAGGAAAACACACAGGTACCGGCCGATACCGATGAGACGATGGAAGTCGCAGAAGAAAACGAGGGTTTGAAGCGCAGAGAACGGGTAATCATAATTGTAGTTGGGATCATTCTTTTGCTTTTGCTTATCGGACTGATGATCTTTTGCATCAATGGAATGACAAGAGGCGGTTCGGATGCAAGAAGCGGTGTAGACGATTCGGCTGTAACTTCGGATGTTTCGTCGGGAAACAACCAGAACAGTTCTGAGAGCACCGACAATAATGGCAATGGGAATTCCGGCGGAAATCAAAATGTCGTTACTCCTCCCGATACGGATAACAATGGCAACGGTGGCGTAAGTACCAAGCCGAATCCCGGGACGAATAACAACAATGATTCCGGCAACGGAAACTCGGATACAGGTCCGACAAATCCTCCGGGCCAGCCGAGTGATAATCCGAATAACAAACCTGATGACGAGAATAATAATAACACCGTTCCCAACTATACCGGTGAAATCAGGGTGACCATTTCCGAAGTGAACGTCGGAACCGGCATTATCACAATAACGATAGACGGTGAGAAGCTTACTGTACCTGTTCAGACGACTGTGTTTAATGGCCGTGTTACAAAATCCGGTGTTGCCCAGGGAAAACTGTTCGGCTATAATTGTGGTGCAACGCTGATGCTGTTTTATCCGGAAATTGATGGCTTCAATTCGAACTCGGTTAACGGATACATGAATCGTGACGGCAGCTCGTTTACGCTAATGGTTGATATCAACGGAAGCGACTCCAAACTGCTTGTTAAAGTCAACGGTATGAAGGCTTTGTCCTGAGAAAAACAAACGGAAGCCGTGCTGATACGCACGGCTTCCTCACTAATTAACATAGGTTCCAGGGTTGTATAATCAAAATAAAAAAAGGAGTCGAGAGTTATGAATTATGAGTATCATATTACAGCGTTTGGAAAAAACAGCGAGGAGGAAATTGTGGAGCAGTTGAGCGGAATCGGAATGAGCGATATTTCTATCGAGAAACTACTGGACATATCTTCTTTTATTAAAGCACAGGATGACGCAACAGCCGAAAATTTAAAAAGCAAGTGGAAACATGTTTCGGACATGTCGATTCTCCCGAAAAACGGTTTAAGTGAGCTTATCTATTCCAAAATTGATGCAATGCCGCACAAGTCTATCAAATCGTTGGCTGAAGAATTTTACCGATGCTGTGTTCAGCTTGACATGAGCGATCATATGACGGGGCTATATTTACAGAAAATTATAAACGAAATAAAAAAATAAATGCTGTAAATTGTAGAGCGCTCAAGCGAAAGCAAATTTTACTTGGGCGCCTTTTTGATGTTTTCTTGAATTCATGTCGTAGGCCTCCCTATATTGAAAATACAAATTTTTCAATATATTAAGGAGGAATCCAGATGCTAACAGTGAAAAAAGGAAAAGAAATTCTCATGGCGGCCACATCGAAAGAGCGGGTAATAGCGTTATTTCAGGACAAGTATGGTTGTAGACAGGCAATTCGAATGATCAGGAAGGAATACGTCCAAACAAAAGACAAGACGGATAGAAAAATATCAACATATAATTGCACTTTCCGTTGCGATTCCTGCGGGTACACCTTTATGCTGCCGGAAGGCAAAGCCGAATCCCTGAAATGTCCGGAATGTGGCTTTTCGGCGGAGGTGAAACGCTGGAGCAGAACCGGAGCGTACATTGATCAGGCATATGACCATTTTTCGTATGTTTTGAGTAACGACAGTGAAGTTTTGGCTCCATGTCTTGTGCTATACGAGCATGTTAAGGCTGCATCGGTAGAATATAAGGTAATGCGGAGATTTCATTTTACACTGGAGCAGGGTCAAATAGTATATGTCAGAATGCATCGGTGTATCATTGTCGGCAACAGCAAAACTCAAGGCGGGATTTTGCTGTATGAAGATGGTGAGGGTAAGGTGAAAAGGGCAAACTCTGAAAATGCTTACGGCTGGTTCGAAAATTCAAAATATCATGAGATTCAGTGCTGCAACTTAATCAATCTTTATGATGACACTGCAGATGAAGGCGATAAGATTCAAAAAATATTGAATGACATAAATATCGCGTATCAGCATGCAAAAAAATACTACTCGGCTCCGCTTATGCGGGGCAGGGAAATTAATACGGCTTATCCTGTGGCAAAGGAATCGGATATTGTGAAGGACGAATATGGACAATGCCTTGAGGTTTATAGAAATTATTTTGTTTTCAGAAGTTTTCACAGCGGATTTGAATTGTATCGTTGGGTATATTGTCCCGAAGATACATTAAATGTTTTACAAATCTATTCGGATAACGAGTGGATGGTTGAAGATACCGGTAAAATAACGTGCTTCAATGACGAAAATCTTTTACGACATCGTGACAAAATCAAGGGAACTTTCCTTGAAAAAATTGGATTGCTGAGCATTCTGCAAGCAGATGATGAAGATATCTTTGAATCAAATCACAATAAAAATGCTGGAATAAACTTTCTGAATCATTTTTCTGAATTTCCGATTATCGAAATGCTTTTAAAAATTGGCTTGGGGCATCTTAATGAAGCCGTATGTTCCAATTTCATAACGGTACATATGCGCAAAAGACATATTTGGCAAAAGCTCGGCCTCTCCAAGCCGAACTATAGGTTGCTGTACAAACTGAAGCTTGATTCGGAGGCTGTTAAGTTTCTTCAGTATTTCAATCAGTACGACGAGTCTGTGGACGAAAATATATTGAAAAGATATATGGAAAAAGTCATTGCCATTGACAGGTATCGTATAGATATGCTGATGAAAGAGCGTCGCTTTACTCTAAAACAGATGGTGGACTTTTTTATCAGTGCGGAAGAAAATCAGGGCTGCGCCTGGGAATCGACGCTTGAAGTATGGTCAGATTATCTAAGACTTTATAAGGGTTGTTACGGTCATGAACCAAAGGATAAAACAGAACTGTACCCGGACAGTCTAAAAAAAGCCCATGATATTTTGATGATGCGATCCAACAAGGATGAGAGCGGCGGAAAACTTGTATCATTTTCGGACATAGTGAAACAATGGGAAAAGCTTCAGTATACCGATCAAAAATTTTGCATTCGGTTACCTGAGTCGTCGGCCGATCTGGAGCGTGAAAGCCACGAGCTGGGGCATTGCGTTCGTAGCTACTGTAGTAATGTGCTGGATGGTACATGCCTAATACTATTCTTGCGTAAAACGGATATACCGGATAAACCATTTTTCACCTTGGAATATGACTGTAAAAATCGTATTCATCAGATAAAAGGCAAAGGAAACCGGCTTGTTTCGGAGATCAGCGACAAACATAAAAACCTCAGAGAAGATATAACAAGATTTTTAGTAAAATGGGGTGCGAAAAACGGAATCGTCACCGGACTTGAAAATTTGGAAAGGAAGGCGTCATAATCATGCTGCTTGGATCAAAAAAATTGCCTGAAGTGCAAGTCGATACAGTGAAGACTATAAAAAACTATTTATATTATCAATACGGCATCAGTTTTATTGCAGTCTGTTGTTGCGGCGCATTAAGTTTTGAAACAGATGAAGGGAGCAGTTATTCGGTGATGCCTGAGAACGCTCGATTTTATTTTCCGGATCTCCCGAGCTGCTTTTTTAATGAATTAACTAGACAAGTGCCAAGTTATGTCTGCTGCAACCATTGTATAAATCATTGGGGCTTGGATCTGTGCGCTTGCGGCAGTGCAGAAGCAGTGTCTGACTGCACCTGTGGTAGTGCCGAGTGCGGCAGGCCGGCCCAGAGGTTGGAGGCGATAATATGACCGTCTTCTCTGAATTGTTGAGGCATTACCGCAGTATTGAGGAAAAGATCAGGCGCGAACTATATCGACGGATATCGGAAATCAAAGACAATCCGGATATTCAGAGAATTTCGTCCGGAGCTTTTATAATGCCGGTTTCGGCATTGAGTAAAGACCTAATCTTATCCCCTTCCTATTACGATTTCCATGAGCAGAAGACAAAATTACTCGAAATCGTGAATTCGGAGATATCCGTAGAAAAAGTTATTGAGAAGCTCCGAGTGATAAGCGAGATGGGATTTATTCAGGTGGGATCATCAGGACGAGGATATAAATTCCGTTTCCATCCGAAGGTTTGCAGCAATATTAAGACCATATTAAACGAAATGAATTAAACACATATGAAAGAGGAATTGACTATGAATAATGCAGTGAATTGGATTTATCATTATGTTTCCAACAATGTCAAGTGCGATATTTGTGGAAAAGAAGAAAACAAACTCCCAGATTATGTTTGCGATGCGCATACGCACGGTATGAACAAGTATAGCCATTTGGAATTTCAGGTTGTCATTGATTACGGACCGAAAGAGGTCGGCAGGCTATTGAATATCATGGGAATAAAGGTCAGAGACGGAGAACGGTTTAAAAGCGGCGACCGGATTAAAGGTTTATATCTGGATTGCGATGTGGAATTGCGAGAAATACCGGACACATGCGGAACACCGGTTTTGCGGATAATTATTCCGGATAGGGAAAATAAGTGGCCAGAAGAAAGCGGCTATCCTTATAATATGCAGATGCTGGCTACGCAAGCTCTATATACCTTCAAAAAAACCGAATAACCGTACACATCAGGTGCGGGGATTAATCATTTAACCCCGCAGTATGTGAACCTGCGGGGTAATTTTTTTTACACGGAGGTTTACATACAATGAAAATCAAAATGCAGGATTATGTAATCGACATTGATTATGGAGTACATGTTCTAAACCGGTTGCATTCTCGTTTTGACGGTTTAGATATCAATTATCTGGACTATATCTTTGAATGCATTTTCGCGGACAACTCGGTGGCTGACTATCTGATCAACGAAGTGAAGGTCGGAGAAGATATCGTGGTAATTGACGAGGATAGCGGGATTTCGTTCGCGGCAAATGTCGGTCTGGACAGCATCTATGTCAAGACCCTCTATAATGCGTACGAAGGGAATCTGCTTATCGGTGAAATGCAGAAGGTTTTGCGGTATGCCAAGAATCGCGGATTACAAATCGAGATATTTGAGAAAAAAAGGAGAAAGGCATATGCGTAAATTTAAAGCTGGCGATACGGTTTGCATTATCAGGCCGGTTTGCGTACGAAAAAAGTCAGGAAATATCGAGGTGTATCAGGGCTGCATGGTAAAGGTTGTGAAGGTGGGATTTGATAGCTGCTTTTGCGATATCGGACTTAATAAACCAGTGTACATCCCCAAAACACATTTGAGAATGGTTGCATAGAAAACAATTGATGGCAATGGTTGTCCGTGTAATTTCAAAAATGAAAACGGCAGCCTTGGCGGCAAGTACGGTTTCCGTATGGCAACCGACGCTGGTGGTTTCGCCGAGCACCTTCTTCCGGAATAAATCATGGATAAAATTCTGGAAGCGGTGCCCGACGAACTGCCGCATGATTTTTGAAGAAAAACATATGGAGGAAAAAATGAAAAAGATAGAATTTGAGGATTTGCAAGTACCCGACATCCCGCGTCAGACGATCCATCTTGAATGGGATGATTTGCGGGATGTGGCAGATGAAACGTTATTCCGGTTACTAAGAAGAAAGGTATCTGTGAATGTAGAACGGAGTGATTATTACGATTGGGGTTTCACTTTGATAGACGACTCCTTGTCGTTGGAAGAGTTGGAAACACTTTTCACAATGATTGAAGCCGACAAGTGGGACCGGGAGAGTAATTACTTTTACGACGCTCCTATACAGTCGCTCAGTCAAAGCCTATCTCGTAAGCTGGTATCTTTGCTTCTGCCGTTTCGTGCAGAGTCCGCACATGCAGACGATGAAGGCGTATGGTTTATAAGTAAATTCGCCGGTTCGCAGGCGGGCGTCAAACCGGTTTTTCCGGACGAGCTACCCGCTGATGAAACGTTGCTGATCAAGCTGATACAGGACGGTATCGAATACGAACTGAAAGCCTACGAAGATGATGTCTACCGCAAAGGTATTAAGGAGCTCTGGGCTCACCTTTACGCGGCGAACATCTGCAAAGAAGTCGCCTCAATGGCTATGGATGACCTTGGCCATTATTTTAATTCCAAGGTTGATTTGACAGAATTACGAATCATTTACGACATGGCAAAGCGCGGAAATTTCTTGGAGACCCTCCAAAAATGGGCACTCGATACGGGAAATCTGGACATTTCAACGCATGACGCGATTGCGCAGTTGATTCAAAATTTCTGCGAAAGTTGTTTAGAACAGGATGAATAGGAGACAGCCATGGACGCAAAGCACATAATCAGCATACGAATAGGCGGCGTCTGGCATCAGTTGCCGGGCATCTATTCGGAGGAAGAATTTGAGGCGCTGATGGATCTTATGGACTGGGAGGTTCCGTTGAACATACAAGTCTACCATTTTCACGGTACCGAAAATAAACGTAACCCTGTCATGAGGGAGCGGCCGAGAAGTGATATTGACATAGAAGCTCTGTTCAGAGCGGACACTGGCAAACAACATATTACTTATCTTGATGCCCTCTGCAGTAGGATCATGAAGGTACGGCGGTTACTAGGGAATTTAGCAATAGCTTATTGCCCGTCATCCGACTGTCTGCATTTGATTGATTTGGCCGACTCTCGCTACCGGCAAGTGGTACAATATAAAGCGGTGCCGATTAGGCTTGCCGACGCAGTGGAATTTGTCAATCAATATCACCGGCATAATGTCGGCGTAAAATGGCACAAGTTCTCTGTGGCTCTGGAGACTGATGGGGAAATTGCGGGTGTGGCCATCGCTAGCACCCCCAAATCGCCGGCATATGACAAACAGACGCTGGAATTGAACAGAGTTTGCGCCAAACCGCAATACCACAATGCATGCAGCAAATTGATCGGCATGGTACTGAATATCGGCAAGACAATGGGTTATCGTACATTCATTACCTACACGCTTTTGGATGAGGACGGCGCCAGCTTTAGAGCTGCGGGATTTGAGTTTGCCGGATATACGGAAGATTCAAAGGGATGGGGTCACCCATCCCGCCCCCGGAAGACGCCAGAACGTTATCCGATGGGGCGAAAGAAGCGATGGATCTATCGAATATAGCAAACGGAGGACATTATGAAAGAAAAAAGAGCGAGAGTCAGATACGACAAAGGAGACCCCGAGAAAAAGAACACGATTGCAGAAGAGGAAGGCTTCTATGTGGAAACATGGGATGATGAATACGGATGGTGTGTTGTGAGCAAATCTCCGTGCCGGAAATCGTTAGATTTTCCTGATGATGAAGAAAAGAACTTTATCCATTGGGAAACCCTGAAGACCTTGTGTCGGTTATCTGAGCAGGGATACATTATCCGATTCACCCCGCAAACAAACGAACAATATTGAGGTAACGATATGGAAAATAAGTATATTCATCGCGAACCCGGTGAGTTGATCAAAAAAAACAGCGACCACATTGAAGTCGCTGGACATTACGGCAAATGGTTTGTCGTAGATTCTGAAACGCATAATGGTCACGAAATGTTTGAGTTAGAACACGAAACGCACGGTGATTCAGCGGCCCATATAATTGTCGATTGCCATGGCACCATCATCCTTGAGGATGTATGGAACGGCTTTGCTGATTATTATGAAAGTTTAGAAGAACCACCATCTATTCGAGAAAAAAAGATGACTAAGGAGACACCCTGCATCTATTTCCAAGGAATCGAGGACTGCGCATGTAATAATCCACCTGACAATCCGGGTGAATGCATATATGAACGCGGCATTGAACCGGAAAAACCGGCAATCAAATGCAGGCATTACAAAGGGAGGTAAAGAAAATGGTTTATGATGGTGTAAAAATTGATCCGGCACAGCTTTACTTGCGGCAGGAAGTAATTGATATTTTGAAAGATGGCGGCTGTAGCGATCGCGCTCTTTCTAAAATCCGTGAGAAATATGATGAAAAGTTCGGGAATGAATTGATTTGGCGTTATCCGATCATGGTTGGAATAGCGCTGGGAACGGTTATTGTTCCCGTACAAGAAGGGTTTCTTAGCATTGCATATGATGAGGTAACTCCTGAAGATTATGAAATTTATGATTTGGACAACCAATTTCTATTGTCAGCTGCCGATATTAAACAAATGGAGACCGATTGGGATAGCTATTCCAGGGAACTTATATCGGCTTTGCAAAGCATGTGGCAAATACAATATAAGCGAGAGCAAAAAACATAAAACCAATCCATAGGTATCAATATTACGGAAATTATATATTCGATACGAAAGGAGAGATGCGAATGAACATTGTTCCGTATAGTAAAAAGCATGACGTTTATCTTGCGGACGAAAATTTAAAGATTGGGTATATACGTGGTGATATTGATCAGCGCGGACACATCTGGACGAGCCTTATTCTTGAAACGTCACGTGAGGAATATCAAAGAAAAAAATCGGATATCGATAAATTCGCAGCAGCGATTGTTGAGATGCCTTGTATGGACAGCGTTCTGAACTTATATGATTTCTGTCTGCAATATCCGGAGGCGCGCTATGGAGGAGAAGAGGATAAGACCTTTAAGTTTTTTGGTCAAGATAATGTTTGTGCGTATTATGTGCAGCTAATTTGCCGTGAAAAAGACTACAATTTTTATATTCATATTTTCTCCATAAGAAAGACATGAGAAAGACATTATCGGCAGAGCTGCCCAGAGAGAATTGTTTTTCTCTCTGGGCAGTCCTCTCGCCTTGATTGTATACTAATGCCGTTAGAATAAGTAACAGAATAGTATATTGTGACGCGGCAGAAGTTGACAGCAATTTTGAAAATTCATTTTGGTGTCATCGCAAAATAAGCAAATTTAATTTGCCTAATTTTGTAGAAATACGGCTGAAAGTTCGCAAAATCACAAATATACTTTATCTGTTATACATTTAAAATTTGATAAAATATATACAGGGTGGTTTTGCTAGATGAACGACAAATTTATCGCGGAGCGAGTTACGCAACTCCGTTTAACAAAAAATAAACTTAGTGAATATAAACTTAGCTTGGAGTTAGGACTGAGTAGAACATATATAGGGATGGTTACCCGAGGCAAAACAAAACCTTCTATGGGAGTGTTCCTGGCTATTTGCGAATATTTTGAAATAACCCCGGTTCAGTTTTTTGCTCCGTATCTGACGGACAAGCTTAATTCCCTTATGATGGATATCAATGAATTAGCTGATGAAGATATTGATTGCCTCTGTCGCATCGTTGAAGCTTTTTTAAATGAGAAAAAGTTAAAAAAACAGGATGAGCAAACCCGGAAAGGATAAAATACATAAATTAAACTACAGAGGAGGATTCAGCAATGTTGGAAAAGAAACAGGTTCTTCCGATTGGAAGCGTGGTGTCTGTCGAATTTGCGGCGGATGAGGGTAAAGAAACGATTGCAGTTATTGTCGGGCATCTGACATTGCTGAATTCGTTTAAATGCTGCTATGATTACATATGTGTGGAGTTTCCTGCAGGCTTTGAAAAGGGAACATTTCACATCAATCATTCTGACATCAAACGATTGATTTATCGTATGGACGATCATGAATGTAAGCATGAAAAGTGGATGGAACGAAAATACGGCGATTATATGGCTTATTACAACCAATATCGTTCGGATTTACGACCATCTATTGATGAGCTGCGCTATCGCAATGCTCGGGCGGAAGATTTTTTGAACCGTTTCGATAAAACCAGAAAAGCTATACGAATAGCAACAATATTCGTATTTATAATGAGCGTGGGAATATCCGTGTGGCATTTGGAAAGTTTGCTGCCGGTTCCTATTGCTCTTTTTTGTGTTTTAGGGAACCATTTTGGATCACAATAACTCCTTGACTTGAGTTTTTCATAGAAACACTGTTATGACATTTTATAATCTCCAAACATTATTTGGGTTTCTGATGGTAGTATGTTGAGTAAGGCTGTGTTCTAAAAAGAGTATAAAATAAAGGCCGTTGCATTTTGATGCGGCAGCCTTTACTTTTTCGGATAATTTAATTGAAGGACATTTTATAACCGGTCCCACGGATATTTGCGATGAGGCTATTTTCTTCTCCATCGCCGACAACCTTTTTTCGCAATCTTTTTATGGCGCTTCGTACCATATTATTTGTGGAATTAGCTTCATATTTTTTGCCCCAGACATCCTGATAAATCTTTTTGTATGAAAGCACCTTTCCGCGGTTTTTCATAAAAAGTCGCAAAACATCAAACTCCTGCCTTGATAGTTCAACGTTTACATCATTAACAAAAGCTTTGCGCTGAGACAGTGAAATCATAACCCCTCCATGTATTAGAACATTTGATGCCGTTTTTTTTCTTTTTGCACGATTAAAACTATTCACTGCCGCAAGAACAGCATTTATATTTTTTTCAGGATCATCACAGTATGATCCATAAAAACACGCCCCAGTATTTAACGCCTTGTGGTGTTCATCCTCGTTGTAATTAGACGTCGCTATTAAAATGGGTACATTTATTTCTTCCGCTAAGATAGATAATTGGGGCATATATTTGATATCATCTGCGACAATGGCAATAAAAAGCAAGCTGCTGGATTTAGATCTTTTTATGGCCGTTGCCTCTTCTATGCATTCAATTATTGTATCAACCCGAATCCCTGTTATTCCGCGATGTTCCCATAGCGATTTATAATACTTAAATCCCTCGTCGTTCTTTTCTATCGAAATATAAGTTTCGCTCATTTTTACAGCACCTTTATCCAAATAAACTGTTTTATTCACAAATTGGCATTTGTGAAGTTTAGGCTTAATCATCAAAGCGAAAATCATTTGAAAACTTACTCATAATTATTTCATAAATACTGATTCCGTACTCAGTAATTCGAACAATACTATCCTCTTCGTCAATCCTTTCAAGCTCTATGTATTTTTCGTCATAGAGTTTAGCATATGCTTGAAGTAAATCTACTTCGTTGATTTCAAAAATATTCTGTTTTACCGCATAGATTCTTTTTTTTATTTCGGATTCCTTCATTGGCTGCTTTCGTAAAAACGTAAGAATTACGACAATTAAACTCAACGATTTTGTTATACCATGTTGGTTATTATACAAAGCACACTCATTCCTTTTTTATTTCATTATTCCGAAAAGATTGCGAATTTTCAATCTTTTATGTTCGGCGTAGTCGACGGTATATTTGATACTGCCCTTGCCGCCATCCCAATATCATACCAATTCAGAAGAATAATCCTCATGGACATGATTTCTCTCATAATAAATGCCCGACCGATATGTCTCTGCGATTTTTATGCCGTCATCATGCTGACTAAAAACAATCTTTGCTCGTTCTATCCCTGATTTATCCCAGCACCTTTCACGAAAAGAACCGCTCTTTGTATGGTGAATATTTTGCTTTTAGAGCGATAACCTGTTCGGCTTCAAAAATATACCAGCCTGCCATCGCGCCATGCAAAAAAGTATTTGCCTTGTTCTATCTCATTCTCTAATAACTCCTGCAGAGCGTTAATGCATTTTTTTATTTCCAGATGGTTTATATCACCGTAACCGAGCAAATGGTCAGGTCGATGTCCGTAAAAACAAATTGTACGTGCAAGGTTTATGTCTAATAGCTTTCCCATATTCTACGATCAATGCTTCTGGGATTCATCGGACAATTTAATGTTCATCTTTGATGTTCTTTTTAAAAAGGCATCTTTTACTTTATTAAAAACCCCTATTACAAAATGATTTTTTAAGACCGGATCTGAAACAAAGGACTGTCTTTTAGGGGGACTGTCGTAGTTTATATCTGTTTCCAATAACAGATTATGTATTGAGTATGATTCTTTCAAATAACCGATAAAATCAAGCGCAGGTTTTTTCGAAGAAAATGCATGCTGTATATAGTTCTCCATACATTCATTCTTTATCATGATATCCAGGAACGCATACATAACTGTATAGACTTTGGGATTTTGTTCTTTCAATATTTTTTTAATTTCATAATTTGTTTTATCCTTTTGATACCCAATAAAAATCAGAATATCTATTTTGCAACACTTTATAAAAACTTTTGCATCAGCAAGTGTTGAACAATGAATGACATTGGCGATATTGGTTTTTGCTTTTAAGTACTCCATCAGCCCGTATGTTCTGCCGGGGGTACGATCTGATACAAAAAGAACATTCATGTTATCACCCCAATCATGATGAGGGTCTGCTTCGCTTTGTTTGTTTAGACTTTCATAATCCTTTTTTTCCGCATAGTCTTCAAGCCATCTCGTTTTTTCCTCGATTTCTATGCCGTCATTAAATTCGATTAAATTCATCTTCGCTGTTCCTTTCTAAAAAAGTATGTAGACATACATGGATCGGGAGACTTATATATTCCTTAATGGGGCGACTGACCATGTGATGTGCTCTATTTATACAATAAGTATTCACAGTGTAGTCATCGCGGGCACGAATACCACATGATGTCGTCACTTTGACCCATTGTGTATAGTATAATTAGATAGTAAAGGTGGTGTCAATATGGATGAGAACTTCATCAAAAAGCGCCTAACAGAATTGCGAATGCTCAAAGGTGTTTCAGCACGATCCATGAGCTTAGATATTGGTCAAAGTAAAGGTTACATCGCTGCAGTCGAAGCTGGACATAATCTTCCGTCGATGACTGTTTTCTTTTATATTTGCGAATACCTTAACATCTCACCAAGGGATTTTTTTGATACTGAGTTAGCGGATCCGGAGTCATATCAAGAATTAATAGCCAATATCAAAAAACTAAATAGAGATCAGCTTGGATACCTTTCAAATTTCGTTAAGAGCATGATTAAATAAAAGTGCAATACTGTTCGATCTCATCCATCAGTTAGCATCGGTGGATTTTTGTTTCGGCTGCTATCAGAGTTATGGCAATATTTATATTCGCATTCTCCATCAAAACGGATGGTGATGGATTTTGTGAAATCCAAATCATGTATCGTCTCGTTAATAGTCAGGCTGGCTTTTGACGAACGCATTGTTTTGTAGACATTCCAAAGTCCTTCGCCAGATCCACCGGCCTCTTTGTATGTAGTTATTTTTTTCTTCCCGATACTGCACAAAACACTTTTATCAAAGGCAACGCCGCTATCCATGATAACAATTTGAATAATTCCCGATTCATCCAAACAAATGGAACACCTTATCTTTTTGTTCATATTTGGGCTATTATCGACTGCGATGATCGCATTTTCTAAAAGATCGGCAATTAATGTGCTTAGTTGTTCCTCGGTAATATATTTTGTGACGCTGCCAGGAGGTTCGTTGAATTCAATTCCAAGGTCAATGCCTTTTCCTTTCGCCAAATCCAACATAGAAATCATGATAGAGTCTAACAGAATCATGCCACTGATATCATAGGTAGTATCCTCATTGTATTGCTGTGTTTCAATCTGCATAGCCTTTTTGAACTCAGTGATATCATCCATGACTTTTTGTGCTTTCAGCTTAACATCTGCATCGGGCGTTTCATGTAATAATATCGTCAGCGCCTTGTCAAAAGCTCTCAAATATTTTGCATCTTTGTGAACGCGATCGGACAAAAAATCATGTGTCAGCATTAGGCTATTAAAATCGGTTGATATTTTATTCATTTTGTGTTTGAGTGCCTTTTCACTATATGCTTGCATGGTTTCTCTTTTCAAAATGGTGAATAATCCATATGTTATTAGGCCTATAGAAACGGCCCATAAAATTTCGTTATCATGATAAACTACAATTTGCGTCCCATCATTTATTACATTGATAATCCGGGACAATATATAAGTATTAAGCATCATTCCAAAAATTGAAAAACATATACCTCTAAATGTTTTCACGTTATTTATGACGAATTTGAAACGTATTTTATAGATAGCTATTGAAACAATAATTATTAATAACTCAATTAAAAAGGCCATGCTAACATAAAACTTATAGCCAAAAATAAGAGCATATGCAAAAGACACAATGCCCCCACATATTAACGATATCAAAATGCTGGCAGCATATGATACTGTTAAAAATGTTAACGAATTCAAATATTTTAGTTTTAATGGTTTGAAGATAATTAGATTGATAATGATAAGGAGCAATACACTTGTATATAGTTCATATTGCTCAAAAGGCCAAAATGTATTATGTAAAAAGACTGATACCACTATAATAGCGCAAGAGAAATAATGCTCCTTTTTCAGCTTTTTCATTTCTAAGAATTTACACAAAACAATAAAGCAAGATATCCCGACAACAAGATTTTTCAATAAAACATATGCTTCCACGAATAACTCCTTTTAAGAATTTTGATAAACCATATGCAAACATAGGCTTTTGCACTATGAAAACTTAATTATAAAAGCTCGCTTTCTTGTTACGATGTAACAGGAAAGGGGGTGTCACCATGTCAGCTTTCTTCAGAAATCTTTTTTGGTGGATCGGGTTGTAATTTATACAGCAAGATTAAGGCGTGACACCAGTCATGCTTTAATCTTTCCAACAAAGAAAAATATAAATTCTTTGATGGATGGCGCACCTGTCAGAAAACTCGTTTGAGGTGTGTAGTATTTATTGAGAACGCTGATGTCAGTTTGCTTCCATGCCTTATTGATTGCTGTCCTTATGGCTTGCTCAATGGCCTGTGGTGATTTTTCGTATTTTCTCCCCAACTCGGGATAAACGTCATGCGCTAAAAATTTGGCTTTGTTTTTAAACACAAGATAAATGGAGTCTATGATGTAATCTCTGCCGTCAACACCGTATGTGATCCCGACTTTTTCAATCATTTCGGTAATGGTCGATTTTATCATTTCTTCACTGTTGTACTGGCATCGAACAGATTGACCATCAACCGAAAAACTTTTCATTAAATCAAAAGCGAATTTCGGTGAATAGTCTACTTTATCTTTTGTGATGAGAAAATCTGCGTCAAGCTCCAAAACCGTTTCGTGCATCCGTTTTGATAGCACAGAAGTAATTATGATCACACGGGGACGTTTTAAGAGTTTTAGTTCTTTGAGTTTGGTCAGGAATTCAAGACCTGATCCGTCACTGTTGTTCAGCATCAAGTCAAGAAGAATGACATCCGGCTGAAAGCTTTCTAACAGCGCAAAGCCGTCGAGGCATCCATATGCTACATAAAGATTGTATGGCGTCCCCTGCTCTTCATTATAGGCAACGTATTCTTGACAATGATCCGAGTCATCTTCAATCAGGAGTACACGAGTTTTCACTTAATCACCACCAATAAGAGGCAAATTCTCCTAAAAAGGGTTGTAAATTACTTATGCCCGAAATTGTGAATTAAAGTATAAGCGAAAATCGTATTATGATTGATTATGGTTAGCGATCAGGGAGAACGACCCCAACGCCCTCCCTGATCGCCGAAGATCAGTTTTGAGAGCCACTAACGAATTTTGAAATACAATTACCGCAAATATTCAATCCTTTTTCATCGTTATACGGATTACGGCATATGGGGCAAATATCGCTGAATTTCCTCATGTATACCGTTCCGTCTTGGACACCGATAAAGACTTGGTCTGATTCTTGCCAACCTAAAACCTTTCTCATCTCTTTTGGGATAACAATACGACCTAAACTGTCAATCGGTCTTGTCATGCTAAATTTGCCTGACATCATTTTGTTTCCCCTCCATTCAGTTTCCTAAAACCATAAAAGAATTTTGCAGTTTTGTATAGGAATGATTCTAAGGTTTCAGTGCTGATGTTTTCGATAAGCTGCTTTGTGTCAGTATTTGATATGTATTTGTCGTAAAGCAAATCAAAGCCAAGTGATTTTACCAGAGGAATAAAATAAACTGTACCATTTTCAATCTTGTCCATAAAAAAATCTCCTCGTTTTTATTTTTTTATAGGACTGCGCACATCCTACGACAATAATTTAACATATCCTGCTTGTAAAATATTGTCGCTTTGTAGATGAACGTAAAATAATAATGAGTGATAGATACACCATATTATACCATTACTCACTTCTATTATCAAGGGAAATGGGTTAAAATTATATAATGTATTGTGTCAGAAACGTGTCATAACATTGAAACAAAGAGGCTCTGTGCCTTGAAATATGAGCAACTGCGATATTAAGAGGGATTGCCATGCTGAGTAAACATATAGGGAAAAATATCAAACATTTTAGAAAACAAAGAGGGTTAACTCAGGATCAGCTTGCCGAAGCGATTGGCATATCAACGGCGGGACTTAGACAAATCGAAAACGGAATAAACAACACCACCATGGATAATTTCGTTAAGATATGCACGGCTCTTGATATTCCTGCTGATTTCTTCCTCGCTAATATTGATAGAAAATTTAAAATTGCTTCTGTCGCTCAAAAGTGGGAGTACCTCGCTGGACTGGAGGATTCTGAATTTGATTCCTTTGCAGAAAAAATAGAGTTTGTTTATTACTGTAAGACGAGCATATCTGAATTGCCAAGTGTACAGAGCGAAGAAAAGGAAGAAGCACTTTCTACATAAAATATAAAACCCGAGGATATTTTCGTATCCTTGGGTTTTATTAATTTCGTATAAATTTGTTCAAGTTGGCTGATTCGTAGAAGAACTGATTTTCGCCTATTCCATCAGATCTTTCGTTCTCATCATTTATAAGCCGGAAAATCCATGACATAGAAAAACCATGGCTGCAATCTTTGGATTGCAGCCATAGTTTTTGTCAGGATTTAGTGAAGTCCTTGTGTTTTAAAGCTTTTTTTAGGTATTGCATTCTCCCGTCGCTTACGCCCGAAGCAATGTGTGTTGTTATTTCCGGGTGTTTTTTGCCATATTTCTTTTTCAGCATGCTGATTTTTGAAACGGGAGTTTGGTAAAGCGATGAGATCTGCAGCAAAGAAAGTCCTTCGTCAATATAAAGCCGGCGAAACTCTTCTGCGTCAAGGCGTTCTTCAACGGTGAGTTTATCCGCGGGAAGAATGTGATGCTTCTTACGCAGGGCTGAAACAGCATATACAGACACGCCGAACGCACGCGCTATTTCTGCATCTGTCCAATTATTTTGCAGATATAGCAAACGTACTATATCGGGGTTGATTCGGTCAGTCACAGACAAAGGCTTCAGATCCGACTCTCTCATCATGACTTTTATAAAATTGATTCCAATATAATATTCATCAATGATTTGTTGCACGGTTTTGCGGTGAAGTTGGATTTCCAGCCATTCCGGCGAAAAGGTTTCAACTCCCGGTTCCGGAGGAGGAATAATATTGTACATTTCAGCTGTTTCGGCTAAAGAATGTGTTTTTAACTGTTCAAACAATACGCTGCGTTCTACCCGTTCAAGGAGTTGATTGATAAGAGATTGGAACGCATAATATTTATTCTGCGCGGCGATTTCGGCGGCAAGCGGATGGTTTTCGTGAGAATATGTGGTACTCAGCCGTTTGATATACGCACCCGGCTGTCCGGTAAGAAGAGATATTTGTTTTATCGTAAAGCCCATTATGACATGAAGACGATGGAAATACTCGATGGAAGGAATACGGGATTCGCTGATTCTTTCATCATGGGTGATACTGTTTTGTGCACGCAATTTTTTGACCGCTTCAATAGAGCAGTGAAACGTCTCTGCGATCTTCCTGTCCGTGAGCCTTTTTTCAACATAAAGCTCAAAGAGTACCTCAGGCGTCAGAATATCCTTTAGGCGCGGCTTCTGCTTTAATCCGTAAAGACGCATTAAACGTCTAATGACGGATGGACTGGTATAGGTTTCGTTGCAGATTTGTATGACCGGCTTCATCATCAGTTGCTTTTCCAGCCAGGACTTTGTAATAAGCAGACGTATGGGGAAAGCAGTCCGGTTATCTGCTGAACACCTCGCATAGAAATCGGAAAACAATTCAATATCCGTATTTAGGCGCTCTGCCATTTCAAAAACATTCAGACCTTCATTTACCATAGTAAGAATATCGTTTTCTTCGTAGGGCTTTGCAGCTTCCCTCACATAATCACCATCCTTTCGCGGTACGAACTATTATACACTATTTTAAATTTAAAATCAATAATCAAAAGAAACAAACTTATAGAAAATAATAATACTACACCACTTAACTAAAAGCAAGTGCATAAAAAGTAGATTAGGAAATGATGTTGCATGGTTATACACCTTTATGATGTTTAAATCATTAACTCATATCTATTTTTATTTAAATAAGATTAAAAATACCCAATACAGCTTGACAAAACCTAATTTATATGATAATACTTATTTGGACGGAAAAATATTACACTATTTATCCGCTTGAAAAAGGTTTTCGATTTGGGATTCCGCATAAAGTTTGACGGGCTTTAATGCGGTAAGAATGAGAAAATCCGAGGAAAACAATTTTATTAAGAAAAGGAGCGTTAAAATGACAATCACCAAAATTACTGTTGCGCTAATCAAAGACAAAGCGCGTCTGAAGGGAACCGCAAGTATCGTGTTCGACGATGTATTTAAGGTGCGGGACATCTTGATCCTTCCGCGTAATAACAACGGCGATCTGTTTATCGCCATGCCGAGCAAAAAGCTGAACGACGAGCATAGAATTTCCTATGCCTATCCGGTCACTTCGGAGTACCGGGAAGAACTTGAGGCAGCGGTTTTGGCCGAATATCGCAAAAAGCTCGCGGAAGAAGCTGAGGCTGGAACTGCGGATAAAAAAGAGTCTTCCCCAAAAGAAGCTCCGGAGGAAGATCCGGAGGAGGAATAATGCCTGGGATTGAACCCGATCTCAGACGCCAGTATGAATTTGTTATGAAACAATTCGTCGACTGGAAATGCGCAAAGAGTAATGGTCCGTATTACCTTGACGAATTTGATGAAGCGGTAGAAAGCCTGGCTTATGTTATTGGGTTCTGCCAAAAAAACGGTTTTGTCTTGAATGCGGAGATCGGAAGAGCGTCGTGTAG
>ENA-UOOH01000521-UOOH01000521.1-fermentation-metagenome-genome-assembly--contig:-NODE-521-length-43348-cov-4.449518_pt1 | contig 43348 bp, 29 predicted proteins | sample MGYA00245778_ERZ724025 | MGnify/ENA primary metagenome ERZ724025 (study PRJEB28704, sample SAMN03018313) | fermentation metagenome | biome: anthropogenic terrestrial biome; feature: soil; material...
GCCGCCGCGCAGGCGCGGGTCGAGGCCGCCGAGCGCGCGCTCTCGGCCTCCCGCGCGCTCCACCTGCCCTCGCTCGCGGCCACCGGGACCGTCAACTACCGCGGCTCGGACATCCAGGAGCTCGGCGGTGGCTGGAGTGCGCTCGTGCAGCTCAACGTCCCGCTGCTCGCCGGCGGGGCCGACAGCGCGCGGGTGCGTGAGGCCGAGGCGAACCTCGCCCTGGCGCGCGCCTCGCTCGAGAACACCCGCCGGCTCGTGCGGCTCGACATCGAGTCGGCCTTCCTCGCGATGCGCGAGGCGGGCGCGCGCATGGCGGCCGCCAAGGCGCTCGAGGTCTCGGCCTCCGAGGGGATGCAGCTCGCCGAGGTGCGCTACGAGACCGGCGCGGGCGACGCGCTCGAGCTCGCCGACGCGCAGGCGGCCTTCGCCTCTTCCCGCGCCACCACCGTCCGGGCCGCGCTCGACGCCTCGGTCGCTGCCGCCCGTCTCGAGCGCGCGCTGGGACAGCGCTCGCCCCCCCCGCGAGAGGTGGAACGATGAACCACGGTTGGCGTCTGGCCGGCCCTCTCGGCCTGGCCCTGATCCTCGTTGCCGGCTGCACCGGCGACCAAGGGCAAGCGGTGAGGAAGGGCCCGAGCGGTCCGCTCGCCGTCCGCACCTTCGAGGTCCGCCCGGAGATGGTCGAGCAGGAGATCGAGCTGACCGGCACCCTCGGCGGGCTGGAGGAGATCCCGGTTTCGGCCGAGGTCGAGGGACGGGTCGAGAAGGTGCTCGCCGACCTGGGCGACAAGGTGAAGGCCGGCGAGCCCATCGTGCAGATCGCCGCCGCCGAGCTGCGCCTGAAGGCCGAGCAGGCCGAGGCCGACTACCTGCAAGCCCTCGCCATGCTCGGCGTCGACGAGCAATCCCTCGACCGCTTCGACGCCTCGACCACCGCCGCGGTGCGCCGGGCGCTCGCCGATCTCGAAGAGGCCCGCCGCAACCTGCAGCGCGGCGAGGAGGTGATGCGCCGCGGTCTGATGGCCCAGGGCGAGCTCGACCTTCTCCAAACCCGGCTCCGCGTCGCCGAGGCGGCGCACCAGGCCGCGCTCGAGGAGTCCCGCTCTTCCTACGCCACGGCGCGCAGCCGCAAGGCCGCCGCGGGCCTGGCGCGCAAGAAGCTGCAGGACGCGGCGGTCCGCTCACCGGTCGACGGGGTGGTCGCCAGCCGCCTCGTCTCGGCCGGCGAGTACGTGCGCGCCGCGCAGGCGGTCGCGGTGGTGGTGGTCACCGACCCGCTCAAGCTCAAGAGCGACGCCCCGGAGCGCTACGCCACTTCGGTCAAGCCGGGGATGGCGGTCACCGTGACCGTCGGCATCCCGGGCGGCGGCGGGCACGCCGGCAGGCTCTCGCGCGTCGGGCCCGCCGTCTCGGTCAGCTCGCGCACCTTCCCGGTCGAGGCCCTGGTGCCCAACGAGAGCGGCGCCCTCAAGCCCGGCCTCTTCGCTCGCGCGCGGATAAGCCTCGGCCAGTCCGAGGAGGTCTTCGCCGTGCCCGAGACCGCCATCTCCAGCCTCGCCGGGGTCACCAAGGTCTTCGTGCTCGAAGGCGAAAAGGCGAGCGAGCGCAAGATCGAGATCCTCCGCAAGCGCGGCAGCGACGCGCTGCTGGTCGGCGAGCTGAAGGGGGGCGACCTGGTCATCGTCACCGGCATCGCGCGGCTGCAGGACGGCCTGAAGGTGCGCGTGGACGGCGGGCCGCAGAGCCCCGGGGAGAGCTGATGAACCTCCCCGAGCTGAGCGTCCGCAGGCCGGTCTTCGCCACCATGCTCACGATGTCGCTGGTGGTGCTCGGGGCCTTCTCGTACCTGCAGCTCGGGGTAGACCTGCTGCCCAACGTCGAGCTGCCCACCGTCACGATCTTCACCACCCTGCCCGGCGCGGGGCCCGAGGAGATCGAGAGCGCCATCACCCAGCCCATCGAGGAGCAGCTCAACACCATCGCGGGCATCGAGGAGATGCGCTCGATCAACCGCGAGGGCCGCTCGGTCATCATCCTCACCTTCAGCCTCGACCGCCGCCCGGCCGAGGCGGTCCAGGACGTCCGCGACAAGCTCGCGCTGGTGGCCCGGCGGCTGCCCGAGGAGACCGACCCGCCGGTGGTCAGCACCTACGACTCGGAGTCGACGCCGATCTTGGCGGTCGCGCTCTCGGGCAAGCAGTCGCTGCGCGAGCTGACCGAGTTCGCCGAGACCCGCGTCAAGGACCTGCTGTCGACCGCCCCCGGGGTCGGGCAGGTGACCATCGACGGCGGGCGCCGGCGCGCCATCAACATCTGGCTCGACGGCCCGCGCCTGCAGGCCTACGGCCTGACCGCGGCCGAGGTGAAGCTCGCGCTTCAGGCGCAGAACGTGGAGATCCCCGGCGGGCGCGTCTCGCGCGAGGACCGCGAGGACATCCTGCGCACGATGGGCCGCGCCGAGGACGTCAAGGCGTTCGAAGAGTTCGTCGTCGCCACCGCCAAGGAGAGCGGGGCCCCGGTGCTCTTGCGCGACGTGGCGGTGGTCGAGGACGGCACCGAGGAGCCGCGCGGCTCGGCGCGCCTCAACGGCACCGACGCGGTGGTGCTCGTCGTCCAGAAGCAGAGCGGCGCCAACCTCCTCGCGACCGCCCGCGAGCTGCACCGGCGCCTCGACGACCTGCGGCCGAGCCTGCCGGCCGGCAGCGAGATGCTGGTGCTGCGCGACTCGGCGGTCTTCGTCGGGCAGAGCGCCAACGAGGCGGGCAAGCACCTGGTCATGGGCGCCATCCTCGCCGCGCTCTCGGTGCTCCTCTTCATGGGCTCGTGGCGCTCCACGCTCATCGCCGCGGTGGCCATCCCCGCGAGCCTCATCGCCACCTTCAGCGCGATGCGCGCCTTCGGCTTCACGCTCAACAACATCACCCTGCTCGCGCTCACCCTGGCCATCGGGGTGGTCATCGACGACGCCATCGTGGTCGTCGAGAACATCCACCGACACATGACCACCCGGAAGATCTCGGCGGTCCAGGCGGCCATCGAGGGCGCCAAGGAGATCACCCTCGCGGTCACCGCGACCAGCTTGTCGCTCGTGGTCATCTTCCTGCCGATAGCCTTCATGTCCGGCCAGATCGGCGAGCTCTTCTCCTCCTACGGCATCACCGTGGCGGTCGCGGTGCTCGTCTCGCTGTTCATCTCGCTCAGCCTCACCCCGATGCTCGCCTCGCGCTTCCTCGGCAAGGAGCGCCACCACCAGCCGACCGGCATCGCCGCCCTTCCGAACCGGATGATGGCCCTGCTCGACGGCGTCTACGCCCGGCTGGTCGGCTGGTCGCTGCGCCACCGGGCGGTCGTCGCCCTCGCCGCGCTGGCGTGCGTCGGGGCCACGGTTCCGCTCTTCACCAGCATCGGCAAGGACTTCCTGCCCGAGGACGACCAGAGCGAGTTCGAGATCACCATGAACCTGCCCACCGGCACCTCGTACCAGGCCGGTGACCGGCTGATGCGCGAGATCGAGCCGCTGGTGGCGGCCCTGCCCGCGGTCAAGGACGTGCTCGCCACCGTCGGCGACACCCGCGGTACCTCCGGCGTCGCCACCCGCGCCAGCCTCTACGTCGGCCTCGTGCCCATCGCCGAGCGCGAGCAGTCTCAGCAGGAGATCATGGGGCTCGCCCGCCGCATCTTCGCCCGCTACCCGGACCTGCGCGTCTCCATCCGCGGCATCAACACCGGCAACCTCGGCCGCGGCCACGGCGGCAAGGTGCGGGTGGCCCTGCGCGGCCCCGATCTCGATCAGCTCGAGGAGTACCTCGGGCGGCTCGTCCCCGCGATGCGCGAAGACCCGGCCTTCGTGGACGTCTCCAGCGACTCGGCCGACCGGCTGCCCGAGGTGCAGGTCCACCTCGACCGACAGAAGGCCGCCTCGCTCGGGCTCGATCCCCAGGTGGTCGCCGAGACGCTGCGCACCTTGGTCGGCGGCGAGATAGTCACCTGGTATCGCGAGGGTGACGAGCGCTACGACGTGTGGCTGCGCGCCCGCCTGGAGGACCGCGACGGCATCCCCACCATCTCACGGCTGCCGCTGCGCACCCGGGACGGCAGCCTCATCCCACTCGAGAACCTCGCCACGCTCGAGGAGAAGGCTGGCGCGACCGTGATCTTGCGCCTCAACGGCATGCGGCAGGTCTTCGTCTCGGCCAACCCCGCTCCCGGCGTGCCGCTCGCCGACGCCGTGGCCCGAGGCGAGCAGCTCGTCAGCGAGCTGAACATGGCGCCCGGCTACGACCTGCTGTTCCTCGGCGACGCGGAGACGATGGCCGAGACCGCGACCGAGTTCATCGCCGCGCTGCTGCTGGCGCTGCTCTTCGTCTACATGGTGCTCGCCGCGCAGTTCGAGAGCTTCCTGCACCCGGTGACCATCCTGCTGGCGCTGCCGCTGACGCTGCCGTTCGCGCTGCTCGCGCTGCATCTGACCGGCGAGACGCTCAACGTCTACTCGATCCTCGGGCTGTTCATGCTGCTGGGGATAGTGAAGAAGAACGGCATCCTGCAGGTGGACTACACCAACACGCTGCTCGCTCAGGGCCTGGCGCCGCGCGAGGCGATCCTCGAGGCCAACCGCGCGCGCCTGCGACCGATCCTGATGACCACGCTCACCCTGATCGCCGCGATGACCCCGATGACCCTGGGCACCGGCCCGGGCTCGGCCTCGCGCGCCGCGCTCGCCAAGGTGATCGTCGGCGGCCAGGCGCTCGCGCTCTTGATCACCCTGCTCATCGTGCCGGTGGCCTACTCGTTCTTCGACGAGGTACAGCGCAAGATCGCCCGGCGCCGCGGGCCGACGGCGCTCGACGAGCCTTCCGACGAGTCGATGCCCCGGACGGCGTAGGCGCGCGCCGTCCCATCAGCCCCAGCGAATCGAGGGCGCGCCCGTCCGAGAGCGCCTCGCGTCGAAAGTGGTCCGCGGGCGATTCGGAGAGCCTCTCGGCTCCTGCTCGTCGAACCGGAACACGCGAAAGCCAGGCTCTCCAAGCCCACCTTCGTCCGGGACCGGAGACGAGGTTGCTCGAGCCGGATCGGCCGTGGCCGGACCTAACGTCTCGTCCGCCTCGCTACCGCACGGGCGAAATCGCCTTGGAGGTCCTTGCCCCGGTGGAAGCCGCGGCGCTCGACGAGCTCGAGGGCCAGTCTGGCCTGTTCGAGCTCCTCCTCGCCGCATCGTTCCAGGAGGGAGCGGATGTCGGCTGCGTCCTGCGGCCGGTCCTCGTCGTGCGCCAGAACCTTGAGCGCGAGGAGGTGGGCGCGCGTCGCAACCGGCACGACAAGACCGGGCAGCAGCTCGAGCGAATCAGCCTGACTGACAACCTCTTGCTCGATTCCTGACGAGGCAAAGAGCAGGTCGAGCACCACCCCTCGGGGCCCGCTGCCCGGACAAGCGAGGCGGATGGTCGCGAGCCGTTGCTGTGCTTCCTGCTCAACCGAGGCGAGGATCCGATAACCGCGCTGCGCGAGAAGGAATGACAGCCGCTCGGCCTCTCGATCGCTCTCCACGGCGACCGCGACGTCGACGTCGCGGGTGAAACGCGGCTCGCTGCGAGCCGAAACCGCCAGGCCCCCGACGAGCGTCCAAGGCGCAGCTCCGATCTCATCGAGGTCTTCGGCAATCCCGCGGAGCGCCCTCTCGGCCCGATTCACGGCAACCGCCCCGGGCGTCCCGGGGCGTCACCGTACTCGGCGCCCGGGCGCTTCTGCAGCCAGGCGACGAGCAGCTCCTCGATCTCGGCCTCGCTGGCCTCCGGGTGCTCCCGCCGCAGGTTCTGACGCATCATCGCTTCGCCGAGCTCGTACAGATCCATCGTCAGCTCGAAGCGCTCTCGAATCTCTTGGCGTTCCTGCTCGATCATCGGCGGCATTGTAGCCGTACGGCCTGCCTGCAAGCGGCCCGGTTCAAGGTCGCAGCCGGCAAGACGACCGACGAAGGGATCGGGGCGATCCGGCGGGCCCTCGGCTTCGGCCTCGCAGGCTCGGCCTACGCTCGGGCTGAGCGGGGGGAGCCGGGCGCTCGTCGACTGCCCTGTCAGTTCAAGGTCACAGCCGGGCGGGGCCCGGTGCAAAGCTCGGGGTGAGCGGGTGGCGAGTCGGAGGATGCGCTCTCCGTCCTGCCAGGCCGCGGTCCACGACGACCACGTCTAGTCTGCCGACCGGCCGGGCTCGGCCGCCGAGCTGCAGATTCACCGATTGGCCACCGATGCGGCTCACCTGGCCCAGCGTCGCCTGGATAGGCACCGACCAGCGTTCGCCCTCGGGGCTCTCCCAATCGACACGGCTCTCCGAGTCGAGCCCGAGGTTCACGCCGTTGGGGGTCGTGTAGGCGACCGTTGGGCGGATGACGCTCCGCTGCACCTCCTTGCGGCCCGCGCTCTCGCTCACCGAGCGTAAGTGCTGGACGAGGAGGCTGCCGGTCCATGCTTCGCCTTGGAAGACGACGGTGCCCGCGCCTCCCAGGCCGAACGCCCCGGCACCGAGGGCCTGCCGGGTGGCCGAAGGGACGAGCATCGCGGGGCCGACCCCCCACCGCAGCCACTTCGTTTCGACGGGCGCCAACAACAGCCGCAAGACCGCGTCGCCCAAGCCGTTGATGCGATCGCTCTGCGGGTCGGGTGGAGGCGCCGATTGGAGCGGGAGAACGCCCCACACGATGAGCTTCAAGCTGCGCCCGAGGTGCAAGGGGAGCTGCGGCTGGGCGGTGAGGCGAATGTCGCTCACACCGGTGTCGCCGACGCCGAGGTCGACGTCGTGAAAGAGGGCGACTTGCGCCAGGTCGGAGACAGGATCCTAGAGCTGCTCGGCGAGCCTTCCCTCTTCGGGCTCGGAAGGTGCGGCGGCGACGGCCGGTAGCGCCACGAGAAGAAGGAAGAGCTGCCGGGACGCCATGCCGAGGAGGCTGCGACCCCTCGTTGATCCCTGCAAGGCTCCGCCCGGCCGCGCGCGGTCAGACCGGGGCGGCAGAAGTCCGAATGGACGGCGGAGCTCCAGCTCCGCCACCCGCGACTTCGGACCGGCGCCCAGCGTAGGGGCGAATGGACGGAGGTCTGGGGGCAGAGGCTTGGCGTGGGCTCGCTCGCCCAGGTGAGCGCAGGTCCGGGACGAAGAGGGGTTCTTTCACGCCTCGCCACGACCCGCGCGTCGGCTGCTCGTTGAGAGGGGCGCATGGAGATGCGCCGTCCGTCGAGTAGGCGAACAGATGCGCGGCCAGTTCGAGGGTGATCGGCGGCCGGCACGAAGGCCGGCCCCTCCGGGCGCCCAGACCCCGGCTAACAGACGGCGGGCGCTTGCCGGTGCTCCGGCCTCTCTCCACCTTGGCGCGCAGCGACAGGGAGGAGAGATGGCGAAGAAGAACGAGCAGAGCGGCTTTCCCACGGTGGTCGACGAGAGCACCTACCCCAAGCCCCCGCACCGCTTCGAGCAGGCGCGAATCGGGATGACCTGGGAGAGCTCGCGGCCCGACTACCCGCCGATGCCGCGGGCGCCGGGGCACGCGCCCAACGTGGTCATCGTGCTGCTCGACGACGCGGGCTACGGGGTGGCGAGCGCCTACGGGGGCCTGGTGCGCACCCCCACCGCCGAGAAGATCGCGCAGCAGGGGCTGCAGTACTGCCAGTTCCACACCACCGCCATCTGCGCCCCCACCCGCGCGGCGCTGCTCACCGGGCGCAACGCCCACAGCGTCTCCCAGGGCATCGTCGCCGAGTACGCGACCGGCTATCCGGGCTACACGGGGATCATCCCGCGCAGCACCGCCTTGCTCAGCGAGATCCTCTCGCCCAACGGCTACGCCACCGGCTGGTGGGGCAAGAACCACAACGTCCCGGACAACTGCATGGGGCCCGCGGGGCCCTTCGACAATTGGCCGCTGCAGCGGGGCTTCGACTATTTCTACGGCTTCCTCGGCGGCGAGACCGACAACTTCTACCCGGCGCTGGTGCGCGGGAACACCCAGGTCGATCCGCCGAAGAAACCCGAGGAGGGCTACCACCTCACCACTGATCTGGCCGACGACTGCATCACCTGGATGCGCAACCAGAAGGCCATCGCGCCGCAGCGGCCCCTCTTCGTGCACTTTGCGCCGGTCGCCGCCCACGGCCCGCACCAGCCGCCGGCCGAGTGGCGAGGGCGAAACAAGGGCCGCTTCGACATGGGGTGGGACCGCTACCGCGAGGAGGTCTTCGACAAGCAGCGAGAGCTGGGGGTCATCCCCGAGGGGACCCGGCTCACGCCGCGCCCCAAGGAGATCCCCGCCTGGGACGACTTCCCTCCGGAGCAGCAGCGCCTCTTCGCCCGGCAGATGGAGACCTTTGCCGACTTCCACGAGCACGCCGACTATGAGATAGGGCGCATGGTCTCCGCGCTCGAGGAGATGGGCGAGTTCGACAACACCCTCTTCATCTACATCCTGGGCGACAACGGCTCGAGTGCCGAAGGCAGCCTCGTCGGCACGCTCAACGAGACCGCCACCATGAGCGGGCTCGACTACCCGGTCGAGAAGTCGCTCGCGCGCATCGACGAGATCGGCCTGCCGGGCACCACGCCCCACTACGCGGTGGGCTGGGCGTGGGCCGGCGACGCGCCCTTCCAATGGATGAAGCAGGTCGCCTCGCACTTCGGCGGCACCCGCAACGGCATGGTCGTCTCCTGGCCCGCGTGGATAGCCGACCGCGGCGCCAAGCGCTTCCAGTTCCACCACGTCATCGACATCGTGCCGACCATCCTCGAGGTGGCGGGCATCGCCGAGCCCCACATGATCAACGGGGTCACCCAGAAGCCCCTCGAAGGCACCAGCCTCGCCTACACCTTCGACCGCGAGAACGCCGAGGCGCCCAGCCGCCACACCACGCAGTACTTCGAGGTGATGGGCAACCGCGCCATCTACCACGACGGCTGGATAGCGAGCTGCCGGCACGGACGGCTGCCCTGGAAGACCTCGGGAAGCGCCGACTTCGACCAGGACGTGTGGGAGCTCTACGACGTGACCAACGACTACAGCCAGTCGGAGGACCTCGCCCAGAAGCACCCCGAGAGGCTGCGCAAGCTGCAGGAGCTCTTCTTGGTGGAGGCGGCCAAGTACGACGTGCTTCCCCTGGACGACAGGTTCGTCGAGCGCGCGGACATCACCCTGCGCCCCAACTTCTTCACCGGTCGCAAGCAGCTCGTGCTGCCGCCCACCCTGCGCTTTCTGCAGGAGGGCGCGGCGCCGAAGTTCAACAACGTCGATCACCTGCTCGACCTCATCGCCCACATCCCCGACGGCGGCGCCGAGGGGGTCCTCGTCGCCATGGGGGGCGACGGCGCGGGCTGGTCGCTCTTCGTCGACGGGGGCAAGCTTCGCTACCACTACAATTTCTGCGACATCGAGCGCTATGACGTGGTGGCCGACGAACCGCTGCCCACCGGGCGGGTCGCCATCCGCCTGGAGTTTGTCTGCGACGACCCGAAGAGCGTGGGGGCTCCGGCCACGGTGCGCCTGCACCTCAACGGCAAGCAGGTCGCCGAAGGGCGGATCGCCAAGCAGATCCGCGGCCGCTACGCCTTCGGCGAGTGCCTGGACGTGGGGCGCGACAGCCGTTCGCCGGTCTGGCCGGGCTACCGCAGCCGGCTCCCCTTCGAGTTCACCGGGCACATCGAGGGCGTGCGCGTAGAGCTCGGGGAGGCGGCCGAGCGCACCACCGGCGAGCTCATCGAGGAGCACCTGCACTTCGAATAGGCCGAGGAACCGCTCGCCCGCGGGCGTTGGCGACGGTTTGATGGAGGTGCTTTTCGATGCGCGAAATCTTCGCGGCGATCGTGCCCTGGGCGACGCTGGTCTACGCGGTGAGCTCGATGCTCTCGGTGGGGCTCGGCCACTCCTTCTCGAAAATCATCGGCCCGCTCAAGAACTGGCCCTGGGTGCTCCTGGCGCTGGCGGCGAACTTCCTGCTCGCGCCGGCGCTCGCCTATCTGCTTGATCGCGCGTTCGGCCTCGACGTCCCGCACGCGGTGGGCCTCTTCTTGATCGGGTCCGCCGCGGGTGCGCCCTTTCTGCTCAAGCTCACCCAGGTCGCCAGGGGCAGAATGGCGCTCGCCGCCTCGCTCTTGGTGCTGCTCCTGCCGCTCACGGTCGTCTTCGTCCCCCTGGTGCTGCCCACCGTCCTCCCGGAGGCGCATGTCTCGGCAGGGGCTATCGCGCGGCCACTCGTCTTCTCGATGCTCTTGCCGCTGGCCGGTGGGATGTCGCTGCGGCCGGTGGCGCCGGGCTTTGCCGCCCGGGCCTCCCGGCCGCTCGGCGATCTGGCGACTGTCGCGCTGGTCGTGCTCTTGGCGTCGATCGTCGTCGCCGACTGGCCCGAGCTGATCGGTATCGGCGCGCGCGCCATCCTCGCCGCCTTCGTTTTCATCCTGGGGGCCTTCCTCATCGGGCTGGCGCTCGGGGCCCGGCATCGCGAAAGGCGCACCGTGCTCGCCTTTGGGACCGCTCAGCGCAACATCGCCGCGGCGACCGTGGTCGCAACCCAGACCTTCGAGACCCTGCCGTCGGTCGTCGTGATGGTGACCGCCGCCGCGGTGTTGGGGATGCTGCTGCTCTTTCCGCTCGCCTTCGCCTTCCGCTGGCTCGCGGCGCACCCGGCCACAGCGGGCTTCTTACGCCGCCGACATGCCTAGGATTTTGACCGGCTTCTGGTCATTCCGGGCCTGGAGGCGACCAGGGAAAGCCTTTGAATCGAGGCACGCGGGTGAAGGGCAACGCGGCCAGCTTCGGCCAGTCCAAACCGGCCGCGAAAACGAGCTCTGGCTGCAAGCGCCCGGACTTCGCGTGGTTGCCAGCCCATCGCCTGGAGCTGCACGAAGAGTGGTGCTCGACCTCGACCCGCCTCGCGCTCCTGAGCTCGGTCAGCCTTGTCCAAGCCACTTGGGCGCAGCCCGGTCATCGAGGGAAAGCCTGCTCGATGAGCGCGATGGCCTCGCAGTCCCGCGCTGCTCAGACCCGAAGTGGGCCCGAAGGACGATGGAGCGGTTTGCCGACTCGATGCCAATTCGCATGAGGAGTACGCACCCGATGAACAGAATGGACGGACGGGTAGAGAATCCGGGACTCCGGCAGGGCATCCACGTGGTCGCAAAACCGGTAGGCCCTCTCTGCAACCTCGACTGCGGATACTGTTTCTACCTCGAGAAACGCTCCTTGTTCGGGACGAACGCCAGTTACCGGATGTCCGACCAAGTCTTATCGGCCCTGATCCATAACTACGCGGTCTCCCAGCCCACGCCGACAGCAGAGATCGTCTGGCAGGGAGGCGAACCCACCCTCGCCGGGCTTGATTTCTTCAAGAAAGCCGTCCGGGAACAGAGGCGGTACGCGAGCCAGAAGACCTTCAAGAACTCCCTGCAGACGAACGGCACAATGCTCACCGACGAGTGGTGCGCCTGGCTGAAGCAAAACCATTTCACCGTGGGGATAAGTCTCGATGGGCCGGAGGCCATCCATAATGCCTACCGCGGTGACCGCCGAGGGACCGGCTCATTCAAGAGCGTGTTGCGGGGGTTGAGGGCCCTTCAAAAGCACGGCGTCGAATACAACGTGCTCGCCTGCGTGGCGAGGGATACCGCGAAGAGGCCGTTGGAGGTCTACTCCTTCCTAAAGAACGAAGGGGTGGAGTTCATCCAGTTCCTCCCGGTGGTCGAGCGTATTTCCGACGAGGAGGGCTCGCCGCGAGGCTCGCGTCTGGCCGGCCCTGCGCACTTGGACGAGGCGGAGAATCAGCAGGTCGCCCCCTGGACCGTCGTTCCCGAAGAATACGCCGATTTCTTGATTGCCATTTGCGAAGACTGGGTCCGGCACGACGTGGGCGCGGTCTTCGTCATGAATTTCGAGTGGGCGCTCAACGCCTGGATTGGCAATCCCTCGCCCGTCTGCGTTCACGCGCCGCGATGCGGACGCGCCGTGGCCGTCGAGCACAACGGCGACGTGTACGCCTGCGACCACTTCGTCTACCCGGAATACTTGCTTGGAAACGTGGCCGACGACTCGCTCGAGCAGATGGTGGAGCGGTCATTGACAAGGGGCTTCGGCCTCTCGAAGCAGCACTCGTTGCCCGAGCAGTGTCGGGCGTGCCCTGTATTGAGTGGCTGCTGGGGAGGTTGCCCGAAACAGCGCTTCGCGACGACTGCCTCCGGTGAGCCGGGGCTCGCTTACCTGTGCGCGGGTTACCGCAAGTTCTTCCTCCATATCCGAAAGTATCTCCAGCCCCTGGCACAGTTGGTGGCGAAGGGGCTTCCAGCTTCGAGAATAATGGATTCAATTCCAAGGTCGGCCGGATAGCCTGATTCCAGAACCCCTGAGCCACCTCACCTCGGTGATGAAACATCCAATGCCCTTGTCGGCGGCGCGGTTGCTCGAACGCCGGGCGAAGCGCGGGTACCAGCGGACCGAACGCCGCGGCCACGTTTCATCGATTCTTGCTCCCTGCTGCCGCCGGTCGCTGGGAAGGTGAGCAGCCCTGGATTCCCGTCTTCGGCGAGCAGGAGCTGCCGGCGAGCCGCTCGACGGGCTCTGGACGGGCGAACCCGGTCTCTTGCCTGCGAGTTGGACGCGTCCTCAGGCACAGCTCGGCGCCGAGAGCGCCGACGGCGAGTGGCTCGAGGAGGAGGAGAACGGGTTCTTGCGCGACTCCGAGGCGCGCGCCGACCTGCTTGGAAGCCAACCCGTCGAGCCCCAGGTCGGGCAACGTGGCGGCGGCGGCGCTCTCTGCGAGCGCCGCGTCGCAAACCCGGCGGGCTTCGCGGAACGCCTCTGCGGCCTCCTCGAGCGTGCCGTGAGTCGCTCTGAAGCTTTCCAGACTCGCGGGGAGGCTGCCGGTAACCGTCTGGCCAGGCGCGAAGGCCGCGGCGCCCTGAATCCGCTGGTCGATTCGATATGACCCCGAAACGGTGAGTGCGGCACTCTCCGGCCGGACCGCAGGCGCCGCCAACCATCCCGCCCCCCGGGAGGGGGTCTTCCTCACATCCCCAATGGGAACGGGATCCCGGATCTCGGAACGCCATTTCTGCGCGCGGAAAAGCCGTTCCGAGGACGGGAATGGCCTTTCCGCCCTGCAGATCGGCGTTCCGAGGACGGGAATGGCCTTCCTGACCCGCAGATCGGCGTTCCGAGGACGGGAATGGCCTTCCTGACCCCGCAGATCGGCGTTCCGAGGACGGGAACGGCCTTCCTGACCCTGCGGATCGGCGTTCCGAGGACCGAGCTGGCCTGCCTGGCCTGGCGAGAGAGCCGGTTCGGCGACGCGGATAGGGCTCGTGTGACTTGGCGGCGCACGCGCCGGAGACGGCCGCAGCAGCCAAGCCCATCGAGCCTGTTGGCTCCAATCGACCGACCGCGAGCCCGAAGCAGGAAGAGCGCCGGACAACCGTAGCGCCGCTAGCTTCTACGCAGGCGAGCTCACGACCACCGCGGCCTCGCCGTCAGAGTCCAGCCTTTCCGCGTTCGCAGGCGCCTGATCACTCGGGAGAGATCGCAGCCTGCCCGCCGCCGGCTTCCCTTTGCGATGGCGGCTCTTCCTCAACGAGGTCCGGCGGCAGCTCGAATCGCTGCAGCTCGACGCGGTCGTCACGGTCCACGACGAGCGCCACATGCCGCCTCCCGACTGCCGCGGCGAGCAGGTTGGTGCCGCACGACTCCTCGTAGCTCACCTCGTAGGTGCCGCCGCCAACTCGCGCCAGCAGAAGACGCCCGTGGTTCCACGCCGCCACCGCCTCCCCAGGGCCGTGGGCAATCTGCGAGAAGTCGCCCCTCCAGGTCTGCTCCAGAACCTGCGCCCCAGGCTTCAACGGTACGCGCCAGAGCCAGGTGCGCTCGTCCGAGCTGCTCAGGCAGAGCGCCTCCGCATCGCCCGGGCGCCCGGCGGCACAGCTCAGCGTGAGCGCGGTGCCGACGACCGCGGGCGGCGCGTCGGCCGCGAGAAGGGACACCGCAAGAGTGCCCTGTCCCATCGCCGCGGAGAGCATGTCGGCGACCTTGGCTGACTCAAAGCCTGCGGACGAAGCCACGAATCCTTCCTCCAACCCGACGAAAGCCATCGGGACGAGTCGCTCCTCGCCCTCGGTCGCAAAGGCGAAGCGCCGAGTGTGGAGCCCGGGGCCGTCGAGCTCGCCTCCGACGGAGAGGAGCTGCTGCTTTGCCCAATCCACGCCGTCGCCACGCCAGCCTGGAGTCGCGGCTGAGAGAGTGCTCAGGCTCGCGGGAACCTCGACCGACCAGAGCTCCCGCGTCCCCGAGGGCTCGACCGCCAACAGCCGCACCCGGCGCTCGGCCTCTCCATCCTCGAGAACGAGCGCACGCCCCTCGGCCGGTAACGCGACGCTCACCGCCTTCACGGAGTGGGTCCAGCCGTCGAAGCTGCCGACGAGGTACTCGTGCTCTTCTTCCTCGGTCGGACAGGGTCCCGTCGCGAAGAGCGATCCGTCCGGGGAGAGCCTCAGCTCGTAGGCCGGACATTCGAGCGTCGCGCTCCCCGCGAGCTTCAGGCCGATGGCCGAGGTTGGACCGGCCGCGCGGGGCCCGAAGAACGGGTCCTGAACCCAGAGACCGGAGGTCGCCGGCAGCCCGGCGAACAGCAGCGCGCCCGCCACCGCCGCGGCCGGAAGCCAGAAGAGCGCGGAGCGGCGAACTGCCCACAGCCCTACCGCGAGCCCCAACAGGTGCAGCGCGCCGGTGAGCCAGTCGTTCGCGGTCAGGTGCGCCGTCAGCAGCGTTCTGGGCGGCAATATCTCCACGGCCACGGCACCGATGGCGAACGCCGCCGCCGGGACCAGCGCAGCCACGGCCAGGCGCTCCAAAGGCGCCGGCGATTCGTGCTGCCGCGCGGCACGAATCCCGAGGCCGGCACAGAGCAGGCCGAGGACGATCAACGTCGCGCCGGCCCCGATGCCGATCCCGCTCTCCGATTGGCCGGCCAGGCCGAGCAAGCCGACCCCGGCGCCGACGACGCCCAGGCTCGTCTGCGCGAGCGGCCCCGGCTTGAAGAGCGCGGCGAACGCGGGGAGCAGCACGGCGAGCGGGTTCCCGGCGACGACCGTCGCGAGAAAGGTGAAGGACGCTGCCAGCCGCGCCAGCGCCCGGGCCCCTGCGCCCTCGCTCCGGGCGAGCTTGCCGTCGAGTGCGTTGAGCGCCTCCTCGGCCCGGCGCGCCTCCTCCGGACTCAGGGCCAGGCGCAGGACCTCGTTGCCGCGCCGCGCGTGAAGCTCGATTCGCCCGCGGCGAGAGGCGATGCGCAACTCACTGAGCTCGGAGAGCGCGTAGCTTCGGACGAGCCGCGCGGCCTCCTGAAGCGCGGCCGGCGTGGAGGCCGTGCCGTCGGGCACCCCTTCCAGCCAGCGAACGCGCTCGGCCTCGAGGACGACGAAGGAGCCCGGGGGGCTGGACGCGAGGACGACGGGCTCGGCCAGAGCGCGAGGGGCATCGCCGCGCAGCGCCTGAAGCCGCCGCGCGAGGCTCGGGTGCGTGCTCAGGGCCTCGGCCCCCTCCTCCATCCGCCGCGGCACCTGACCGAGCTGATGGAGCTTCACCAGCGCGCTCGCCATGGCGCCCCGGTCGCCGCACAGCTCGGCAGCACGAAGGTCGCTCTTGGTCTCGTCGCCTTTGCGCGACGCCATCCACGCGAAGATGGTGAAGAAGAGCGCGGCGCTGACACCGCCGCTCGCCCACCCGGACTCGACCTCCCAGAGCCTCAGGAGAACCGGAGCGGCCACGGCCGCGAGCGTCACTCCGTACGAGAAGGCGATTCCCCGCGCGAGTCGGGCTCCGCGATGCTCTTCGAGGTGCGCGACCTCGTGCGCGTAGATCGCGCCGGTCTCTTCGGGCTCGAGCCGTTCGAGGAGCGTGCGGGCGATGAGCACGGTGGAGCGGCCACGAACCTCGGGCAGCGCGAACGCCATCGGCCAGGTTCCCTGCTCGGGACCACAAGCGAAGACACGAGGTGCGAGGACGGTAGACCTGGCGCTGATGACCGCAAAGCGCTCTTCGAGCTCGGCCCGGTCGAGCGGCCTCGCGTACATGAGCTTCGCGAGCAGCCAGCCGTACCCGATGTTCCAGGCAACGAGGAAAGCGCCGTAGGCCGCAGCCGGTGCCCACCGGCCGTCGAGGAACGCCGGCGCGCTGGCCACCGCGATCCAGTAGCCGAAGTAGCCCAGCAGGAACCGCAGGGAATGCGAGAGGTAGCCGGCCAGGCTCCAGGTCTCGCGAAAGATGACCCGCCGCGCGGGATACCAACCGACAAACCCGCCGACAATCGAGAGCGCGACGAGGAGCGAAACGGCGCGGTCCGGCAGCACCATGGGTAGGAGAATCGGCACCGCGATCGCCACGGCCAGAACCTGGGGCAGGGCCGCCTGGGTCCTTTCGGCGAGCGCGGGGGCGTCGAGCGACGCGACGAGACGCCTTCCCTTCCAATAGGCAACCGCACCCGGCGCGACCACCAACAGCATTCCGATCAAGAGTCCGCTCAAGACTGTCTCCCTCAGGCGCGAGGCCTGCCCCGAGTCGATGGGACAAAGCGAAGCTACCCGGAGCACGCCTTTTCGCAAGACGGCGGACATGGAAAGACCGACGCGCGGCCCGCATCTCGAGAGGTGTCGGGAGAGCTTCCGGGGCCTGTCGGGCGCGGCGTACGACCGCCGCCGTTAGGTGGCTCTCAGGCTGGCCGGGGCAATCGCGACCGCTCGAGCAACCGATCGCGACCGCTCGACCAACCGATCGCGACCGCTCGACCAACCGATCGCGACCGCACGAACCAGGTTTTCCCGCCGCATTGGACGAGACGGAAGGAGTGTTCGCGGCCAGGTTTGCGCCGTGACCGCTGGCCCGCCCCTTCCCAGTCCGGCGCGCACTCCACCGCGCTCCAACCCTGGCCTGCACGAGCGATTCGGCGATGTGGGCGCGCTTGGGACCTCGAACGGTCTCGATGAGAAAGGCGCCCCCTCGAACCTGAGGGGGCGCCTTCGACTTCCAGGGTTGGCCGGGGGGCGCGCGGAGCTGGGCGGCCGCCCGGCTTCCGACTCAGTAGACCGCGTAGAGCTGCACCGTCCTCGCCTCGAGCTCGCCGGGGAAGACGCCCGCGGTGACCGTCACCACCGGCGGGTTGAGCGGGTTCGACTCGTAGAGCGCGCCCCAGGGGCCGGTCGCCGAGATGAAGACCCGGTAGACGCCCGGCGCGAGCACGTAGAGGGCGGGGCCGCTGTCGCAGGGCAGCATGTCGCTCGAGCCGGAGAAGACCAGGTTGCCGTCCATGTCCTCGAGGTCGATGTAGACCGTGTCGATGCCCGCCCCGTAGCAGCTCTCGCCGAAGACGCCGTCGGTGAGCTGCCAGGCGAGCGCCACGCCACCGACCGACCACCGCAGGCTGTACTCGGCGGCGATGGGGGCGGCAACCCAGGTCTCGAGCTCGCTCTGCGCGAAGAACCAGTCGTAGCCCCAGTCGTCGAGCGCCCAGATCTCGATGCTGTGGCGGCCGGCCGAGAGCATCGGCGTGCGCACGCCGGGCTGGTACATGCCGTCCTCGCAGCGGTGCGACTCGAAGGCCCCGCCGTCGATGCTCAGCACCACCGTCTCGATGCCGGCCTGCGAGCAGCTCTGGCCTCCGGGCAGGCTCCAGAAGACGTAGGCGTAGCTGTTGGGGCCGAACACCGGCAGCAGGTCCACGCCGACCGAGACGCTGCCGTCGATGCGGAAGGAGCCGGAGGCCGAGAAGAGCTCCTCGTTCGCGTAGCCGAGCGCGCGGACGCTGAACGAGTAGAAGCCGGGCGCGAAGTCGGCGAGCCGGATGCCGTCGAAGCCGCCGCTGCGGCAGGAGTAGACCCCGCCGTTCTCGAGCCCCTCGCCGGGGATGCTCACGACCACCGAGCGGACCTCGGAGATCTGCGCGCAGCTTCGGCCACCGAAGCTCCAGCTCAAGGTGAGGTCGCCAGGCAGGGCCGAAGCGGGAGGGTTGGTGTAGCCGCCGCCGCCGTGACCCGGGTTCTCATAAATGATGCAGCCGCCGAGGGAGAGGGCTGCGACAAGGGCCGTCAGGACGCGCGCTTTCATGGTCTCCTCCGCTTCGGTTCGCCGGACTGTTTCTCCGGTCGCGTTCACGAACCGGCTGACGGCGGGGCGTGCGCCTTGATTCAAGAAATGTCAGACCCGCCGGCTGATGGCTGTACGCCCGCGCTGCGAACGACAGATCTCATCCTGCTGCTTTCACTCGCCTTTACGCCTGTCGACTGACCGGGGCGCGACATCGCTGTCATATCGGTCGGCCCCGCTCTCGGCCCCGAGAATCACTCCATCTGGCGCGGGTTCGCGAGCAAGGGCCGGCCCGCGCACGCGGGCCGGCTCGCCGCGCGCGCCCTTGGCGTGAGCGCCCCCCGGCGCGGCACAAGGTCGAGGCCAGTTTCTTGAGAGCGCTGTCGGCGCGGGCGTATCGTCGCCGTATCCTTGAGCACTGCGAGCTGCCAATGACCGACAACCTCTCCCCTCGTGTTCTCGCCGTCGTCGATGACGACAAGATCACCCTGGCCCTCCTCAGCGAGGCGCTCACCGGAGCCGGCTACCGGGTGATGGGCTTTCGCAGCGGCGAGGACGCCCTGAGCGCGCTCTGGGACAACGGGGTCGATCTCGTGGTGGTGGACCTGGTGCTGCCGCGGATGAACGGGCTCAAGCTGGCGCGCGAGCTGCGGCGCCGCCCGTGGGCCGACGGGCTGCCCATCGTGGTCGCGAGCGCGCTCGAGCTTGCGGGCGAGGAGATAGTCGATCACCTCGCGAGCGGCCTGGTCGACGCGGTGCTGCGCAAGCCGCTGGGGCCCAACGACCTGCTGCCGGTCATCGAGGAGCTGCTCGCGGCCAGGCCCCCGAGGCCCCAGACAGCCGCGGTGCTCCCGGCGCCTTCGGCCGCGAGGCCGGCCGGCCGGGTTCACCTCGACGTCCAGCTCCAGTCGGCGCGCGAGTACATGGTCGAGTATTCGGACAATCTCGCGCTCGGCGGCATCTTCGTCCGCACTTTCGATCCGCTCCCGTCGGGCACCGAGGTGAGCGTCGGACTGACCCTGCCCTTCCGTTTTCGGGTCGGCGCCCTCACCCTGCGCGGCCGCGTCGTGCGCTCGGTCTGCGCCGACAGCCCGGGGGCCCGCACCGGTCAGCCGGGGATGGGCATCGCGCTGCTCGACATGCCCGAGGATCTCAAGGTCGCGATGGACGCCTACGTCGCCGGGTATCGGGCCGGCTGCATCGCCAACGCGCCGCCGCCGCCGTTGACCGGGGTGCTGCTCGTCGGGCTGCAGAGCCTGTTGCCGGGGGACGTGCGCGCGTTTCTGCGGCGAGCGGGCGTCTCCTGCGCGCGCTGCGCGAAGCTGGCCGATGCGCCGGTGGCCATCGCGCGGGTCCGGCCGAAGCTGGTCGTCGTCGACGGCAACGACCTGGGGAGCGACCCGAGAGCGGCGGTTGCCCCGCTGACAGCGACAGGCACGCGGCTGCTGGTCGTGGCCCGGGGCATGTCCGAGGAGCTCTCCGGCGAGGTCGCCTTCCTCGACCCCGGCGAACCGCATCGGCTGCTCGACCAGATCGCCGAGGCGGTCGAGCTGCTGCAACGGCGCGCGACGCGCATCCCGGTGAAGGCGCCGGTCGTTTGCCGCAGGCCCGACGGCCCGCTGAACGGTGTCATCGACAACGTGAGCCTCACCGGCGTCTCGATGCTCCTCGAAGGCGACTGCGCGGTGGGCGAGAAGCTGAGCATCGGCTTCAAGTTGCCGGGGGTTGGCGACGAGCTGAAGGGGCAGGTAAGCATCCTGCGGGTCGGGCGGGCCGCCGGTGAGCCACCGATGGTCCGCGTCGGCGCGCGCTTCGAGGCGCTCGACGAGGACTCGACCGAGACGCTGCGCCGCTTCGTCGCGACGAGCTCGGGGATGAGGGCCTACGTGCGGTTCTCCGAAGCCGAGGAGTGAGCGGCCCGGGTTTCTAGGCGCGAGGACCGACCTGCTGAACGGCTCCGAGCGCTTGGTCGATTTCTCGGCTTCCAGCAAAGGGCGGGACCGTCTTGCGGCCTGCGGTCCGAGCGTGGGGCCTTGCAGCCGAAAGCTTTCCTCGGGAAGCAGAGCGACCGGCGGCAAGAGGCGCGCGCGGCCACGCGAGCACGCAGCTTGCTCGCTGGGCCGAGGCCTTGCCTCACAGGGGCGTGGCCTGTAGAGGATGCCGCGCGATGGACATCTTTGAATCGTCGAGCTCCAGCCTTCAGCGCAACCGATCTTTGGTAAAGCTTGCCCGCCCGATAGGTGGGGTCGCCCTACGCCTCGTGCTCGTTCTCCTCGCCGCGGCTGCCGGCACCGTCGCCTGCGAGGTGCTCATCCGGTACGCGGTCGACGGCAGCCTCGGCAGGCTCCAGTTCCTGCAGGTCCCGCCTGTCTTTGTGGCGACAGGCGCAGTCGCCGCGGTCATCGGCTTCGTCTACGGGCTCTCGAACCGGCTGCTGCTCGCCTGCACCTTCGGCTGGGGCGTCCTCGCCTTCATCGGTGCCTCCCACGTCAACAAGTCTCGGGTGCTCGACAGGCCTTTGGCGCCATGGGACCTGCTCGAGTGGCGACAGATCTTCGCGCTGCTCGGCTCGGTGGCCTCCGGAAACGAGTGGACTTTCGTCTTCGGAGCGCTCGGGGCGCTGGTGATCCTCGTGCTCTTCGTCGTCTCGATGAGGCGACGCCCGCTGCTGCCTCTGCACTGGTGCATGCGCCTGCTCTCCGTGATCCTGGCGGCCGGCTACCTCACCGCAGTCGTCGGCTATCGGCACCCGGAGGTCGCGCCGTACTTCTCTAGGCTCAAGATTACGAACCTGGTGTGGGAGCCCAAGGAGAACATCGTTCGCAACGGCCTCATCTTGTCGCTGCTGATGAACACCCGGGCCCTGCTCGTGCACCACTCCGGGTATTCAAAGAAGGCGGTCGAGACAGCGATCGCGCCCTACCGAGACCGGATCTCGAGCGCGCCAGAGGAGGCTCCCGACATCATCGTCTATATGGGCGAGGCGCTCTGGGACCCGACGAAGCTCGGCGTGCGCTTCAGCACCGATCCCATGCCGAACCTGCGCCGGCTGATGGCCGAACACCTGTCCGGCTCGCTGATTTCACCGGCCTACGGCGGCGGCACCTCGAACGTGGAGTTCGAGGTCCTCACCGGGATCCCGATGGCGATGCTGCCCTCCGGCTCAGTTCCGTACCAGAGCTACGTCAAAGAGCCGCTCGAGGCGCTGCCGTCGATCCTCAAGGGCCACGGCTATCGCACCGTCGCCGTCCACACCTTCCATCGTTGGTTCTGGTCCCGCGACGAGGTCTACCCACGCTTGGGCTTCGACAGGTTCATCGCTCTCGACGAGTTCCCGAACATCGCCTGCGAAGGCCCCTACCCTTCGGACGAGCCGCTGGTCGACCGGGTCATCGAGCAGGTGAAGGAGGACCCGTCGCGGCCGCTGTTTCTCTTCGCCATCTCGATGGTGACGCACGGGCCCTATCAGTACGAACGCTCGAAAACTCCGGAAGTGACCGTCCTCGACTCGCTTTCCGAGCCGACCGTCCACGACCTCGAGAACTACGCGAGCGCCCTCTTCCGGGCCGACAAGGCGCTCGGCCGGCTCGTGGATTTCCTCGCGTCCCGGGAGCGCAAGACGCTGCTCGTCGTCTTTGGCGACCACCTGCCTTCGCTCGGCGCGAACCTCTCGGTCTTCACAGAGACGGGCTTCATCTCGCAGCCGCAGACCCGCGAGGACTGGCGAAGGATGGCGACGGTGCCGCTCGCCCTCTGGACCAACTACCCGACGCCCAAGCGCGACGTCGAGAGCGGCATGCCCTTTCTTTCCTTGGAGATCTTGCGCAGCGCCGGGTTCAATCCCCCGGGCTACTTCGCCTTCCTCGACAGCCTGTCCAAGAGGATAGTGGGCTTGCGCCCGGACTTCGTGGTGACGGCCGACGGCACGGTCCTTGTTCAGCGTTCCGAGAGCCTTCCCGCAGGTCTTCGGCGCGACCTCGACCAGATGTACCTGCTCGGCTTCGACCGGCTGCTCGGAAAGAACCATGCCGCCGGGGTTGCCCCGAACCCCACCGGCTTCGCCGACAGCGCCGCGGCCTTGCCGGAACAGTTGGGCGAGTAAGGCGCGCTGGCGGGGCGGCCTCGGGAATCGATGGTGGAGCCTCGGCTGCGCCGCCTGCTCGTGCCCCGACAGAAGGCCCAGGCGCTCGTGGCTCGTCCGCGGGTCTCCTCGCGACGGAAGTCGCCGCGCGAGGCCCCGGTCCCCTCGGGCGCAGGCCGATGAGGCGCGAGGAGAAAAAGTCGAGAGGACCTTCGATTCCGCCCCCGGCGCTGCCGCGGCGAGCCCAGCGCTCGGGGCTGAACGGGAGGGAGGAGACGGCCCCGTCACATCGTCACCCCGCGCTCTGCACCGGGGCCTCGCCCGGCTGCAGTCTCCTGAGCGAAGAGCGGACTCGACGCTGAGCGCGCGCAAGCAAGTGGAAGTCCCCTCGCCCACGCTTGCGCGGGCGAAGAAGGGATCCAGGCGAGAATCTGAGCAGACTCGCAAGAAATCGGCCGTCTGGCTGACCTTGGGCCTGTGGCCTAAGGACTCGAGCCATCCGGCCAGCACAGACGCTGGACCCTCTTGGTTCCGGCTTGGCCGGCTCAAGAGGTGTCGGGAAATCTTCCGAGGCCGATTGCCGCGAGGCGGGGACCGCCGCCGTCGCGGCGTGCGTGTGCGGATGAAAATGAGGCGCTGAAGCGAGGCTGAGAAGAATCACTCGCCAGACCTTCAGCGGGGAGGGAAGGCTGGCCGCAATCGGTCGATGAGAGGCCTCCTATCGGCTCGACGCTCGTGCGCGAACCTCGACCGAGTATCGGTGGCCTTTGGTTGGGAGCGCAGGCCGCAAGTGGCGAGGCAGCAAGTCGAGAGGCCCCTCGATTTCGGTCGGGCCTGACCGATTAGCCGCCTCGTCGGTTTGGAGCTGCGCGAGAGCTCAGCCGCAGCTTCATTGTCTGCCTGGCTTCGCCCGCGCGCTCCGACTGCCCTTGCCTCAGGCAGGGGCACACGGGCCTGAGGAGCACGCCTTCCGCCGCGGCCGAACAGCGTCCATTTTCAAACCGAGACATGGTGGGGATCGGTGTCCGCGAAGCAGGAGGGCACCTGGAATCGAGGGGGCGGGCTGATGCCCAGGCGCGAATTCGACAAGGAGAAGCATCACGGCCAGATGACCGTGCGGCAGGCGGGCGAACGGGTGCGACAGCTCATTGAAGCCGGCAAAGTGAAGGAGCAAGAGGAAAAAAAGGAGCAAGAGAAGAAGTAGGCGTCCTCCTCTCCCGGCGCAGCCGGACGGAGGCCGCCAGACGGAAGGAGGAAAGCGATGCTAGAGCTCAACAAGCGTGAGATTCCGTCGAACGAATGGCCAGAGTTCTTCGACCAGTTCAGCAAGGACCACCTCGGCGCCCTCGTCGACATCGAGACGAGGGCGGACGGGCAGCACCAGTTGCAGGCGAGCTCGATGCCGCTCGAGGGCATCACCGGCGACTTCGAGGGGACCCGCAGTCCAGCCGTCGAGGTGATCGTGGGGACGGAGACCGACCGGGGCCTGACCCGCATCATCCACAACCCGAGCAAGGTGCTGGTCGCGGTGCGCGACGGGGTCGAGGAGGTCTTGGAGATCGACTCGGAGGATGAGGGGCCGACGCTGCTGCACTTCAAGAGCGGGCCGAACCCCAGTCTCGTGAAGAAGTAGCCCACGGACGATGGCGGCAAAGGCCAGCGAGGGCATGGTGCCTTCGGCTGGCCACGCCGTCCTTGCTTCAAGGGCCCGAGGGAGTGAGGTCGCCCCGGAAGCGCGCCCACTGGTCGTCGGCGCGCGCTCGCTGGCGAGGCTGGTGCCCTGAAAAAGTGCCGAAGAGTGCTTCGAGCGATAGCCGGTCAGCCCAAAGTCCCTGCGGCACCCTCGGCGCAGGCCGAAGGACAAGGCCTCCGGCGTTCGCGTTTCCTTGGGGAGAGTCTACGCTCGGGCCTCTCGACTTCGCTCGAGCCGATCGGAGGGGGCCTGACCGAGGTTAGGGGGTTTCGCGACAGAGCTTGAGCGGCCCTCGGGCGGCCGGGCTCGGCGCGGCCGGCACTCGCGGCGAGGGCTCTTCATCAGAAGACCCGGCATCGAGAGGTGCGACGAGGGGAATCGCCCCGGGGGCCTAGCGGATCCTCCGCCGTGCTCTGCGAGGCGGCTGCGCTCGACGACCGAGCGCCTCCATCGCGCGCCGATACCAGGGGGCGAGCTCCGGGTCGGCCCAACGGATAAGCGCCTTTTGCATACGCTTGGCGTCGAGGTCGCGATCGACGGGCAGAGGCTTCATCGTCGTCGGGTCGATGCCGCTGTAGAACATGTCGGTCGCCAGGGTCATCGGCGTCGGCGTGAAGTCCTGCACCTGCTGCGGGCGCCAGTTGTTGTCGCGCAAAAAGTCATGCAACTCGGCCGCGTCCTCGAGCGTCGAGCCCGGATGGCTCGAGATGAAGTAGGGCACGAGGTATTGCTGCTTGCCCGCCTCGCGGCTGAACCGCTCGAACTGCTCGCGGAAGCGCTCGAAGGTCTCGAAGCAGGGCTTGCGCATCAGGCGCAGTACGCGGTCGCTGACGTGCTCGGGGGCGACCTTGAGCTGGCCCGAGACGTGGTGGGTGATGAGCTCGCGCAGGTAGCGCTCGCCGTCGCGCGAGTCGGCGTGGGCGAGGTCGTAGCGAACTCCGCTTCCGATGAAGGCGTGCTTGACCCCAGGGACGCACCTGGCCGCGCGGTAGAGCTCGACGAGCGCACCGTGTCCGAAGACCAGCTTGGAGCAGACGGTCGGGAACAGGCAGCTCGCCCGCCGGCACATCCGCCGTGCGCGCTCATCGCCGCAGCGGGCGCCCCAGAGGTTCGCGGTCGGCCCACCGAGGTCGGAGACGGTACCGCGAAACTCGGGCATCGCCGCCACCTCGCGGACCTCCTCGAGCACGCTCTCAGGAGAGCGCGAGCAGACATCGCGCCCCTGGTGCTCGGTGATGCAGCAGAACGAGCAGCCGGCGTTGCAGCCGCGGACGATCTGCACCGAGAAGCGGATCTGCTCCCAGGCCGGAATGCGCTCGCCGCGATAGCTCGGGTGCGGGGCCCGCGCGAAAGGCAGGGCATGGATCCGGTCGAGCTCGGCCGTGCTCGGTCCGGGCATCGGAGGGAGCACCACGACCGCGCGCTCGCCGTGGCGTTGCACGAGGAGCCTCGCGTTCTCCGGGTTGTGCTCGAGGTGATAGAGCTTGGAGCATTGGGCATACGCGAGTTTGTCGCGGGCCACCTCCTCGAACGACGGCAGCTCGACGACTTCGCGGTTCCAGCGCGCGGCGAGCTGCTCCCAGTCGCGGCGGATGACCGCCGTGCCGGCGATCTCTTCGATCTGCGAGACCGGCACGCCGGCCTCGAGCCGTGCGGCGAGCTCGAGGACGGGCTTCTCGCCCTGCCCGTAGATGAGCAGGTCGGCCTTCGAGTCGAAGAGGACCGAGCGGCGCACCTTGTTGTCCCAGTAGTCGTAGTGCGCCAAGCGCCGCAGCGACGCCTCGACCCCGCCGAGGACGATGGGCACCGCGCGGAAGGCCTCGCGGCAGCGGTGGGCGTAGACCGTCGCCGCGCGATCCGGCCGCTTGCCCGCGACTCCACCGGGCGAATAGGCGTCGTCGCGCCGGGGGCGCTTGTGGGCGGTGTAGCGGTTGACCATCGAGTCCATCGCGCCCGCGGTGACCCCAAAGAAGAGCCGCGGACGACCGAGCGCTCGAAACGCCTCGGCGCTGCGCCAGTCGGGTTGAGGCAGGATGCCCACGCGATAGCCCGCCGCCTCGAGCACCCGGCCGATGAGCGCGGCGCCGAACGAGGGGTGGTCGACATAGGCGTCGCCGCTGACGAGGACGACGTCGAGCTCGTCCCAGCCGCGCGCTCGGGCCTCGCCGAGGGTGGTTGGCAGGAATGGCCTCGCGTCGAGGGGCAGCCTTCGGAGCGCGAGCTCTTGGAGCGTGGCGACGGTCATCGCAATCGCAGGGGTGTGGTCCTCAAGTAGAAAGCCCGGCTCCTTTCGGAACCGGGCTCTCGGTGCTTCAGAAAAGGATGGCCGAACACACGGAAGGTATCGCTACCGTTGCTTCCTTCCGGATCTGGCGGGATTCACGACCCTCCGTTGTCCGGCCACAATCTCGTCTTCTCGAAAACTCTACTTCTTGGCCCCGCTATTCCAGGACGGCCAAGCGGAGAGGGTGGGATTCGAACCCACGGTACCCTTACGAGTACACATGATTTCCAATCATGCCCCTTCGGCCTCTCGGGCACCTCTCCAAGTCGGTAGTGAGAGAGCCCCCCGGGCCGCTTGAACCCGGGGGGCCTCGATGGCGGAGAGCGTAGGATTCGAACCTACGGTACCCTTGCGAGTACACTGGATTTCGAGTCCAGCGCCTTAGACCAGCTCGGCCAGCTCTCCAAAAAACCTAGACTGCCTGCTTTTGCTTCGGGTTGCCTTCGCGCAACCTCTTGAAAAAAACCTTCAGAAGCTCGCTGCACTCCTCGGCAAGAACTCCCTCGACGACCTCGGCCCGGTGGTTGAGTCTCGGGTCTTGAAGCAGGTTCATCAGCGAGCCGGCCGCTCCGGCCTTGGAGTCTCTGGTCCCGAAGACCACTCTGTCGACTCGCGCCAGAACCAAGGCCCCTGCACACATCGCGCACGGCTCGAGGGTTACGAACAGCGTCACTCCGCTGAGCCGCCAGGCACCTAGAGCTTGGGCGGTCGCCTGGATCGCTATCAGCTCTGCGTGCGCCGTTGGGTCTTGAGCACTCTCCCTTCGATTCCGCGCTGCCGCGACGACCTGGCCGTCCTTGACCGCCACCGCGCCGACGGGGATTTCGCCCCCGTGCGCCGCCGCCCTTGCCTCGGCCAAAGCCAGCCTCATGTATTGCTCAGCCTGGCTCTCGACCGTCAACCCTGTTGCTCGCTTCCTAAAAACGCCGCGGAATCTTGCCGTCAGCGTCCCGTGCAGTCAAGCGTGAAACCGTCGGCCGCGGACATTTTCTTCCTCTGTGCGGTTCGAGGAGCGGGCGAGCAGCTTTGCGCAGGGGCGATGGGCCGGTAGGATCGACGCCGACCGCGAGCGGGCCGTTGTCGGCAGCCTTTGCGCGCCCAGCAAGTGCTCGCAAAAAACCAAAGGGAGCATAGCCATGCGCACGCTGCTCGCCTTGACCATCGCCCTCGCCATCCACGCGAGCCCCGAGGGCGAAGAGCGCCGCTCGCGACTCGAGTCCGACGAGTGCTCGCGCCGCACCGCCGCCTGTGAGCAGGGGTGCGAATCGCGCGGCGGCATGAGCCGACTCGAGTGCAAGACCGACTGCCGGCTCGCCGAGACGCAGTGCAGGAACGGAGCGCAGCGCTCTGTTGCGCCGCCCTCGCTCCAGGAGCCGTTGCCCCGTGGCAACGGCTCTCCCGTCTCCCCGATAGCCGGCAGCACGCCCGGGCGCTAGGCGAGGGTCGAGAGACTGGGCTTCGCGCGGAACCGAAGCGATCGGTCGCAGGCTGGGTGGGGCGCAGAGCAATTTGCTCTTCGACCAAATCGAGCAGAGGTGCGGGTGAGACGAGGCTTCCCGGCGGCCGGCACGAAGGCCGGCCCTCTGGAATCGTGCTGCGGCGCAACGAGACTCGCCTTGGCTGCGGCCACTGCCTTGGGTCGGGGCGCTCGCGTGAGCTCCCCCCGGTGGCCACCGGCGAGGGCTGCCGGCCGCTACTTCTTCTCCTCGGCCTTGGGCAGCGCGGTGACCGTGGCGCCCCCCTTGCCGAGGTTCTCCATCTTGCAGGAGCCCTCGAAGATGACGCCCCGCTCGATGACGAGCGACGGGGTTTCGATGTTGCCCTTGACGCGCGCCGAGGCCTTGAGCTCGACGAGCTGGGTCGCGCGGATGTTGCCGGTGATCTCGCCGTAGACGACCAACGAGCCGGTGCTGATCTCCGCCTTGATCCGGGCGCTGTCGTCGATCTGCAGGCGGTCCTTCGAGAAGATCTCGCCGGTGAACTTCCCAGCGATGCGCACCTCACCCTCGAAGGTGAGCTTGCCCTCGAACTCCGTCCCGCGGCCAAGCACAGCGTTGACCTCACCGCTGCTGCGCGGCAGCTCCTCTTCCTTCTTCAACATCGCCATGGGCTTCTCCTTCTCCATCACCGGATTCGCAGGCTCGGGCGCGTTGCGCTCGTCGCTGAGGGACGGCGCGGGCTGCTCGAGTTCACCCGTCTTCTTTCCCCACAATGCCATCGCCTTCTCCCCTTCCTCGGCCGGCTCTCGGCACGCTGGCCTTGGGCCACTGCGCGCACCTTGCGTGGAGAAAACCGGTCGAGCTACCGAATGCTTCCCACCGCCTCGGCGGCTCGGGTGAGGTCGGACTGGAAGAGGGCGAGACTACGCGCGTCTTCGTTGGCCTCGCAACAACTCTAGGGGCGCTCCTACCGGCGGTTGGGGATGAGGCGATCGAGCAACCGATCGAGATCATCATAGGAAAAATAGTCCAGCTCGATGCGCCCCTTGCCCGCGCGGTCGACGATTCGCGCCTTGGTACCAAGAGCGCGCTGAAGCTGCTCGACGAGCGAGCGCACCTGGGCGCTCTCCTGCTTCTTCACGGGTTGCGGCTTGCCCCCGCTCGCCTTGAGCTTGCGGACGAGTTGCTCGGTCGCGCGCACGGAGAGCTTCTGGCCGCTCACCTCGGCCGCCGCGCGGCACATCGCCTGCTCGTCGGCCAGGCCGAGCAGCGCCCGGGCGTGACCCATGTTGAGCGAGCCGTCGACCAACGAGGTCTTGATCTGCGCCGGGAGGTTGAGCAGCCGAAGGGCGTTGGCGACCGAAGAGCGGTCCTTTCCAACGCGGCTGCCGACGCTCTCCTGAGTCTGACCGTACTCCTCGATGAGGCGCTTGTAGCCCTCGGCCTCTTCGATGGGGTTGAGGTCCTCGCGTTGCAGATTCTCGATAAGCGCGATCTCGAAGGCTTCCTTCTTCGAGGCCTCGCGAACGATCGCCGGGACCTCCCTCAGGCCCGCGAGCTGGGCGGCGCGCCAGCGGCGTTCGCCGGCGATGATCCGATAGCGCCCCTCGTCACGGCGCACGAGGATCGGCTGAACGATGCCGCGAGCGCGGATCGACGCGGCGAGCTCCTCGAGCTTGGCCGAGTCGAAGTGCTGCCGCGGCTGGCGCTCGTCGCGGTCGAGCTCCTCAATGGGCAGGCTGAGCACCTGCGGGCGCGGCGGGCCGGAGCGGTCCGGGACCGGGGTGCTCGCCGCCGGGATGAGCGCGGAAAGACCGCGCCCCAGCGCGCTGCGCTTCTGCGGCATCTTGTCCTGGCTCATCGAGGTCCCCGTCGTCTGTGGCCCACTGCCGTCGGTCATGTCGCACCTCGGTCGGCTGCCGCACGAAGAGAATGCCCGGCACCGGTTGTCAATACCGGCCGGCCAGAAGCTTGGCGATCAAGCGGCTGAGCGGGCTTCTTCGCGCCGTTGCAGCTCTCGAGCGAGCGAGAGGTAGCTCTCGCAGCCCTTCGATCGCAGGTCGTAGAGGATTATCGGCTTGCCGAAGCTCGGGCACTCCGACAGCCGCACGTTCCTGGGGATGACCGTCTTGAACACCCGGTCCTGGAAGTACTTTCGCGCTTCGTCGGCGACCTGGTGCGCGATGGAGATGCGCCCGTCAAACATGGTCAGCACGACCCCCTCGATCTCGAGGTCGGGGTTGAGCGAGGCCTTGACCAGCTCGATGGTGTTGACGAGCTCGCTGATCCCCTCGAGCGCGAAGTACTCGCACTGCAGCGGCACGATCACCGAGTCCGAGGCAACCAAGGCATTGACGGTCAACAGGCTCAGGGCCGGAGGGCAGTCGATGATGATGTACTCGTACTCATCGCGCAGAGCCTCGAGCACGCGGCGCAGCCGATACTCGCGCCGCTCGACCGAGACGAGCTCGACCTCGGCCCCCGCCAGGTCGCGATTCGAGGGGATGACGTCCAGGTACTTGAGCGCGGTTTGGTGAATCACCTCGCCCGGCTCGGCCTGACCAAGGAGGACGTCGTAGATCGAGCGCTCTATCTCGCGGATCGCCACTCCCAGCCCGCTGCCCGCGTTGCCCTGCGGGTCGATATCGACGAGCAGGGTGCGGTGTTCGGCGGAGGCGAGGCTCGCCCCAAGGTTGATGGCGGTCGTGGTCTTGCCCACTCCGCCCTTCTGGTTCGCGATTGAAAGGATTCTTCCCACCGGCTCGGACCCCTCTCAGGCTGCGGCTGGCGGCCGTTCAGCAGGAGACGGTTCGTACCACGCACCCCGGAGAGCGGCAAGCAGCAAGTTGCCGCGGGAAATCCCGGGGTGAGACGTGACACTACCTGCGTGGCCATGAGCCCGTTTCACGTGGAACGGCAGGCCCTTTTTGCGTACGCGCAGCGGGAAGGCGGAGGCCGGGCGCCGCTTCCCGGTGCTCCCTTGAGCGGGCGATCACGGAAGGCCGGCAAGAAGGCCGGCCCTTTGAGAGGGATACTAGCGGTCGGTCGGAAGTCGGTGGGGCGCATAGCGATGCCACCGTCGACGAATCGCGCAAAGGCGCGGGCGGTGCTGGCGGCCGGCACCAAAGCGCACAAGGGCCGGCCCTCCGGTCGGGCTCGCTCCCCGCCGCGATGCGAAGGGCCGGGGCGCAGGCGGTCCGGTCGATCGCCAAGCCGCCCGCATTCAAAGGCCCGGAGCGCCACGGAGCCGAGACAGAAACGAAGGCCGGCCCTCCGGAACCGAACCCGAGCGATCGTTCGCAGCATCCAGACTCGGCGCCTGGCCCCGCTCAGCGAAAGACAGCGACGCGGCGGACGGCCTTCGACCGCGGGAGCCGGTACTCGAGCTCTTCGACGACCTCCAGGTCATCCGGGATTGGCGTCTCCGCTCCGAGCATCGCCAGGATCCGTCCCGCATCCTTTATATAGGGGCGGGCAAGCTGCACCCATTCGCCAGGCGTCATGAGCGCCCTGGAGATCGCCGCATCAACGAGCGGCAACCCCTCTCGTGCCGGCTCCCCCGCCACCCTCGCGTGGACCGCGCGCACGTTGGACAGGCCAAGTACTGCGCTCGCCGCCTTGAGAAACCCGACCTTCTTTCCGACGGTGTCGACCAGCGTGACCTGGAGCTGCGGCAGGACTATCGCCAGAGGAATGCCCGGAAGCCCGCCTCCGGCTCCCACATCAAGGAGCGAACCGGTCGCCCCGAGCAGCCTGGCCGGCGCCAGCGAGTCGATAAGGTGTCCCTCCACGGCCTCCTCCGGGTCGGTCACCGAGGTGAGGTTCACCTTGCGATTCCACGCGAGCAGAAGCTCAAGATAGCGAAGCAGCCGCTCTGCAGCCGCCGCGTCGACTGGAAAGCCGACCGCGCTCGCCCCCGCGAGAAGCTCGCCTGACAGCCGCTTTTCCACAGCCTGTTCCACGTGGAACCTCCCGAACTGCCCGGATCGACACGGCTAAGCGCTGCCGGGCAAGCCGTCCACAGCTTATCCACAGCCCCGGCGGCGCACCTGGACCGCCAACAGTCCAACAGCCGCCGGAGTCATCCCCGGAAGCCGCGACGCCTGCCCGATCGTCGCCGGCCGCACCCGCTCGAGCCGCTCGAGGACCTCTCGCGAAAACCCGCGCACGGCTCGGTACTCGAACCCCGGGGGGATGCAGAGCTCATCGAGCCCTTTGGCGCGAGCGACCCAGTCCTCCTGCCGCTCGATATAGCCGCCGTAGCGGACCTCGGTCTCAATCTGCTCGACCGCGTCCCTGTCGAGCGCTTGCCGGCCGGCGTCGAGGAAGGAGAGGCTTTCCCACGAGACCTCCGGGCGCCGCAGGAGCGCCGCCAGGCTCGCCGGCATCCGCGGCGGGGTCCACCCCCGCGCCGCGAAACCCTCGCGCACCTCGGCCGTCGGGTTGACCACCGCCTGCTCGAGCCGCCCAAGCTCCCCCTGAATCGCCCGACGCTTCGCCCCCACCCTCGCGGCCGCCTCCGAGCCGACGAGCCCGATCTCTACGCCGTGCCCGACGAGCCTGCTGTCGGCGTTGTCCTCCCGAAGCAGTAGCCGGTGTTCGGCGCGCGAGCTGAAGATGCGATACGGCTCCTCGGTGCCTTTGGTGACCAGGTCGTCGACGAGCACCGCGATCATCGCCTCCGCGCGGGTCAATGCGAACGGCGCGCGCCCCTGGACCCAGAGCGCCGCGTTCACCCCCGCCCAGAAACCCTGGACCGCGGCTTCCTCGTATCCCGAGGTGCCGTTGACCTGCCCGGCAAGCCACAGCCCCTCCACACCTTTTACAGCCAGGCGCCTGTCGACCTGCGTCGGCGGGGCGTAGTCGTACTCGATGGCGTAGCCCGGCAGGAGCATCTCCACACGCTCCAGACCCGGGATGGTGCGCAGGAAGCTCAACTGCACCTCGCTCGGCAGGCTCGTCGAGACTCCGGCCGGGTAGACCACCGGCGTGTCGAGGCCGTCGCGCTCGAGAAAGACCGGATGGCGCTCGCGGTGGGCAAAGCGCACGACCTTGTCCTCAATCGAAGGGCAGTAGCGGGCGCCGAGGCCCTCGATGATCCCTCCATATAGAGGAGAGCGTCCGAGGTTCTGCCGGATGATCTCGTGCGTCTGTCCGTTGGTGCGCGTGATCGCGCACGCGAGCTGCGGCAGCCTCGGGAACCCCTCGCGAGGGGTGGAGAACGAAAAGGGCCGCGGCTCGGGGTCGCCCGGCTGAGGCTCGGTCCGCTCGTAGTCGATAGTCTGCACGTCCAAGCGCGCGGGAGTACCCGTCTTGAAGCGCCGCAGCTCCAACCCCAGCGACCGAAGCGAATCCGAGAGCCCGATCGCGGCCGGGTCCCCCTCCCTGCCCCCTGCCCTGCGCAGGCTGCCAACGTGCATCAGCCCGGCGAGAAAAGTGCCCGCGGTGACGATCGAGGCGCGAGCAAGGTACTCCTCGCCCCCGACCCGCGCTCCGACCACCCTGCGATCCTCGGCAAGCAGCGTGGTCGCCTCGCCCTCGACGACCGTCAGGTTCTCCTGCGAAAGCAGCCGTCGCCCCATCTCCTCGGCGCAGCGCTGGCGGTCGACCAACGCCCTTCGCGCCCGGACCGCCGGGCCCTTGCTCTCGTTGAGCCGCCGGAAGTGCGTGCCGGTCGCGTCAGTGACCTTGCCCATCTCGCCACCGAGGGCGTCGAGCTCGCGCACGAGTTGGCCCTTTCCCGGACCGCCCACAGCCGGGTTACAGCTCATCAGCCCGATGCGATCGGCACGCAGGGTGACGCCCAGCACCCGGAGCCCCATCCGCGCGCAGGCCAGTGCCGCCTCGCACCCGGCGTGTCCAAGGCCAATCACGATGATGTCGAAGTGCTTCGCCATGCTCGCTCGAGGAGAGAAGTCTTCGCGTCGGGAGCTCCCCGCGCTCGCGGGGCGCAGTCCGCGCCAAGCTCGAGAGTCGAAGGCGCCTCCTTGCTCACTATGGAGGCGCGTCCGAGGACGCGAACGATAGCACCGGTTCGCAGCCGCGCCAGAAGTCGGCTCGAACCCGGCGCGAGGGCGACCTCGATGTGCGGCTCACCCGCCGCGTCGTTCTCGCTCGGGCGCCCCGGCTGCTCATCAGCAACGAGCGCTTCTAAAAAGAGCGCTACCCTCGGGCGAGGTGCGGCGAGGCGCTGTCCCCGGGTGACCGAATACCGGCGCGAAGTCCTCCAGCGAATCCATCGCTTCCGGAGTTTTTTTACCCTCGGCGCTCCCTTGCGTCTGTTGGTCTTTCTTCCGCAACCCTGGTTCATTCAGTTCATCCGGGACTTCCGAATCGACCTCGTCGGCGACCCTCTTCGCCACCACTCGGATTGCCCTCGGAAGCGGACGAAGCAACACCTTGCGTGCGAGGATGAGCCAAGCTCAATCCTCCCTTCCTCCATCGCGGCAAAAGGGATGGCTGCCCGAGCTCCAGGCGCCCGTGAAACGACTCTCTCAGACCTTCCTCCCATTCGCCCTGCTGCTGCTCCTCGCGTCGGCGTCCGCCTGCTCCCACGTGTACGCGGAGGCCGCGCGGCCGCCGCACGAGCACACTGACCTGGAACGGGCCCTCCTGGAGGACGCTGCGGACCGTCGCTTCCAGAAGCTCGGCTCTCTCGACGCGGCGCTCATCGCCAGCGGCGCCACTGACCCTACCGAGCTGGCTCGAGCCCGCGAGCTGTTGCTCGCTCGATTCACGGTCATCGCGAAGCACCTTCCGCGCGAACCGGCAAAGGCCGGCCGCGTCCTGCTCCGCGCTCTGCATGAAGGCTCGCGGGAACGCCCCGCGCTTCTGCGCGCCTACGATCCGGAAGCGACCACGCTGCTCGACATCCTGGAGAGCGGCCGCTTCAACTGCGTCTCCGCGACCGTGCTCTATCTCCTCGCCGCCGAGCACGCCGGGCTGGTGGCACATCCGGTTCTGCTGCCTTCGCACGCTCGCGCTGAGCTCGAAGTCTCCTCCCACGCCACCGTCACGGTCGAGACGACCTCGCCCCGTGGCTTCGACCCGCCGCCGGCCACGCTGGCTGAGATAACGGCGCGGATGCGACCGCAGCATGCCGGTGGCGCGGTTGTTTTGTACCCAAACGAAGAAGGGACCTGCGTCGACCTGCCCGCCTTGCTTGGGGCGGTGTACTTGAACCGCGCGATACAGGCACGTGCGAGAGGCAAGCTCTCGACCGCCCAAGCCCTCGAGCACCTTGCTCAGCCCCTGGCGACCCGGCAGGCCGCTTCCGTCTTGCGCCAGGTGCGCGCCTCGACCCTGAGCGAGCTGGCGATGTACCAGCTCGGCAGGGGAGAGACTCTCGAAGCGCTCGCGCTCTTCGAGGAGGCAGCACGGCTGTCGACAGGGATGCCCCAGGAGCGTGCCTTTCTCCAGAACGTCTTCGCCGTTGCCCAACGCCACCTACAGGCGCTCGCAGAGGAGGGCGAAGAGAAGCCGCTCCTTCAGTTTCCGGAGCGTTTCGCCGCGTGGCCCGAGGTCCGGCGGGAAGTTGCTTCGTTCGCCTATCAGGCTGCCGCCTTGCGCCGCGGCAGACTCGGCGACCACGAAGGGATGGCCAGGCTGCTGCGCGAGGCTGCGGCACTCGGGGGCAGGGGAGAGGCAAGCGCTCGGCGGAATCTCGAGGTCGCCGAGCATAATGCAAAAGCTGAGCAGTTCAACGCATCGCTCGCTGAGCTCGCGAAAATCCGAGAGCTAGGCCAACGCGATCCGCGCGCCGCGTGGGACCAGCTCGCATCCGTCCAATCCGTCGGCGACCCTGAGCTCGCGCGTCTGCGCCGCGAGCTCGGCGCCTACCTCGCCGCACGTCGCGCCGAGCAGGCGCTGGAGGTCCAAGACGGCTGCGCGCGGGTGGATGCCGCCGCCGAGGACTGGCGCGCGCTGCTCGAGACGCCCTCGGTCGAGCCGGCGCGCATCCGGGCCGCCTGCCGCAGCAACGTGGGCAACCGATTCTTTGCGGCCGGCCGGCTCTCCGAGGCCCTTCGCTGGCACCGAGAGGCGCAACGACTCGCGCCTGGCGATCCGGTTCACGCCCGAAACATCGTCGCCTGCCTCGGCAGCCTCGCCGGAGCAGAGGTGCAAGCCGGGAGGTGCAGAGAGGCGCTCCCGCTTCTGGAGGAAGCCCGAGCCCTCGCGCCGCAGGCCCCGGCCATCCTCCAGCTTCTGCGCAGGTGCTCCCAGTAGAGCGCCACACCGTCCGCCCGCTTCTGCCACGCGCAGGAGCGCCCCATGAGGATGCGCGCGAGAGCCGGCTGCGGGGTAGAGCGACAGTGCGCTTGCAGAGCAACGCGACGCCGCCGCCAGTCGATAGTCGGCCCCGCGCCGCGCTGCGAGCGGGCCGCGGCCCAGAAAACGAGCACGCCCGATCGCCCCTGGAATCTGTCGGGGAGGGCGATCGAGCTCGAACAGTGGCGTGGAGCCGCATTCGGCGAGCCCCAAATCAAGGCTGGGACGAGAGCTCGGATGATGGTTGGTGGGCGTAGCGGGCGTGTGCCGGTGAGGGGGGCGGCGTCCGCCGTAGGTCCTCGGTGCCGCGCCCCCTCACCGGCACAGTTCCAGGCAGCCGCCCGAGACTGGCTTGGACCTCGCGATCGGCACGCGACACCGACCGGCGGCAGCAGCAGCAGCGCTCGGCGGGTTTGTCGCCTGCGCCGCGCCGGGGCGAGGTCTCCGACGGCGCCGAAGGCCCGGCCACGCCCCGTCGGCTCGGCGAAAACCTCGGCCGGGTCCTCGCCAAGCTCCGCGCCTGGCCACCGCGGCGGCGATCCCTAGGCGGCCGATCGCCTGGCTGATCGCGCGCCTGACGCGCGGTCGCCATTCCCCCGGTCGCCCCCTTCGGCTGGCCAGCCGTCCGCTTGGGTCGCAAGTTGATTCGGGGCCTCGAGCAGGGGCATGGGGGCGCGGACGGATGGCCCAGGTGGACCAGGCCGGGAGTCGACGCGGGCCAGGAGGCATCGGCTGGCTCTGCTGGCTCGTGCTGCTGGTCGCCCTGGGCGCAGGCGTCGGCTGGCTCGTCTGGTGGGGCTTTGTGGGCGAGCAGCGGGCAAGGGAGGCAGTGACCGTCGCCGACGTCCTTCAGAACCGGGAGCTTCGGGGACAGACCGTCGTGGTCACCGGATGGTTCGCCGGTCCGGCGGGCCCGCGCGCCTTCCTGCTGAAGGGCGAGGCGGGCGAGCAGCTTCTGGTTTTGCTCAGACCCGAGATGGGCGCGACCGCGTTGCCGCAGGTCGGGCAGGCCGTACAGGTCACCGGCGAAGTGATTCGCGTCGACGCGGCCACCCTGCAGCGCGAGGACGGGCAGCTCGACTCGAAGACGCTCGCGCAATGGGATGGCAAGCAGGCCGTCGTCGCCACCGGGCTCGAGCCTTACGTGGAGGAGCCGTAGGCCCCAAAGGGGCATGGCGTTGCTTCTGGGGCTCGGCGGGCGGCTGCGACGGCCGGTTTTCCTTTCCGGATCGGCCTGGAAGGGCCCTGGCTGGCCCTCGGAGCGATTTGCGGGCTTCAGGCTTGCCTTACGGCCAAGCTCGCTCGGTGCGCCAGCGGGGCTTCTAGGGACCCTCCAGGCCGCTCTTGGGGTGGGGCGCAAGTGCCTGTTTGGTCAGGGGAATCCGCGCGCGTCTGCTCAGCCTGGGCGCAGGGGCCAGAAGACCGGAATCAGGATCGAGGCAAGGGCCCACATGATCACCTCGAGCGGCAGGCCGATCTTCAGGTAGTCGCGAAACTGGTAGCCGCCGGGGCCGAAGACGATGGTGTTGGTCTGATAGCCGATGGGGGTGGCGAAATCGGCGCTCGCGCCGAAGGCGACCGCCACGAGCAGGGGTTTGGGGTCGATGCCCAGGCCGGCCGACAGGCTCAAGGCGATGGGCGTGAGCAGCACCGCGGTCGCGCTGTTGGACAGCAGCGCCGTCAGCACCACCGTCAGCAGGTAGAAGGCGCTGATGATGAGCCGGGGCGAGGCGGTGCCGGTCAGCGCCAGGGTCGCGTCGACGATCCGTTCGGCGAGACCGGTGCGCTGCATCGCCAGGCCGAGGGGGATGGTGCCGACGAGCAGGAAGAGGATCGACAGGTCGATGGCGCGGATCGCCTCGTCGATTCTCAAGCAGCGCGTCAGCACCATCGCCAGGGCGCCGGTGACGGCGACGATCGAGATCGGCACCTCGGTGAGGCCCGCGAGGACGATGACCCCGAGCATGATGGGGATGGACAGTCCCCGGCGGGTGCGGCGGGGCACGACCTGCTCGAGCCCTTCGACGAGCAGCACCGCTTCGCTCTCGCGAAGGCGCGCGAAGCTCTGGTTGTCGCCCTGCAGGAGCAGCACGTCGCCCGGACGCAGCTCGAGCCTGCTGACTTGGAAGCGGTGGTGGCGCCCGCGCCGCTGCACCGCGAGCACCCGGGCCCCAAAGCGTCGATTGAGAGCGAGCTCGCCCACCCCCCGCCCGACGAAGGGCGAGTCGGGCAGGATGACCGCCTCGCCGAGCATCAGGGAGGTGCTGCGGATGGGCACGTAGTGGTCGTCCTCGAGCACCGCGGCGAACGAGGCGCCCCAGCGCGCGAGCAGCTCGGCGATTCGCTTCGAGGTGCCCTTGATGATGAGCAGGTCCTCGCCCTGGAGCGCGAGCCCTTCGGCGTCGCCTCCGAAGGTCACCTCTTCGCCGCGGACAAGCTGCAGCAGGGTGACGTGGGAGCCGCGCCGGAAGACCTCGCCGGCCGGACGGCCCACGAGAGGCGAGCTCTGGTCGATGACGATCTCGGTGACGAACTCGGCGCTGCGCTCGCGCGGCACCATGGCGCTCAGCGGCGAGCGGTCCGGCAGCAGCCTCTGCCCGACGAGCAGGATGAAGGCGATGCCGCCGGCCGAGTAGACCAGGCCCATCGGCGTGAACTCGAAGAGCCCGAAGCCCGGGCCGCCCGCGTCGCGGTAGAGCTCGTTGACGATGATGTTGGTGCTCGTCCCGATGAGGGTCAGCGTGCCGCCGAGGATGGTGAAGTAGCTCAGCGGGATCATCAGCCTGGAGGGGGCGACGTCGATCTCGCGGGCGAGCGAGAGCAGCACCGGCACCATCATCACCACCAGCGGGGTGTTGTTCATGAAGCCGCTGATCAGCGGCATGGTCAGCGCGAGCAGGACCAGGACCCGCTGCACGCTGCCCTTGCCGAACCGCCTGAAGAGACCGATGAGCGGATCGAGCGCGCCGGTGCGCGACAAGCCCGCCGAGAGGATGAACATCGCGCCGATGGTCACCGTGGCGCCGTTGGACAAGCCGGCGAAGAGCGCCTCGATGGGCAGCAGGCCCGTGAAGTAGAGCGCCGGCAGCAGCAGCAGCGAGGTGAGCTCGAGCGGCAGCCACCCCGTGACGAAGAGCAGCACGGCGACCGCGAGGATGAGCGAGAGGGCGAGCATCGTAGCGCCAGCCCAGATGCCGGGCCGCCAGGCAAACCTAAGATTGCCCAAGAGTGCGCCCAACCGCCCGAGCGGCGCACGCGAGGGCAAAGCGATGGAAGGCCCGGATTGGCTGGTGAGCATCCTCAGGCTCGGGCTCTCGGTGCTGCTCGGAGCCCTCATCGGCATCGAGCGCGAGGTGTACGGCAAGGAGGCCGGGCTGAAGATCAGCGTCCTCGTCGCGCTCGGGGCGACGCTGTTCACGCTCGCCTCCTACTCCGCGCTCGGCGGGGCCGGTGGCGGGAACGTCGATCCGACCCGTATCGCCGCCCAGGTGGTCACCGGGGTCGGGTTCCTGGGCGCGGGGGCCATCATCCAGGCCCGAGGCAGCGTCTTTGGAATGACCACGGCCGCCTCCATCTGGATCGTCGCGGCGATGGGCACCGCGGTTGGCCTCGGCTTTTATCGCGGCGCGCTGCTCACGGTCGGACTCGGGGGGCTGGTGTTGCTGGGGCTTCCGCACCTCGAGCGGCGGGTCGTTTTCGCACGCCCGGTGCTCAGCCGCATCAAGGCGCGGCTGCCTGCCAAGGCCGACCTGCTCTCGATCGACGAGTTTGTGCGCGAGCTACGCATCCAGGAGGTGCGCTGGGAGGCTTCGCAGGAAGGGCCGAGCACTTCGGTGCTCTTCGAGGGGTTCCTGCGTCAGGGCCAACTGCAGGCGCTGCTCGAGAAGCTGCGCGAGAGGGGCGATGTCTCGCAGCTTTCGGTGAGCCGAGGCTGAGGCTTGTTGGCCCTCCGGGAACGAGGCTTCGGTCGCGCCCGGGCTTTGCGCCAACCCGCGGCCGTGCGGCGGCGATGGCCCTTCGTCATCGGTCTCGAGCGTCTAGGTCAGGGCGTGACGGCCGCTTCCCAGCCGTCGTATTCGCCTTGAAAGGGCCTGGCCGCCTGCTCGAGCTGGCTGCGCGCGCGGTCGATGCTCTCTGGCGAAGGCACCACGTGGTGCGTCGCCCGGAGCCCGGGCTTCGAGCCCGACAGGAGCCGGGTTTCGAAGCCTTGGTTGCGGATTGCCGCGGCGGCTCTCTCGGCGCTCTCCGGGGAGTCGAAGAACAGGTAATGAACGACTTCGGTCGCCTTCGCGAGATTGCCGCCAGAGCGCTCGAGCGCCTGGAGAGTGAGCACGTCGGCCTTCTTCTGATCGCCCGCCGGAAACGTTCCGAGGATTTCAGGGCTTCGCCGCGCCTGCGGCAGGAAGCTGGGGAGAGCCGAGAAGAGCAGGCCGCCCAGCAGCACGAGGCCGATGAGATTCGCGGGCCGGAGAGCCCAGGGGAGGGAGCTTTTCGGAGAATCGGTACTCGGATCGACCATCGGCGCAGCCTAGCACCAGGCCGCCTGCTGCCCGCTGTCGACTCTCGACTGAGTTGGGAGTTGGGGATCTACCCGGCAGAGCCTGACCAGACTGGCAAGAATTTGAAGTCTGAAGTCTGAAGTCTGGAGCCTGCCGGCCGCCCCGACCTCCCGGAGTCGGCTGGGTTCCGGCTAAGGCCGGCTTGGGAGTTGAGAGCTAGGTTCCGGGCGGAAGCCCGGGCTGTCGACCGGCGACGGGTTGTCGGTCCCCGGTCCACCGAGGACGCCAGTGCTCGAACCGTCCGCTCGACTGTGGTGAAATGAGCCGATGGGACGCCTAGCCAACACATCCAGAACGACTTCGCTCACGCGCCTCGCCCTGCTCCTCTGCCTCCTCGGTCTGAGCGCCTGCCCGGGCCCTGGCCCTCAACCCTTCCCCGACGACGCCTGCGTCCCGATGAGCTGCGAGGGCGCCGGCAAGCAATGCGGCACCGCTCCGGACGGCTGCGGGGGCACGCTCGAATGCGGCGGATGCCCCGAGGGCCAGGTCTGCGGCGGCAAGGGCTACCAGAACATCTGCGTCCCCGGCGACTGCCAGCCGCAGGAGTGCCCGGCCAACGGCTGTGGCCAGAACCCCGACGGCTGCGGGAACACGGTCGAGTGCGGCGAGTGCACCGACGACAAGGTTTGCCGCAGCAACGGAGAGCTCAACATCTGCGTGCCGCCTGGCTGCGAGCTGGCCAATTGCCCCGAGAGCTCGTGCGGCGAGTATCCCGACGGTTGCGGGGGCACGATGAGCTGCGGCGGATGCCCGGAGCCCAACGCCTGCAGCGCGCCGACCGAGGGCGTCTGTAGCTGCGGGGGCGAGAGCGACGCGCAGCTCTGCGCGCGCGTCTTCAAGAACTGCGGCACGGTCACGGCGGCCGACCTGTGCGGCGAGATCCGCACGGTCGAGTGCGGCGAGTGCGCCGAGCCGCAGAGCTGCGGCGGCGGCGGAATCGCCAACCTCTGCGGCTGCCGGCCGAAGACGTGCGCGCAGCTCGGCGCCTGTGGGCAGGTGTTCGACGGTTGCAGCCGCACCCTCGACTGCGGCTGCGCCGCGCCTGACTCGTGTGGCGGCGGCGGCGTCGAGGGGATGTGCGGCTGCACGCCGATTGGCTGCGCCGACCAGGGCGTAGGCTGCGGCGAGGCCTACGACGGCTGCGGCCAGATGATCGACTGCGGGACCTGTCCCTCGGGCACCTCGCCTCCGCGGCTCGCCTTGCGGGTGATGGCGGCGAACACCAGCAGCGGCAACCGCCAGTCGTACGACCCGGGCGAGGGCATCCGCATCTTCCAGGGCCTCAAGCCCGACGTGGTGCTCATCCAGGAGTTCAACTACGGCGCCAACGACGAGCGCAGCATCCGCTCGATGGTCGAGAGCGCTTTCGGCTCGCGTTTCTATCACTCTCGCGAGCTCGACTCCCAAATCCCCAACGGCGTCATCAGCCGCTATCCCATCGTGCAGTCCGGCGAGTGGACCGACACGCGGGCGGCGAACCGGGACTTCGCCTGGGCGCGCATCGACCTGCCGGGTCCGCGCGACCTGTGGGTCGTCAGCGTGCACTTCCTCACGACGAGCTCAGGCGACCGGGCGAGCGAAGCGCATCAGGTGGTCACGAAGGTCGAGCAGGTCGTCCCCGCCGACGACTACCTGGTCATCGGCGGCGACTTCAACACCTCGACCCGCGGTGAGTCGGCCATCAGCACGCTGCGCTCAGTGGTCGTGACCGCGGGGCCTTACCCCGCCGACCACCGCGGCAACACGAACACCAACGCCAACCGAAGCTCGCCCTACGACTGGCTCACGGTCGACGACGACCTCGACGCCCACGCCCGCCCCGTGGTCATCGGCTCGCGCACCTTCGACGACGGGCTCGTCTTCGACAGCCGCATCTACACCCCGCTCAGCGAGGTGGCGCCCATCCTTCGCGACGACAGCGACGCGCTCAACATGCAGCACATGGCCGTGGTCCGCGACTTCCAGGTGCCGCGCCGGTAGGCAGCCCAGAGCGCGGTAGGGAATCCAGAAGCGGCTGCAAGAGGTGTCGGAGAATCACCCTGACCTTCGGCTCGCTACCTCCGGTCACCTCGAGCAAAGTCGAGAGGCCCGAGCGTAGCTCCCGAGGAACGAGGGAGGCGGAGGCGAGGGGCTCGACTTCGCGCGGGCCCCTTCGACTTCGAGGCTCCCGCTGGTCGCCTCTACGCTCGGGGTGACCGGGGGCTGGCCGGTTGTCGCTCGAAGGATTCTTCGACACGTCTTGAAGAAACCCGGCCGAGCCTCAGCCGCGCGCCGCCAGCGCCCGCGCGAACCCCGCCCCGAAGAGCCAGTCGAGATCCCGGCGCATCGAGACGTGCAGCGGCGGCAGGGCGTCGTCGTTCAAGCACGGGAACCGCCCCGGGGGCCAGGTGGCGACGAGCCGAAAGGTGCTCTTCGCGACCACCGTCAGCAGCGTCCGTCCCGCGCCCAAGTCGACGACGATGAGCGGGAAGAGCCGGCAGCTCAGCGGTTGGAGCTCGCTCTGCTCGAGTCGGCGCCCGCGGGCCAAGGCGTGCAGGTGGCAGCGGATGCGCCCCTTGGAATCGAGCTGCGAGAACGCACAGCGCCCGCCGGGTCTGGCGATGCTCGGGCCGTGGGCGCGCCAGAAGTCGCTGCCGCAGCCGGCGAGGCGCGGCTCGCGGCCGATGAGCGCCGGCGCGAGAACCCTCTGGTGGCGCCGCAGCCTGCGCAGCTCCGCGGGGGAGAGCGTCACCTCGGCGTCCGCGCAACAGCTTCGCCACCGGCCGCGGCCGGGGCCGGGCGCGCAGCGCTCGGGCACGCAGGCGAACCTCTGCTCGACGACCGCGCGATCGACGAAGAGGCCGTCGATATCGAGGATGGCGCCCGCGTTCATGCGCCGCAGCAGCCACGTCTCCCAGTCCGGGCCGGCCTGCTCGTCGCCGCCTTCGCATTCGGCGCGC
>ENA-UOOH01000523-UOOH01000523.1-fermentation-metagenome-genome-assembly--contig:-NODE-523-length-43335-cov-6.487569_pt1 | contig 43335 bp, 33 predicted proteins | sample MGYA00245778_ERZ724025 | MGnify/ENA primary metagenome ERZ724025 (study PRJEB28704, sample SAMN03018313) | fermentation metagenome | biome: anthropogenic terrestrial biome; feature: soil; material...
GCTGAAGGGCTGTCGAAGCTGGATTTTCTTGCCGCTGTGGTATACAGCATCCACCTGGACATTGACGCCTTCCAAGCCGGAGCTTTCCATCTGCGCGACCATGTTTCGGGCTTCTGCCTCGTCGTATACACCTGTGATTTCAATGCTACGTACCACGCGGCGGCACATGTAGCTGGCGTTGTAGTATTGCACAATATAGACCATAGCCGACACCAGGACGGCAAAGATCAGAACGAGCATGGCTGTTGTCAGCAGAAATGAAACCGCCTCGTCGCCCTTTTTCTCCCGCAGCAGGCATCGAAGCCGTTTCAAAGTCGCCATGCCGCGCCCTCCTTTACCAGTTGCCGTTGAGCTTCTCAGACATTTTGTCAAACATGTCCGAGAAGAAGTTTGGGAAAAACTGATTGATGGCGATGATCAGCAGCCCGACAATAACCACGCCAACGATGATGCCGCCAATCGTGGAGGTGGCAAGCTCCCCCTTGTTGCTTTTCAGGACGGATACCGCCTTGCTGCCTACATCATGGATTTTCCTGCGGATGGACTGAATGCGATTTTTCATTTTCTTTACTCCTTTACACAATGTTGTTTAAGTTATGGATGACGTACACGACAAGGACATACAGAATCATGGCGACACACACGCCGATGGCCGGGTAATACGTCCGGCGCATTTTCCCTGGCCTCAGTGAAAGCGCTCTTTTGATGTTTTCCCTGGCCTGCTGCGCCATATCGTCGGCCATATAGGAAAGCGCCGCCGTTTGGTCTATGCCCATGCTCATATCCCGGAGCGCCCCACATAGCCGGGAAGTTTCTGGCAAGCCCATTCGGTTCTCAAAGTGGACAAGGGCGCTCTGGGCGTTGCCGGTCTGCATTTCGGCAAGCAGGATGTCCAGCTCGCAGCCCAATTCCGGCCCCGCAAACTTGCGATACGAGCCAATGACGCTGACAAGATCGCGGTCTGTTTGCAGACTGCGGCAGAGCGTCCTGATGAAACGGGGCATTTCCTGTGAGATAACCATTTCTTTTTTTCGTATCTTCTTATCCAGCGCGTCCCGCTGACGCATCAGGGCGAATACCGTTACCAGCAGAAAGACAAGCGCACCGAAGTAAAATCGAAGGATAAAACATGCCGCTGTCAGTCCGATGCCCATAAATACGGTCAGGTATTTTCGGGCTGTGTAAACCCTTGGTGTGATGTGAAGGCCAGCCTTCTCCAAATCCCTCCCGAGCTTTGCCCCTGCGATTTCATCCACATAGACAAGCCGAGAGGCGGCGGCAAGCAGTTGTTTGAAGGGAAAGAGCGCCCATAAGTCAAGCGGCGCTTTCTGCCCCTTGGCTATTCTTTTGAGCGTCCCGCGCCCAGCGAGAGAAGTTCCGTCTGCTGCCGCACAGACTGTTATCAAGCCGAAAAACAGCAGCGCAACAATGAGGAGTGAGGTGACTCCGATCATCATATCCCGTCCCCCCCTATATGAAAAGCGGCTTATTAAGCCGATATGCCCGCACCAGTGAAAATACCACAGCGGCAAGCAAAAGCGTAAGTAACGCCTGTCCCGGAAGCGTCGTAACGAGGACGGTATAGGCGTCCCGCATGAGAACGCGGAAAATGAGGGGCGCGGCGAAAATCAGGACCAAAACCGTAAGATATTCCCGCCAGATGGCGTACATGGCCGTGTCGGATTCTCGCTGCGCCTGCCGAACATCGGCCATTGCGTCCACAACGGACGTAGTGATGTATTTCATCGTCCTGTCGTTTTGCGCCATGATGAGTACGTTGACCCATTGGGAAAAGTAGTCGTTACCCACCTGCGCCTCCATGCGGCGCAAGCCGGTTTCCATGCTGCCGTCTATATAATTGGTATAGGTCAGGAAGTCCCGAAAGGGGGCCGGATACTCCAACACGCCGAGATTGTCCCGCACGGACTGTATGAAGTCCTCCGTCACGATATAGGAATTGGAAAGAATCAGCATGGACGAATGCAGCTTTTCCACACGCCGGTTTTTTACCTGAGCCAGCTTAATGCGAAGGAAAAGCTGCGGACTGAGCGCACCGAGGACACCGACTATGACGGCGAAAAACGTATGGGAAAACAGGAGCTTTCCGACTGCCACGCCAACACCCGCGCCGAAAACGGTAAGCAGCCAATAGACGGCGGAGGGTATATTGACCTCCCGCACCAGCCGCCGACCATCCTGCCCCAGCCGCGCAAGCCTTGTAAAAGCCGTCTGCCTGCGCAGCTTCATTTCTCCGGCCTTTTTACCACGCCTCTTTTCTTCGGCTATCTTCTTGTCAAGGCCGCCGACAAGAAAAATTGCCGCGTTCAAGCACAAGAACACGGCAAAATAGGTCAGATAAATTATCAAGGCATCTGCGCCTCCTTTTCGTTTACGTTGGGAAACAGGCGGTAAAGCTCAGCTTCCGGCGCACCGTTATCACGCAGGCGGCAGAAAAGTTCCGGCGAGATCGTGCCCACTCTCTGATGGGAGCCGTGAACCTTTATGACGCGCCCATGCTCGTCACGCTCCGTTTCGCGGATCACGAACCGATATAGCATCCGGCCCTGGAGTCTGCCGTTTTCAACGCCTGTCGCCTCAAAGATTTCCATGTACTTGCGGGAATTGTCTTTAAGCTGCTTTTTGAACACCATGATCGGCCACGCGCTCACGCACATTTCCAGCAAATGCGCGTCAGAAAGCCCGGTTTGTGCCGAGTGGCACATGGACACCAAGCGTCTGTATGCGTCGAAAGCGTTGTCGGCATGAAAGGCGGTGAGGATGGTATGCCCGGTCTGTCCGGCATTTGCGGCCTCCCATGCGGCGGCGTCCCGGACTTCGGCGGAGACGATCAGCGCGGGATGAAAGCGCAGGGAGCTTACAATCAGGTCAAGCATGGTAATCGGGTTTGGCGGGTCTTTTGTCACGGTGTAAAGCACTCTCGCAGGCCGGTCTTTTTCGTTGCCGTAAGCGGTCAGATTCAGTTCTCTGCTATCCTCAATGACAAACACGCGATTGTTGTAATCATCGTTTCTCCTGATGTACTCATTTAATAAATACGCTTGATCGGTGGTTTTCCCGGAGCCGGTGCTTCCGGCCAGCCCCACGGAAATGCCGTTACAAAGGCAAAGCGTCAGAAAATCCAGCATATCCGGGGACACTGAGCCGGAAGTTAAAAGCTGCGCGCGGGTGATCTCGCTCTTATTCTGTTTTCTTATGGAAGCGATCACGCCGCGTTCCTGTGGCACAACGGGGGGAATCATGGCCGATATGCGCGTACCGCCCCCGATATAGCTGTCCACGCGCGGGGTCTGTGCGTCAAGAATCAGCCCGCCCATACGCACCATGCGCTTGATAATATCCAGCGCCGCCGTGGGGGAGGAAAACGCTTCATCTCCGTACAGGTATTTGATATGATCGGGGTAGTTAATTTCAATAACATTGTAGCCGTTGACGTTGATTTCCTCCACGGTGGGGTCATGCAGATAGTCAGTGAGGACGCCGAGGCCCGCCATGTCCTGATAAATCCTCTCCACAAGCGCCGCATGGTTGAATGTGCTCCCGGCCAACTCCTGAACACAGTATTTGAGAATGAGCGTTTTCAAGGTTTGGGCGGCGGAGGCGTTGCCGAGTGCCGAAGAAAGCCCTTGAGAATGTTTTGCGGCAATGATGGAACGTACGTTTTCAAGGAGTTTTGGGTAGTCGAAGCCGCCGCCCTGCTCCCGCGCCGCCTGCGTCGCCTGGAGGATGGAGAGATATTCATACGCCGTAATACTCATGGATTCACCACCCCGTACAATTTTCCGATTGCTTTGGAATAGGCCCGCCCCTTTTTCCCGGAAAGGTCAAATAAAAACCGCCTTTCATTCTGGAAAAGCGGGGCCTCGCGGATATAAGGGATTTTTATTTCCGGCGCACAGTTCAGGAGCTTATACATGGCGGCATAGTCAAGGCCCGGTATGATTTCCGAGCCGACATATACGGTTTTATCCCGCGCCGCCTGCAATGCCTTATCGTTGGCCTTGTGCCAAAGAACGCCGGAAACATGACCGCCAACGCAGAGGAAAGCCTTATCCGCACGGTTGAGCGCCCAAGCGGAAAACAGGTCGTCTGTTTCGGAGAGGCAATCCACAAGCACCACATCAAAGGTGAGCCGGGCCAGTTCCAGCAGCGTTTTGACCTGTTCGCTGGAATAGTCGCCGTCAAGGGCCCTGGCTGCGGAAGGGGCGGCAAGCACATAAAACAGGTCGTCCGCTTTGAATACGGTTTGCCGGAGGGGAGCACTGCCCCGGAGCGCCGCGCTCAGGCAGTTTTCCTCCGGGATTTTCACTCCGAGAAAAGCGGAAAGCTCGCTGTAAGCCACGGGAGAAATGAGGCACACAGATTGATCGCCCCGGCTGAGGGCATGGGCAAGATTGACGGCCAGCGTTGTTTTTCCCGTCTGCGGCGCGCCCCATATTGCGTAAATGCTCATGGCCGTACCCCCGTTTCCCGCAGCGTCAGGTGTAGGGCCTTGTCTTTTTCAAGGCCAATCAGGATTTTTGCCTGCTGGACGTTTACGGTGAAAACTACATAGGCGGGGGCAAAGTCGTAGCCTGCTGGGTCGGCATCGGGCTTTGCCGAGAGTTCGGCGTCCAGATCATCCAGAGGTACGAGCTTGCTGTTGAGCGTCTTGTATACGGTTACGGCAGTCAGAGCCTCGCTGACCACGGCGGAGCCGTTTTCATCCGTGTAACCGTAAACGTCTACCGTATCGCCCGCCCGGAGGATACCGGCAAGGCCAGAGGATGCGGACGGCAGGGCGATGGTCAGAAGATAGGTTCCTTCGGACAGGCCGTAGTCGGATTTTGAACTGGCCTTTTCGAAATCCGCAATACTCAGGAAGCGGTCACGCCAGAGATATTCCTTGGCGTAGATGGTATCCCCGGCGACGAGGCCGACAATTTCTGACTTGTCTGTCACGATGGTATCCGGCAGGCTGTAGGAACCGACTTCCGCAACGGTCAGTATTTCTTCCGTAATGACTGTTCCGTATTCCACGGTCTGCCGGAGCTTTACGATTTCCGTCGTGCCGGACTGTGCGCCGTATAACCGAGGCAGCAATCCAAAGGAGAGCGCCCCGGCCAGCAGCAGGCACATTGCGCCGATAAAGAGCTTGTTTCTGAAAAGTTTGAGCAAATATGTTCACCTCGATTTCTGCCGTCACCGTTTCTCATGGGACGGCGGTTTTTTCTTTGTAGAGAGAGCTTTTCGTCCTTTTCCTCATTTTTTTCAAAAAAAGGTGTAGGACGGTTTCCTTGCTGTCCATATACATTTTTTGATAATCTGAAATGTTACTGCGCTCCTTTCCTTTGTTTTCTGCACGGCCCTTGCCTAAATAGTAGGATGATATTCGACATGGTTGCAGTGATTCCGCTTTGTAACGGCAATCTTGGTGCCGCGCCCCAGGGGGCGACGATGTAAGAGAGAGATCGTTCCATGCAAAATAGCTCCTATGTAGACCAAAGCACAAACCCGGTCTTTAATGAAACTCGGCTTTGGCATAGCAACCCTGTAAAATGACCGGACTTGCGCCTTGGTATATATGAAATGCCTTTATTTGTCCTCGACACCCCAAGACATAGGGAAGTCATCAGGCGGCGGTCTGCTAAACCGCTCCACGGGAATTGCACCCCTCCGAGGATCGCTCCAAGCTGCCCTCATTGCGTGATCCCCCGGTCAAGGGGGGCTGTGACTGGACAGGAGTATCGCCCCATTGCCTGTCATCGCCATACCAGGGGCAACCCGGTATTGATAGCTGGAGGTTTCTCGCTCATCGCACAGAACAGCGGAATAACAAGCAAAATCATAATAGTTGACCTTGTTTCCGTGTTTCTGTGCGCAGTCATGGCGCAACCGCTAATGTGGCTCATGCTCATCGCAACAGCAATGGGAAAGTGCCTAATGAATGGGTATGAAATTGTCAATGTGCAACCCATTCACCGAAAATGGAGAACAGGTGAGAGAAAATACCCTCTCACCTGTTTCCACAGTCAGGGACAATTTGTACGGGTTAGTCTTTGAGATTTTTTATTTTCTCCCGGATTTTTTCTTCTGCCCGGAGGACAGATTCACATATTGCTGATTTGCGGCGACCTTCCATTTCCGCAATCTGCTCGTATGTAAGGCCAAATTCATGGTACAGGACGAACCGCCGCCGCTGTATTTCAGGCAAGTCCTGAATAGCCAGCCGCAGCTTCTCATTCCGCAGACTGTCAAAGGCTGCGTCCTCAACGCTTTTTGGCTTGTGCAAAGCGCGGTCATAAAGTGATTCGTCAGTCAGATCAGATTGCTCAGTGTGCCGCTCGTCCCAGCGGCGCAGATTGCGCTCGGTCTTCACAAAACGCAAAAACTCCAGATAGACGGGGCGGGATACCTCGGCTTCCCGCAGGATGGCTTGTCCGTCCGTGAAAGAAATAAAATATCGTGTCATACCCTCGAAAACCTCAGTCCGCAGGGTATAGGGATTTACATTATCAAACATTTTCCTTTCTCCAATCTGAATTTTTTTAGAAATTCAGATTGGAGAGGCGGGCTGCGGCACCCAACAGATGCCAAAGGCGGGCTGTAAACAAAAACGCACAGCCGAATATCTTTCGGCTGTGCGTTTTTATACTCAAAGTAGGTGTTATTTAGAACTAATACGTCATATCGGGGATGTGCGTATTCATCAGCCCAATTGAGCCGATTTGAAAAGTTAAGCCATCGATGCGGAGCAGGAAACTCGTCCTCGTCAAACTACTCCCGACTGCTTATGGTGAGCAGCAATCCGTTATACCAACACATAAAGCCCTCTTTTCCGGCTGGGAGGAGAGTGTTTAAGACACAACAATATACCCGCCGTACCAGCCGTTTTTTTTAAGAAACGAATGGCAAGTCGAGCATATCTTAGTACTGCAAGTACTTATTTTTAGCTACTGATGCGACATTCCGGGGAATGCCACCCCCTATTAAAATATATACAAGGGAGGTGAACTACCAGTGGCTATAAAAGATGACGAAGTATTAACGGACAAGCTGGGTGAAATACTCAAGCGCGAACGGGAAAAAGCGGGATATACCCGAGAAGTAATCGCTGAAAGAGCCAAAATCGGTGTAAGACACCTGGCTGCCATTGAAAATGAGCAACGAATGCCCAGCGCGAAGGTGTTGCTCCGTTTGATACGCGCAATCGGAATCTCTGCGGATCTTTTGGCCTACCCGGAGGGAACACCCGACAACACCGAGGAAGTCCGAGAAACCAATCAGATTATCCGTCTAATCCATATCTGTGACCGAAGAGCGCGTAGGGCGGCAAAAGCCATGCTTGAGGTTTTCGCCTACACCGATAAAACCGAGGATATTGAGTGATTGCCACTTTTTTGGCAATGACCCGGTTATATACTGTCAGGTACAAAAATAGCCTGCCCTCTGAAAAAAAGGGCAGGCTATTTCGCATTTCTTGCAACCAGGCTATCGTAACGCCTTACAGCGTCTTAGACCCTATAGCTTTGCGTCCTCGGTTTTCACCGAGTTTGCCCTTGGATTTATTAAGTTTTACTTGGTAGCCTAAAAGGTCTTACTTCACGAAATTCTCGATGAAGCGCTGCAAGATTGCCGCGACTTGGCACCGTTCGGCATAACCTGCGGGGGTTAGCTTCGCGCTGTCGCCCCGGATGAGGCCAGCGGCGTTGGCCCAGGATATAGCATCCTTTGCCCAGCTTGAGATAGAGCCTTCGTCTGTGTACTTGGAGAGATCGGTGCTCATGGACACATCGTAGCCCTTGAACTTGGCGTAATTCATCAGGATCACCGCCATCTGCTCACGGGTGATGGCATCTTCCGGGCCGAACTTTCCGTCGCCGTAGCCGCTAACAATCTCGTTTTCAGCCGCCCATGCGACGGCATCCGTATAATACTTGCCTGCCGCAACATCGCTGAAGGTATTGGCGCCTGCCCCGGGGGTTCCTTCAAGCCGATACAGGATGGTGACGATCATGCCGCGTGAGGTATTGGCCTGCGGGCTAAAGGCCGTGCCGCCGGTGCCGACTATCAGGCCGTTTTCGTGGACGAATCGCACAGCATCATAGAACCAATCGCTTTCGCTGACATCGGCGAAGGGGTTTTCCCACGGGGAAGCGACGCCTACCATATACAACGAGAAGTGACTGACTATAAAGCTCACCAGCTTGGTCGCCGGGTCATAAGTGCAGGGGATTGCGACCAAAACGCCGCTTTCCGTCAGATGCCATACCGCCACATTGTCCGCCGCTTCGCTCTCCTTCAATTCATAAGGCAGGGACACCGCAACGGAGCCGCCAAAGTCTGTGATGACCTTATTACCGGAGCTGACGGTCAGGGAGAACACCAGCTTATCGGGATGAGTCTGCTGATATTCATCCGACACGTCTGCTAACTTCACCTTGACGCTATCGCCAGCCTGGTCGCTGATGCCCTTAAGTGCCTCGGTATCAAATACCAGCTTTGCGCCATCCTCGCCCTCAACGGTCAGCGATTCTCCCTCCGAGATAAGTCTTTCGATATTAACTGTGGTGACGCTCTCGCCGCTGTTGACCTCGGTGACAGGCGCGGGTGGAGTTACAGGTGGAGTTGGAGGATCATACGGTGTGGTACTCTCAAAAATCGCAACAAGGGTACGGTTTGAGGTGGCGTTGAAGGTATAGCTTGCGCTGGTACTGACCTGTGTACCGCCTTCTGTCCATTTTACGAATCGGTAATCTGCATTAGCTGTTGCCGTTACCGTAACAGACGTACCCGTATCAACACTACCGCCGCCGCTGACTGTGCCTCCCGCCGCGGGGCTGGCTGATACGGTGATAGTATAGGTAGTGGTTGAAACATCCTCCCATATCGCGTACACTGTCGTATCTTCCGTAAAGGTATGCGTATTGCCAGCGTTCACTTTTGTCCCCGAGGCTGAACCGATAGCCCACTCTTTAAACTGCTTGTTAATGGGCGCGGTGAAGGTGCAGGACGGAAGCGCGAAGGGCGTTCCCGCCGTGGCCGTGCCGGGTGTCATGGAGTCGCTGCCGCCATTATTATTATAGGTGATTGTGTAGGTCGCAACGGGCGGTGAGCCGCCTGCCGATTTTGACGCTTCCGCCGTATTGCCGTAGCAGCCAAGGTTGATGCGTCCGCCGTTTGGGGTCGGTTCGTTCGCATAGGCGGAAGCCGGGTCACCGGCGTCGATACAGGGACTCGTGACAGCATCCGTGACCCACGTACTCCCGTTCCATCTGCCTGCGGCCGATTTCAAACGGTAATCTCCGCTTGTGGCGTCGGCAAACAGCGGGTCGCCGGTGATGCGGTTTGAGTATGCGCTCGACACTATCCGACTGATTTTGCCCAAAACGGGATGCTCATAATGGCCAGAGCCGTCGAATGTCAGTGACGAGCCGTCGTCTTCAATGAGCGAGTAAGCGATGCTCCCGTCCGCTATTGTGACAGGATAATTAGACTCTCCAGATGTGTACACCTTGTTTGCAAGGTCAAGTCCCGTGTTGTCTGAGATAATGCTGTTACGGATATACGTGCCGTAACGAGTAAAAGTTGTAGTCTTTGAGTATACAACACCATTCCTGTTTCCGGAAACCGTACAGTTTTCGATAAGCGGCGCGCCGTCGGCAAGGGTCTGATAGCTGTTGTTTATGATGGCGACGCCGCAGTCGCCAAATCCGGCAATGAGGCAGTTTTTCAGCGTAACGGATTTGGTTGATTTGATACCGACGCCAAAGTCGGAGTTATCTCCTTCGGCGATGATGGAACAACCCTCTATCATAATGGAACTGGCTGAACTAACGCCATCGATCCATATACCTTTTCCGATAAGCGCACAATTCTTGACCAACACGTTGTGCCCATTGAGGACTATTGGCTCTTGCGTATTCCGTACCGTGCAGTTTTCCAGTGAGATCAAGCCCGCCGAGGCGCTGGGCGATATTACCCCTATACCCCGGTATAAGCCGTCCATCACGCAATGCTTCAATGTGGCGCTGCCCCGTAGGGTGTTACTGACCGCTATTTCGCTGCCATAAGTCACTCCCGCCTTTTTGGTGAAGGTGATGGGCTTGGCAGCCGTTCCTATTGCCGTCAAATCTCCTCGCACAGCGAGATTATCGGAGCCGCTGCCATCGCCCAGGCAAACAGTAACGCCAGGCTTGATAGTCAAGGAACTCTTATTGGCTGCATCGCTTCCTGTGATTGTGATCTCGCTTGCCAGCAGGTAAGGTATGCCCGCGTCGCCCCATACCGCGTTTCTGTGGTTGCTGGAATAACCGACGCCCCTTGATAGTACGATATATCGGTACGCCGCCGGGTAGCCTGCGTCAAAGGTGATGGTGGGACTGGTGAGTTCCTCGTTGATTTTGCACCCCGCTCCGATTATGACAGGATAGATATTGGCACCACTGCCGTAATTGAAGGTGTTTCCCGTAAACGTCACAGTCTGGTCTGTACCGGTTGGGGCATCGCTATCATATATCAGAACAGGGTTGTCATGCTGGCCTGTGACGAAATTGTTGAAGCTGTTGCCAGTTATGACGGCCTGTCGTCCGCCGTTTATCTCCAATGGGCGTATGCTGATGTTGGAAAAAGTGCAATCAGTGACAGTAGTATTGACGGCGTCATCGCCGTTTTGCGCTACCTGCACGCCGCGCCCATAGCCGGTAATACTGGAGCTGGACACGGAGACAGTGCCGCTTCCGATCGTGTTGTGGCCGTTATTGTAGCGAATGGCCGTCGCGCCTGCATTTGGATTTCTGAACGTACAGCCCGTCACGGAAATATTGACCTCGCTGTTTATCCCATTTGACTGCACACCATACAGCGTGCCGTCTTCGTTGAAGCCACTATATTTAAACGTACAGTTTGTGAAAGACAGGCTTGTAGTCCCTGCTTCGCCAGCTCCGACGGCCCGTATGCCGTTCCAACCGGCATCTTGCCATGTGGTTTCCTCCGGCGAGTCGGGAACGGTGGTAAACGCCACGCTGGTAGCGGAGAGTGTGCCGTTTGTCACTGTCAGGCTGGAGTAAGGGTTTTTAGGATCGCTTTCGGTGCCGGGAAGCGTTGCTGTGGTGCGAGTACTGAAATAGATCTTTGCTCCGCTCTCTATGGTCAGCGTCGCGCCGTTTGTGACCCTTGGCTCGCGGTTGTCCACCTTACAAATATAATAATCTCCCGCGTGCCATGTCGTGTCTGCCGTAATATCGTAATCGACATATTCTACGATGGGAGTCTCCGCCTGTGCCACCGTAGGCAGCAGAGACACAAGCATTGCGGCGAACAGGAAGAATGCGCATAGTTTTGATAACTTCATGTTGGTATTTCACCCCTTTCGATTGAATAGCCGGGTTCTATTGCCCAAGCACACACGATATGACTATCAGCATATCGGGAAGCTCGTGTACCACGATGCCGTTTCCCTGCTGCGGCAGGCCGACCATCGTGACAGGATGTATTTCCATAAACGGTATTTCGCCTGTGAGTCCCTGCGGCAGATGCGACAGGTCGAAGCGCAGGGCGCTCATGTCAATGCCTCCCCCGGAAAGCCCCTCGCCCGGATAGACGTCCAGATAGAGGTCGTCCGTCACGCGAAGCTCTCCCGTCAGGGTGAGCGTGAAGTCGTTAAGAATGATCTCCTTGCCGCCGCCCAGCGCAAGGCCGGTCACATCCAGCGTTTCGTCGCGGGTCAGCGTGACGGAGACGAGGCCCGGCGCAGTGAGGGCTTTCGCAAACTCGCTCTCTCCGGGAGGCGTGACCGCGCCCTCACTTGTGAGCTTCTCCAGCAGCGTTATATCGCTGTCCTTAAGCTTGGCTGAGAGAGCGGCTGCGGAGATGAGAACCACATCGGCGCGGAGGAAATCCTCCAGATGAACGCCCTCCGGCAGGATACCGACGCTGCGCGCCAATTCCTCCGGCTTATCCCAAGTAAACTCTCCGCCCGCCGCGTCGGAGTAGCCCAGCGCGCGGAGTACAAAGGTCAGATACATCTGCGCGGAGGCCGTGCCGACGCCAAACTCGGTGGCGGAGCTGCCCTTCGTCAGCCCTTTCTCATATGCGTAGCCCACTTCTTCATTTGCCCACCCCGGCACGTCGGTAAAGGGATGCTTCCAGCTCCCGCCGTTCGCTTCGGCGTCCTTGCCCAGCAGCCTAATGAGCATGACCAGCGCCTCGGTGCGGGAGGGCGCGCGGGCAAGGTCGAAGTTGGTACTGCCGTCCGGGTTTGTGCCGACGCCCTGAAACAGTCCCAGCGCCTTGAGCCGCAGAGCAGCTTCCGTCTCCCGGACGAAATTGCGCTCGCTGTCGCCACCGCCGTCAGTCTCCAGCTCCGGCACACCGTCGGCATGGCCCTTGTGGTCGATGCTGCCGAGAAGCCGCAGCTCGCCGCTTTTGACCTCCACACTGCTGCCCTTGCCGCTGGAAAACGCGCCGGTGACAGTCACTGTTGCACCGTTCCCGATACGCAGAGCCGCTTTCTCCTGTATTGCCAAGCTGCTGAAGCTCGTGTCGAAGTAGATATTGACCGGCGTATGATTGCCCTGTGCGTCCGGCTTGATGGCTGCCTCGCCGCCGATACTTTGTAAGCCCGATTCAAAGGTGAAAGCGCCGTTATTGACAAAGTTATTCTTAACAATAAGCCCGCCGCCCCTCGTCACCTTCATGGACGAGCCTGCGGCGATGGTGAGATCGTCAACGGACAAGACCACATCCTCCAGCACCGTGCTGCCGGTGAACACGCCGCCCTTGACCAGCCCGCGCTTTTGCGGCGGCCTTTGCTCTGTCTGCCGCACGCTCTTGACCTCGCCGCCGTTCAGGACGACGACGCCATCCGCGTGTTCGATGCCGCCGAAATTGCCGGTTACGCTGCCGCCGTTAATATAGGCGATGCCACCGGTCATGCGGATGCCGTAGCCCATGACGCCCTTGAAGGTGCCGCCATTTACGACAAGCGTGCCAAACTGGTTGTTTTGCTCTAAACCGTGTGTGCCGCCGGTCATCGAGCCGGGGTCGTTGACCACCAGCAGCTTCGCCTCGCCGTTGGCTACCGGCGAGCCGTTATCCGAGAACTCTCCGCCCGTTCTGTAGCTGTATTTCAGCGTATGGCCGCTCAGGTCGATGGTATAGCAGCCCTCGCCGAGATAGACGCCGACGTCCCTGTCGGCTGCGTTGGCCGTGGTGAAGGAGATGTCATTCGTCAGCCTGACATGCGCCCCCGCGTCGTTTTCCAGCGCGGCACGCAGCTCGGCCGCCGTGCCGACCTCCATTATCGTATCTGCCGCCGTCGCCGTCATTGGCATAAGCGTTAAAAGCATGGCGACGCATAAAACCGCCGCGAATAATTTCGTTGCTCTCATGTTACTTTCCACCCCTTTCAATTGGATACACCCTTGTCATACTTCCCGTGAGTTCGTCGATGATAATTGGGCCCCACGCTTCGGCGAAGCTCGTTTCTCCGTCCTCCGGGTAGACCTCGACCTGCGTCTGTCCATCACTGGAGCCGAAGCCCAGCGCGATCCGCATCCTCCCGGTATGCTCCGCATTTGAAACCATAAGCGTTCCTCGCGCGCTGTTGGCGCTGTCGAGAGACAGCCCCAGCTTCTCAATGGTATCGTACAGCGCATTGAGTACGACGCTCTTTTCATACGGAAAGCACCGGCTCTGTGATGCCATATAGATCACCTCCGGTATCAGCATACCCCGAAAGGCGCTATGCCGCACAGTCCGGAAAGGGTGCAGGCGGGCAAAAAGGGGGGTACAGTTTTAGTATAGGTGCCCTAAGTACGGGCCTTTTGGCTTTGTAAAACCTCGTTTCTTATGGTATAATTGAGCTACAATCATATCTGTGGGAGACGATGTATGCGAAGTGATAAAACCGCCCGGGCCGGTGGAAAATATCTATATATTGCCGCGCTCATCGGACTGGGCTTTCTGTGGACGGGCACGGCTTATATCGCACAGGCATATCGGTTGCTGGCGCTGGGGTTGTCCGGCGAGACGGTAAACCTTTTGACCTGTGGGGCTTATTATGTCTGTCAGGCGGCGGGGATCGGCGCTGTGGCGCTGTTGTTCCAGAAACGCACCACTCTTGCAGAGGGAAAGGCGCTGCCTTTGTGCGCCACGCTTTTTGCGCTTATCTGCACGGCGGCGGCTGAATACTCCTCCGCGCTGTGGCTCGTGATAGCTGCGGGTACACTGCTCAATATATCCATCGGGGTGCTGTCCGGCTGCTATCTCACAAGGCTTGCCACCGACATTCCCCAGCAACGGCGAGGGCTTGTGTTTGGCGGTGCTTACGCCTTCGGTAGCCTCGGTACATGGCTCATATCCCTGCCGATGGGAGGCCGCTTCCTCTGGCACAGTGGCAGCTTCTTCGCCGTTGCCCTGCTTGCGCTTTTATCGTTGCTGCTTATTAAACGGCTGGAGCCTCCCGTAAAGGCGAAGAACGGAGAGTATGAACGCACGGGCTTCGGTAAAAAGCTCATCCTCCTTGCCGCGGCGGTGCTGTTGTTACTTTCGATGGAGAATACGCTGGGTTTCACTTTTCCGCTGGGCGGCGCACAGAACAGCGTCTACATAGAGTTCACGCGGGTGTTTTACGGCGTGGGGCTCATCGTCGCGGGTTTTGTCAGCGACAAGAATCGGCGCTGGGGTGCAGTCTGCTGTCTCGCTGCGCTGGCCTTTCCCTTCGCGGCGCTGGCGCTGGGCGGCAGCATGGGCGGCGAGACGGCTATGTGGATGCTGGCCTATTTCTTTTTGGGCTTCTGGTCGGTCTACCGCATTCTCGTGTTTTCGGACATATCCGGCAGAACGGGTCTTCCTGTTTTTGCCGTGTTTGGGCTTCTCGTGGGCAGGCTGGGAGAGGCGGCGGGAACGATGGGCGCGGCGCTCTGCACGGGCACGCCCCTCATTGTACTTTCCGGCGCTGTGTTCGTGCTGGTGATCGCGCTTTTCTTTCTGCTTTATCAAATGCTGTACGTCTCCGCCGTCCCCGCGGAGCTTCTTGAGCAGCAACGGCTTGCCGAGTACGTACGGCGTTTCGGCCTCTCCGCCAGAGAACAGGATATCCTGAGTCTCATCGTCAAGGGGATGTCCAACGCGGAGATCGCCAACGCCCTGTATATCACCGAGAGCACGGTCAAGTTCCACGCCGGTAACATATTCAAGAAAACCGGCAAGGGCAGCCGTCTGGAGCTTATCGCCGATTACAAGCTGGGGCGCGAAACTGTGCGCTGACACGGAATAAGGGCAATTTGATAAACGCAGAGCTGATGACCATGAGTTCAATGGCTATCGGCTCTGCGTTTTTGAGTCGAAATTACTGTTTCGGTGCTGCGTACAGCTCGTCAACACTCATGCCGAAGTGTTCCTGCACATACTGCTCAAAGTAAGCCAGCGCGGGGTAATACAGCTCCTTGCCCTGCGAATCAAAGGCGTCGCCGAACATCCTATGCACAGTCTCAATGTCGGGGTATTCCCAGCCGAATTCGTCCTTATCAGGATAGCAGTCATAGGCGCAGCTCTCTCCGTCCTTGTCTACCGAAATGTGATATCTGCCATCGTCGGCGTGATAGGTGATACGCAGGCTGTAGCCTTTTATATCGGTATCCATGAACTCAATGTTCCAGTCGTCGGGGTGCTCGCCCCATTCCGGCCTTGAAATAGCGACGGACTTATAATGCGGCTCGCGGTCCTCATACACGCCGCACGTTCCGGCGTCGTCAAAGCCGAAGCCGAGCGCGGTCAGAGAGCCATCGGTGATGGGAGGCGAATTAAAGCTATTATTCGTCTGCTCAACAGTAACAGCGCTGCCCTTGCTGTCAAAGGTGAGCTTGTTGCCTATCGCGTCGTTATACGCGATATAGGTTTCCATGTTGCCGTACCATTCCCACCAGTCGCTTTCTATGTTTGAGGCGATATTCTGCCGTATCGTCTCGGCATCGGGGACATAATAGACGACAAAGGTTTTGGCTTCGTTCTTATACAGATTTACGCTGATGCCGCACTCGCTGAAATTCGTCGCGGTGTCAAAATAGTCGGCAATAGGAGATAGGGCGTTCAGGTCGTAATTATCCTGCACAAGCTGCGTGTACTTTTCAATATCGGCTTCAGGAACATAATACGTCAGCTCGATGACGCAGCCCGCGCCCGAAATGCCGTGGCTGCCGTCCGACTCCACATATTCATAGCGAGCGTCGTCGGGGATCGCCCGCCTTATGGTAACGACACGTCCGTCCTTACCCGTGAACTCCAAAAAGCCGTCGTTTGCAACATACTCATCCAAAAGTTCAAACTTCCCACTTTCGTCAAGCCCAAGCCCAGCTACGTCTGCTTGATAGGCAACGACGGCGAACATATTTCCGCTGCCGGTCATGGAGAGTGTAAACGGGTTTTTACCTTCAAGTTTCGCCGCGCCTTTGCTGAAGGACGCCTCAAAAACAGGGGTTGGACTGTCCGTGCCGAAGGGATTGAATTCCGCGCCGAATATATCCATCGGCGTATAAGGCTCAGGCTCCTGCGCAGAGGGCGATTCCGTTTGAGGCGGAAGCGTGGTTTCCGGTGGAGCGGAGGGTTCGGCGCTTCCCTGCGGAGGCGCGTCGGTCGACTGATTGGCGCACGCCGTCAGTGAAACGACGAGCACAATGAGTAGTATTGCTGATAAGATCCGTTTCATATCCATACCTCCAAAAGTTTATGGTAATCTGTTATCTGCTGCCCGAACCGCCGCAGGTGGGGCAGGTGGAACGACCGCTGCCGCCGCAGCGGGAACAAAACGCACGGTTGCTCTGCATTGTATAACTCCCGGTTATGGGGTCGCGCACCTGATTATACTGCGTCGTGCCGCCCGTGCCGGAGCAGGAGGTGCAGATGCTTCTGCCTGTTCCGCCGCAGGACGGACAAGCCTGCGAGCCGGTATAGAGTGCCTCGCCCAAGCCGGGAACGGCCTCGGCAGATAAGGAAAGCCCTGCTGTCCCCGAATTGGCGGCGTTTATGGCCGTATCAGTCGTGATTGTGACGCTGCTTCTGTCGGCGGTGAAATCGACAACGGCATCCAGCAGGTGCATGAAGGTATAACTCGGCACGTAAAAGCAGCCGTCGATATATTCCGGTGCTGTGCCGCCGAGCGTGGTTTTTCCAACCACAATATCGCTGTTATCGCTCTTGCAGGTGATAACCTGTCCATTTACCTGCGTCGTCAAAGCCTCCAAATGCTCGTCAAACAGGCACTCAACGCCCAAATGCTCCAATATCTCAACAATGGGGTAATACGCGCCCTTTGGCTCGTCCGGGTAGGTGAAGGCGTCGTGATCCGTTTCGGCCATCTCGCCGTTTATGTATATCTGATGATGGATTCTTCCATCGTTATCTTCAAAGGGATATTCCACTTCTATTTTCTCCGGCTCAGCCGGTTCAGATATGGTGACGCCTGCGGTATCGGAGCTTGGCTCGATAGATGGAGGCGCGGTATCAGTCTGCAAGGGAGCAGACGGCGGTTCATCCGATGGAGCACCCGCACTCTGGTCGCCGGAGCAGGCGTAGAGTGTCAGGCAGAGTAGCAAAGCCATCGCAGTTATAATCGTTCTTTTCATTTGAACACCCGCTTTCGTTGTAATCGTTTATTTATCATCATCATCGCCGTAAGGCTCAATTTCTACTTCAACCGTACCGCAGATCCAGCAGGTGCGAGTGGTAATCAGTATGTAGCCTTCTACATTGGGGTCACCGTCGCCTTGAACCTCGTGAGTATAAGACCATTCATGGCCTGTCAAGCCACACTTTTCCTGTTTCTCCTTCAGGAGCCGCCGCTGTTCTTTTTCTATCCGCTCCTGTTCCTGCTGTTGAGCGAGCTTCTTTTCCCGCCAGCGGCGATATAGTTTCATCATAATCCTTCTCCTGTGCGAAAGCCGCTATCGCAGCCCGCCCTTTTCTCCTATGACCGCATTGACCGGCATTCTGAAGTCAATTCTACCGTCCATACAAAACGTGCCTTTTTCGTGGAAACACCCTTCACATTGTTCCGGGTAATTCAGGCAAGCGTATATGGGTGTGATATGCGGTGGGCTGAGATTGCCAGCAGTGGTAGCCGTCGCTGCTTTGGATAAACTTCACATTCTGCCGGTCACGCTCATCAACGACGAAATCTTTGGCGCAAGCCCAACAATGAAGCACTGAGCCGCTATCCAATTCACTGCTCATTCCCTAATGGGGACAGATCACCTTTCTAGCCATATCATCTTATTTGTTGGCTCTTTTTTTTTTGATAATATAGCTGACGATTCCCAAAATGCCGAGTCCCCATGTTATAGCTCCCAGCCCAAGAACAACCAAACGGCCGGTAACCGATAGGTTGGGCAACAATGAAATGCTCCTGAAAAAGCCGCTGCCAAACGGGATAGCCAAAATGGATAAAATCAACACCCATACCTTTGGCTTGGCTTTTTCTTCAGCGTCCCGCCTGTGACCAATCAGGTAGCCGAGGCCCATCGATGCGCCGAATGACGTGCCGAATGAGATGATGGCAAGAACAATGGTCGCTCCTACCGTCATGAACCCCGACCCCATTTTGACGCCGTTGACATAGTATATATAGCCTCCGCTGACCGAGTCATTTCTGCCGCCGATGATAAAAGCAATCGTGGCGACGATGGCGGCAAGGACATTGGCAATAACGCCTATGCTGTTCATCTCATCATGCTTGCGATAGCTAACGACCTGCAACACTACCGCGATCAGCGTAAGTATCAAATATGCAGCTATCATATGTATCCTCCCTTTAATTCAGATGATGTGATGCTCACTGCCACAACGAGTACCGCCATTGCTCCATGACAGCAACTTGTTATTTATTCAGCGTTGATATTACTTCTGTCACAGTATCCTTAATGATACGGCAGTCATTATCGTTTTTGTGGGTCATGATTGCGTAATCGCACCGAAAGAGGATACCCTTGATTTTTTCGGGATCGCTGCCTGCAAACTCAATAAGTCTGTCCCTCAATGGTTTGCGGTTTATTCTGTCCTGCTGCGTCAGCGCAAGCAATTCGTCCAAAGAAATTTGTTCCATGTTTTTACCTCCGATTCCCACCCTGCATTATGGTTACAGCTTCTCCAAATAAATCTTGATCCCAAAGCCGTGCTTTTCGTCGTTGATACCATTGCCGCATTTGCAGCCGTAATGTCGCACACCCTTTTGATAACAGTCGTCGCAATACTCCCGCCCGCGTTTTTTGCATACTGAAAAGGCGTTGAATTTGTACTTGCCCTTGAGCTTGTCAGGCAGAGAGTTGGATTTTCCTTTATACTCATAAAAGGTGCATGGGCAGGTCTCGTTAGCGCATTTTAACTTTTTGCCTATATTGGGGTTGAACATGGTGTTTACCTCCATATCGGTTATTCTATACGTGCAAAATATGCGTCGATATAATCGGGAATCTCAAATATGCCGTTTATCGTCTTTTCAACAAGCACGGTGGATTCCCCGGTAACAAGGTCATAAACTCTTGCTTTATATTCAAGGTCATAGGAATCGCCCAGTTTTTCTCCAGTTTCGGGGACATACCAATATCCCTCATATATCTTGCTTGCCAATTCGCACAAAACAATATAACGCACATCCTCAGCTCTCTTTGCGACATAAGCCTCGGGGATAAAGCGCTCTACCCAGTCATCGACTGTGCCCTCCGATATATCTACAAAAATTGCTTTACCGGTGCCTTTATACTCAGGCAGGAGTGTAAAACTCTTGTCCTTCGCATTGTCGAGGAATTGAGCCCAGGATTCTCTTTCGTATGCATCATAGGAGCTATCATATAAAGCCCTCTGCCTTTGGGGACGTTTTCCTCGCCAAATTCCGATTCCGGGCTCCTCTATATAATCGTATTGCTTATCGCTGTAAACATAAAACAGGCGAGTGTTTCCGTCTGTATCCGTGAATCGATACGCGATACTCTTTTCTTTTTCCGGCATTTGGCTTTCCTTTGTGATTTTGCGGTAGCCCTTTGTAGTGAAGTAAAAAGTGTCCGGGTAATTCGCCTGACGATACTGTAATTCGTCATGCAGAGAAATTTCTCGGCTGACAGGCTGCCCATTCTCAATTTCCTGAATTGTAATACTTTGCAGATCCGTGTATTTGGGCAATTCCAGTTTTTCTCCGCCCGAACAGGCGCAAAGCGCAAGCATAACAGCTGTCATAAAAAGCAAGATTACATATTTTCTCACGTTACTTTCTCCTTGTGGCTGGTTCAGGCTTATTCCGCCGCCTGCGCTTTCGCCGCCTTGCCGGATAAAATGATGTAAGCAATACCTGCCGCCGCGAAAATGAACGGAACCGCTGTCAGCGTATAGCTGCTTCGGACATTAACGAGCAGAAGATAACCGGCAAGTACCGCGATGGAAACGATGGTCATTACAAAAGACAGCTTTCTTGTTCCTTTCACCGATTTCTTTACTGCGGATATTAGGGAAAAGACTTGTGTAAGCGCCGTCAGGGTGATGATTGCAAAGACAGTATAGCCGAGTGGTGCATAATGCCGGAATCCGGCGCGATCACGTGAGGCGAATTCCCCGCAGATGCCAAACAGATTCACGGAATAATCGTTGAACGAGAATTGGAGCAGCGGCAGAAAGGCACATACGATAAACACAAGTGTCATAAGCCATGCGGCAAGGACTAACTTCTTACTCCTGTTCATTTAAGTCTCCTCCATAGTTTGATATGATGTTTTTGTTTTCCAGCCGTTCCGTCACATCCCGGAGGATGCTTATTACATTAGCTCGGCTGCCGATGCCGCCCGCGCCCTGCGCCCACAGAGCGTCGAAACGTGCGCCGAATTCTCGCAGCATCATGGTCTGATCGGAGTAGATCATCACCGGTTCTGGCCCGCTCCAGTGGTTGATGGCGATATGATGCTCCCGCTTGATCTGCCAACAGTTGTCCCTCTGCGCCGGGGAGAGGTCGTCAAGAATCAACAGCTTAAAGTTTGGCACATTCTCCAAATACTCTATATAGCCGTTGAGAATGGCGACACAGCCCTCCGCATCCAGCTCGATATAGCCGCGCTCCATGAAGTACAGTCCCGCCATGCGGCAGCAGCCGCGCAGGGCAATATCATTAAGTCGTTTCAGAGAAAGTACCTCACGAAAAGATGCGCCCTGTTTCAGATTATTGTCCATCCCTTTTTTGAAGCGAACAAACTCCTCGCTGCGCCACACATATTCCTGGCTACTGTGGCCGCGTGTTTTCAGGAAGCGGTCATAGGCCGAAATTGGCATATACATGGGGTTAATGCTGTCCTTTACCACGTCCAGCGCGCCGGGGGTGCAGAACTCCATGTAGATGATTTCAAGTATGTTGCGGGAATAGTTGTCGTCATATATGCTCAGAATCGGTTGAGCATAACGCGCGGTAGCCTCGAAGCTACTCCGCATCCCCGCGATAAAGTCCGGGTCTGGGATGAACACCGACACGGGAGTGGCGTCGTTTTCTATGGTTTCGGTGACTAAAACGGCATTGCCGTCAGAAAATATCATGTAGAGTTGATTGGTTACGGTCTGCGTCAGGCCATGCACGACAAGGAGCCGGACATGGCCGGAAACCAAAGGCTCTATATAGGTGTCCAGAATCCCCGAAAATGCCTGCGTGTCGCCGGACACACAGACGATCATACGGATATGCAGGTTGCGCCGGGTCATCGTATTTTGAAGCAGGGAGGAAATATCCCCATTTATTATCGTCCTAATGCGGTCACTGGAGAGGAACACATCAATTGTCGCACCCTGCCGCTGTGCCGTGAGAACCGGCTCCAGCGCAAATAACAGCTCCAGATAACCGTGCTTTGCGTTGCCGTGCGTTCCGTTGAATACGGTCTGCGATGGAGTTTTTGTTATTTTTGTGATGTTGGCGGCGGGGGCGAAGCCAAGGGAGCGACGCAGTATATCCCCGTCTGTCGCCAGCCACAAAATGAGGTTCTGCTTGAAGCGGTGAACGGTAGACATATCGGTTGGCAGTCCGGATTCGATGAATTGAGCTTTAAGCCATTCCACATCCTGTGCGCGCTTACTGCTGGTCAAAATGAAATCCGCAATGGCGTTCATCTGCGGGCTGGCAACCTTAAGCTGACGGTGGCCGGAAAGGTAGCGGCTGATGAGCGAAGGGTCAATATTAAGCGCCTTTGCCACCGCAAGATTGGTAAGTCCGAGATATTCAAATACCGCTTTCAGATTCTTATTCGGAGTTGCCATACTTGCCCATCCCTTCAAGGCGTCATTCTAATGTACTATTAGAGCATACTATTTTTGCTCATTGTGAATAGGGCAGCACGGGTAATATTCTATTGTCCGTGCTGCCCTGAATGCTATCTATTTGATAATTGCTCCACCGGTCAACTTACCGTCGCCGGTAAAGCTGTCGCCCTTTTCGGTGGAGATATAGCTGTTGTTGATAACGACAGCGCCAGCGTTATTGATAAAGGTGGATGCGATGTCGATCTGGAAGCCGTCGGCGATTACCGTTCCGTCATTGGTGAATGTACCCTCGATGACGGCCAACATTCCGCCTTCAGTATTCATAGCACCTTTTTTCAAGAACACAGAGCCTTTATTCTGGAATTCACCTGCGAAAATGCGGAGTTGACCACCCACGGGGCCGCGATCCACGGTGTCGCCGATGACGGACGCCTCCAACGCCAGCGCGCCGTTATTGACTACCTTGCCGCCGTTCTGAATGGCCATAACGGAGTAATTGATGAAGTCGGCGGTTGCGGAATTAGCGCCCATGACTTTCAACATACCGTTATTGATAAGCGTACCCTCGATATAGAAATCGCTGCCGCGGTTCACCACCACAGTGACGCCCTGCGGTATCTCCAGTTTGCCGGTGACGATAAGGGGCGTGCCGGCAGTATCCACATTGATGACCTTCGCCGTCTGCCCGGATAGCGCCTGTTGCAATTTATCAAGAGAGGATACCGATACAGGCACGGGCTTCGTCTCTCCGACTTTGGCATTGGCCGCATCGAGAGCGTCATTGTCGAATGCTTCTTCAGTCATCAGCTTTTCGGCAAGGCTCTGGCCGCCGCCCTTCAGTTCGGCTCCCAGCGCAGCCCATGAAACAAGTACAACATCGGAGCGCATGAAATTGGTCGTGTTGACGCTCTCCGGCAAAATGCCCACGGCTTTCGCAAGAGTATCCGGGGCGTTCCAGACAAAATCACCGTCCGTATCTCTGTAGCCAAGCGCCCGGAGCATGAAGGTCAGATACATGTCCGAATCCGCGTCGCCGGTTCCAAAGCTGGTTTCCGACACTCCCTTAGTCAGACCATTTTCATAGGCATACGCAATATACCTGTTAGCCCATTCCGGCACATCGGTGAAAGGATGTGTGGCGGAAGACGCTTTTGCTGCTTCTGCCTCGCCCATAGCCCGCAGCAGCATTACTACCGCCTCCACACGGGTCGGCGCACGGTCAAGGGCGAAGTCCGTGTCGGACACGCCCATGAACAGACCGAGCTGCTTGAGCGACGCCGCCTTTGTTTCTGCTTCGGGAGTGGCCGCATAAGCCGAGAGCATCATGCTAAAGCACATGGCAAGCGCCAGTGTGACAACGAGTATCTTCCTAATTCCTTTTTTCATATTACGCACCTCTTTCTAAAAATAGTGTCCTGTGGATTGGTAAAATGTCATTGACAACACCAGTATAGCAAGGAGATTTTGGGAATAGGTGAGCAAAGTGCTCACTTTGCGGTACAAAATCAAAAGGACATGTGCGGAATTGAGCTCACATGTCCTTTTGAATTAATTGGCATATTATTCGTATGTGATGGCGAAAGGCGCTCTTGCCTCTATACTTCCTGCTTCATCCCGCAAATTTTCATCAAGCAGGACTGTTTTCAGTTCCGGCAGGGCAAGCAACGGCGACAGGTCGCCATTGACTACGCCGCCAAGTTCGATGAATTGCAGGCGCGAAAGCTGTTCGATGCCGTCCAGGGTATCAAGCGTTAGCTGATACAGGTATAGGTGCGTCAGGAGATCCAATCCCGCAAAGGCGGCCGGAGTGCGAGCCAGCGTTCCTCCGGCCTGCAAATTTGTCAGCTTGGGGCAATCCGCAAGAGGCGTGAAGTCCTCGACAAGAGCACCAAACAAATCCAGCCGCTCAAGCTGCTTCAGACCGCGCAGCGGGGAAATATCCTCGATGGGATTGTTTTTAACAATGACAACTTGAAGCTGCGGCAAGGAAGCCAGCGGGGTCAGGTCGCTCACCTGCTGCATGGCGATGGCCACATTCTCCAGGTTCGGCATTTTCTCAAGGTCGGCAAGCGATTTAATCGGCCCTGTTTTCATCTTGTTTTCGGCAAAAAGTTGATCTGCCGTGCGGTTCATTTCTTCTTCGGTTTTTGCTGCGATTTCGTTGCCAAATATATAAAGCTCGGTGACGGCAAGCAAATCTTCCGCCATGATCGGCTCGTCATCGGCCTTGCTAAGTTGGAGGCGGACGGCCTGTTCAATAAGCTGCTCATTGAAAACAACGCCGGTGGAGTGCGGAGCCAGTACGTCGGTGTGTCTTCCAATAGCAAATCCGGCGCATAAGAACAGAAGGCAGGCCAGCGCCGAGAAACAAAAGCGCAGCGCCGCCTTTTGACGTTTCCCGTCCGAGCGCAGCAGCGCGGCTTTGAGTTCTCTCGCCGACGAGTAACGCCTATGCGGGGAGAAGTCCGTACATTTGCGATAAATCCGTGACAGCCTATTGTTTCTAATCGCCGCAGCCGTCGTTTCAGGGTCGGTTTGACGTGTCAATATGTACCCCATCACTACGCCGAGGGAGAACAGGTCGGCCCGGCAATCGGTCTGCGAAAAACCGTATTGCTCCGGTGGCGCAAAATCCTGCGTTCCGAAAAACACAGTATCCTTTTTCGCTCCAGCATCATAGATACGAGAGATACCAAAGTCGATAAGCTTCACCGTGCCGTCGTCGGTCAGGATGATGTTCTGTGGCTTCAAATCTCTGTGAATGACCGGCGGGGATTGACTGTGCAGATAGGTAAGTATATCGCAAAGCTGCAACAAGATTGGCAGCGCTTCCTGCTCCGTCAGCGGCGCTTCCTCTAATAGTTCCGAGAGCGTGACGCCTTTTGCATACTCGCGTATGACGCATAGCATCGTGTCACTCTCATATTCTCCAAGGAAGCGGGGAAGGCCGCTGTGATGCAGTGAGCGTAAGATACGGCCCTCGGAGTCCCGTGACAGAAGCGTTTTATCGGCATAGCATTTTGCCACGGCAAATTCGCCGGACAGCCTGTTTTTCACATACAGGGTATCGCTTTCCTGTTTGAGCGAAAGACACTCCAGCGGCTCATAGTGAGCGAGGAAATCCACTGGATAACGGGCTTCGTCGAATCCGGAGGCCAGCTTATCTTTCAGAGTGCTCATATCTTTCGCCTCCCAGCGCGGTCAGCCCCAAATCACTGAGCGAGGTTTGTATCTCGATAATCGTATCATGATGGGCCAGGCCGTAAATAATCGCGGCGTCCCGCTTGATACGCGGATAAAGCGGCGTTCTTCGCGCGGCACGTAAAAGCGCCTGTGTTTCATCCACGTCCAGCCCAAACCCAAAAGCCAGCCGAAGCACATTATCCCTCGACGGCTTTCGTGAGCCGCGAAAGAGCTGATGCCCGAAGCCGCGTTCAATTCCGGCGCGGCATATGACGTGCTCTCTGACCATGTTTTGCTCTTGGCACAGCAGTTCAAGAGATTCGGTAAATGTCGGCGCTACAAGCGACTTTTCATTTTCATCGAGATAACTACGCAGATCGGCTGCTTTGAAAATTCTTCTGAACAGGGTGCTTGTCCCCACTGGAATCGGAGTCTCATGATTATCTTTCATGTTCATTTCCTCCCTTGACGGGTTTGTCTTTGCGGGGGTCGCCGGGCTTTTCCGCATCAGCGGGAATACACCACGACTTCCCAAAACGGGAGAGGCCGGGGATACGGCCCTGCGTGCAATATTGATTAACACGTCGTTCCGACACACCCCATTTATAAGACGCCTCCCGGACGGAAATATAACCTTTCACCGTTTCCGCCTCCTGCGATTACAATTTTTCAATATATATTCTATACCAATATTAGAATACATACAAGAACGTCAGCATGAAACGGTAAAAATGTGCGAAACAAACTGGCAAGCAGGGCACGGCGGTGCACACTGCCGTGCTTTGCTTGTTGGGGAAGGCTCTCCAATCCCCACAAAACGCCCCCGTTCGGGGGCGGCTGCGCGTCCTTATGGACGCTTCCACGCGGGGCATTCGCCCCGCAGATAGCACGGGCAAAAAACCGCGTCAAGGGTCAAGATGAACGGGCTTGGCCCGCCCTTGACGCGGCCCCTGCCCGCGCCGTTTTGCAGCCAAGGGGGGAAAGCATACTCAGGCTTTTCCCCCGCGAAATACTTGCGTTCCGGCACAGATGGAATTGCATATCTTCCCGGTTTATATTTGGTTATTCTTGTCTCTTTCCCAGCGGTTCGTCAACATTGACCAAATCGCTCATTCCACACCATGTTTTCGCTTAACCAGCATGAGCAGGACAACGCCCGCACCGATCAACACCGGCTGCCTCAGCGAAAGATGCGTATTCTTCTCAGGAGCGTTGATACGAGGAATTGCCGGAAAGTATCGTATCGCGATTGTTGCTGTGCCATCCGCTTTTTGGTACAGCGCATTTTGTATTTCTGTAAATGACCCGTCCACGCGGCTGCCATCAGCGGCGGCGAAGCTGTAGCCAATTTGATAGGTATAGCGTCCAGGTCCCGCGTCATCGCGCTCGCCGCCCTGTCGCCGGATGCTGGTTATGACCGCCGTGGCCCGGTCTCCCCATATGCCCAGCGCCAGATCGCCGAATCCCCAAAGTGTTAACGCCACGCCGATGATTGAAATCAAAATTCTCCCTGACATTTTCCCTTTCATGAGCGAGCCTCTTTTTTAAGGAGCCGTTCATTCACAAAGCGTTCGGTCTGCATGTAATTGTCCCCGGTGCAGAATAGTGCGATATGTTCCCCAGAACTGCCACGAAGTAAAATTGTATGGCTATGAGGCTTGTATTTAACCGTTTGAACGCGACTCCACAGAATGAAAACTTCCTGTTTTGACTGCGCCAGCAACCCCGCGCCGGTGACGGCGGGTCTACCGGTTAGTAGGCCAAGCAAGGCCGTCAGTGTGTTGATTACCCGGTCCTTTTTTGCCTGTCTTGCCTGCGTCCGACAGAGCGCGCCTTTTTTGTCCAGTACGAACTCCGCCTCGTATTTGCCCCTGTAGACAGCCATGACAAACAGCCATGTCAGGATCAGCAGCGCGGCAATGAATCCGAGCGCATACAGCGTATCCCGGCTTCTCCCTGATACAAGTACAATGACAAGAGCAACCAAACCGAAGGGGATACCGATGGCAAGCCCGAGCTGTTTCAAAATAACCGTATTCTTAAATATAGGTACACTGTTTTCCCAGCGAACTGCTTCCTGCATATCGCCCATCACGTTCCCCCTTGTCTGTTAAAGCACTATATCAGGAGATCTGCTTCCACTCATAAACGTAGTACGTGCCAGAATTGGTGCCGCCCGTCCACAGCTCTTCCCGATCTCCCTCTGAATAACCGGTGGGGATGACGGCGGAGATGGTTCCGCTGACAGAAGATACATTCTTGTCGCTGTATTTCACTGAGGAATATATCTCAAAGAAGCTTTTTCCGTCCGCATTTTTGAATTTTACATTCCCCCAATCGGCCCGACAGCTTCCGTGGCCATCATAATAAGATAAGTTCTGTCTGGTGAAAGAGAGGCTGAAATCAAGGCTTACTGTCTCGCCGCCTTTAATCGTATTGGGCGGAACTGAGATGGTAAGCTGGGTAGCATAGCTTTCTCCATGAATGAACGGAGGGTCATAATAGTCGTCGCTTTCTCCGACATATTTCCAGGAATAGGTATAGCTACCCGGCGAAGCCGACGCGCTTACTTCATAAACACCGTTTTTGTTTGTGTTGTCGATATTTGCCTGATAATTTTCGTTAATGGTCTCCACCAGCACCCAGGCATACTCCTGTTTGGCTTCGGGCTGCTGTGTTGCTTCACCCTGTGTCTCGCCGGACTGCTCCGGATCCGGCTCTTCTTCGCCGCTGCTGGATAACAGAATGGTGGTGGTCGGATAAGACACCTTGAACGGCACCGTCAGCGCGGGCGTATCCTCGCCGGGCTTATAAAGCTCCACGCTGTTTGGAGCACCCGACTGCATATGCCCGATGACGGTAAACGAAGTGTTCATCTCGCCGTCCTTTGGCATTTTTCCCGTCCAATTTTTGACGTTTGCACTGCCCGAAAGGGGTGCAAAACGGACAGTATAGCCCTCGTACTGGTAGTCGCCGTCCTCCTCCGGCTGTTCAATGATCTGCACCTTAACCGTTTTGTTCAGCTCCCTTTGCAGGGCGCGCAGCTGCTTTTCAAACTCCCGCTGCGCCTGCTCCATGGCTTGACTTAGCAGATAATTTCGCGCGGAAGTCAGAGGCGCCTGCAAATGAGCCATCAGATATCCTCGGTACTGCTGGGTCAGCACCTCCCGATCCTTCGTCCACTGTCGCTCGTCAAAGGAATATTTTAATCCGGATACAGCGGCAATTTCCTTGACCTTGCCGTAATCGAGGCTCCAGAAACGGTTGCAGAAGCTGTCGATTTCCTGATTGATCTGCTGCTGCGCCGCTTCCGGGTTGTCTACGTTTTCCTTGAGGATACCGATAAATATCCTGCGCCATTCCTGATTGGAACGCGGCGTCTCCACATCGTTATAATACTGGTACACGCCGCCGAGGTTTTCCAGCTTGAGTTCCATCATGTCGCTCTGAACCGTGGATAAAACCACGTCGAACACGGCGATCGCCGCAAAACCCACCTGCAAGGTGGCGGAGCCGAAATAGCCGACCGCATTGTTGGCGACATTTTTGACGAGGTTGGAAAGGGTGCTCAGCTTGCCTTGGTCATCTGAGAAGTTATAAGTAAAATCATAGCAGGTCTGCACAGCGGCAAGGGCCAGCCCCAGATGCTGTGACCCCTTGCCCAGCGCATCGGCCAGTGCTCCCTCGTACTGCCCGCCCAGCGTGATGGCGGTAAGCGCGGTGCCGGTGTTGCCCGTCACCGAATTGACCGCCTCGAAGCCCGCTTCAAACGCAGTATTGCCCGGCTGCCCCTGCTCGGCCAGCTCTTTGATGACCTCAAAGGATTTTCCTGTGTTCATCAGCCCCGCAATGGCATTGACGTCGGTGATATAGGCTTTGCGGGTGTTTTCATTTTTAACCTGAAACACGCCGTAGGTGGACAGGTGTGTGGTATAGATCAGCACCTGCCTGTTTTCGGCATCCACCTCGTAATAAACGCCCTCCCACTCGCCAGTGCTTTGGTTATAATACTTTGCGCCGACGCATTCGCTTTCCGCGCCCGCCACGGCATATTTTGCGTCATAGGGAATGGCGATGGTAATCACATCGTCAAATTCGCTTTGGCTTCCCAGCTCAAAGTCATAGGCTGTAACCTTGACGCCATTTTCCTTATCTTGCTTGTCGGGCAGTTGCCGGATCGTCAGCGTTTCATCCCCCGTAAGGGCATACTCTCCGAACTGAATGTTCACCCCGTGGGCGGAAGCCGAGGGCCTTTCCGGCGAAACTTTAAGCTCCTTTCCCTTTGCCCCATAGTCCCGCTCAGTATAAGTAAAGGCGCTGAGATCACCCATCGTTCCTTCGGTATTATTCACTTCCTTGCCCAGTCTTGGAAGAATGGCTGCCCCTAACGCAATCACCAAAACAACTGCCACGGCGGAAAACAAAAGCTTCTTTGGCGGAGTCCTGGGTTTTGCCTCCTTGGGAGCCCTGTCCACAGAGACGGGGGGATCGTATTTGGCTGCGAAGCTCCGGCCTCCTGCGTTTTCGTTCCGCAGGAGCCGCAGAATTTAGCGCCAGGATTTAGCTGTGTACCGCAGATTTTACAAAATTTTCTCATATGAAACCCTCCTTTATTTGAGCACGTAGTGTCAAAAATCCTCAATGGATTTCGACCTAAACCATTTATTTCACTAGCTTTCACCAGTTACTTTCGTATCCTCCCTGAAAATTGGAAAAAGTCCAGGGTTTCTTTTTCTTATTGATCATATAAATTTAACAGTAGAAATAGTTGTTGTGGAGCTTGTGGTAAAGTTTATTGCGGCTTAGAAGCGCTTGCTGAAGGTTGTGGGCAAAATTGTGGGTAAGGTGTGGCACAGACATTCATGGCTGTGCGGAGGAAACCCTTTAGGGTTTTCCACATCTTATCCATGATTTTGTCCATGGCCTGAAGCTTAGCGATTCTTACCAGAATGAACTTTTCCATCAAATCCACAACAGGATTTTGTTTCAATCGCATCTGAGTTGAATTAGAAAGGTGATAACCCTTCTGGTATAATATTAAGCGGTCAAACACAATACCACCCGGAAGGAGATTATCACCTTGAGTAATATTATACTATCTTTATGCCTGACCATTCAAATACAATTGAAAATTATTTGCTACCTTATGTGGATTATCTTGGGCAAATACTCTCTGAAGAAGTTCTACGATGATCCTATCCGTAAGGAATACCGAAAGCTTCAGGTGGATTCCATGCCTGTTGTTGAATCATTTGAACGGCTTGATTACACCCAACTCCTGAAAGAATATCTTGCTGAGCATGGAAAGCCATTAAAGCCTGTTTCGCGCCACAAAGGCTGCCTCCCGGTTTCTGACGATATTGCCTGCACCAAATGTGGTGCTCCACATTCCTATATCTACAGGAACAATGGTAAAGCCAAGAATACTCAATATCTGTGCAAAGTCTGCGATTTCACCTTTGGAAACAGTACCGACTACCTAAAAAGTGTAGCTCTCCGTTGTCCTCACTGTACCAGGGTTTTGGAAAGAATCAAGCAGCGTAAGGATTTTAATATTTTCAAGTGCAAAAATCCAAAATGCTCCTTTTACTTATCCAACCTGAGAAATCTTACCCCTGAGGAGCGTAAACGCTATATTGCAGATCCACAGGCTTTTAAGCTGCATTACATATACAGAGAATTTACAATCAAACTCAAGCCTCTTTCAAAAGAGTCACCTGTCATGCCGGACGTAGATCTTTCCAAAATTCATTCTTCTCCGCATACCTTTGGGTTGATTCTCTCTTACTATGTGAATTATGGGATGAGCTCCCGGCTGGTTGCATCCATCATGCGGGATATCCATGGGGTTAGCATTTCTCATCAGACCGTGATCAACTATACCAATGCTGCTGCAATGCTGCTTAAACCTTTTGTAGATAATTATGACTATCCCTTGACCAGTTCTATCTGTGGGGATGAAACATACATCAAAGTCAATGGCAAGTGGCATTACGTCTTCTTTATCATCGATACCATTAAGAAGATTATCACCTCTCATCATGTTTCTCCTAATAGGGACACCATCGCTGCTATCAAAGCCATTGACGATACTCTCTCCAAATACAAGGAGATTCCAGAGGATTTGAATCTGGTCTTCGATGGGAACCCCATCTACCTACTTGCTCAGCATTTCTTTGCAAGCCATGGCATTCATTTTGATGTTACCCAGGTTATTGGATTAACTAATGATGATCCGGTTTCCGCCGAATTCAGGCCTCTTAAGCAGGTCATCGAAAGGCTTAACAGAACTCTTAAAACTTACTACAAATCAACCAACGGTTTTGCAGCCTTTGCAAACTGCCAAAACTACCTGACTCTATTTACAACCTGGCATAATTTCTTAAGGCCGCACAAGGCCTTGGGGTACAGAGTTCCTGTTAATATCCCGGGAGTAACTAAGCTCCCTAACATGCCTGCCAGATGGCTAGAGTTGCTTGACATGGCACAGTATTATATTCTAGATCATCAGGTCGCATAAAACCAAAATTTACTTACCCCAACACTTAAGCTGTTAAGGCTTATTTCTTATGCTCAGATATAGGCTTATTGCCTTATTCCAGTAGTTTTGTAGCATGAAGCTCCAAAAAATCTGCCCTTTTTCTCCACTCTATTCTGCTGTCAATGTACAACTTACCAATTTGTTACACTTTTGTAAGCTCAAATCGTTGTTTTCATAACTTCTTTGACACTACCAAAGCGACAGGATCGTCTGCGCCGCGTCGCGGCTTCCGCTGCGCTCAAAATCCCGGGCGGCCTCCTCGAAAAGGTCGGCATCCGTCGCGATTTCATCCCGGCGGATGCTGTAATGCTTCTCAATATTTACCACCAGGTTTTCCAGGCCCAATGCGGAGAGGTCTTTTTTTATGTAGGACAGATTTACACCGATCAGCTTTTTTACATCGTTGGAATCCGAGTCGTACCAAAGCGCTTCATAGATCTGTTCCTTTGTGGCGCCCCTGTCCCCCGCGTCAAGAAGAAAGGCCAGAAGCTCGCGCTCTTTTTTCGAGTGCGTTTTTACCGGCTTCCCCCTGTCGTGATACGGAAAAACGGAGAACCCGCCCAAAGTGGTAATATAGGCCTTTTTGATGGTAAAACCGGCAAAAGCCATCATCTCCCGCGTGATTTTAGGCTCGATCCCGTTAAGCAAAGCAAATTTGAGAACAGGGTCATAGGCCTTTCGCATCCTAAAAAATTCATAGCTGCCGTTTTCATAACAGAGCGGCAGAAAACGCTTGGTCAGGCGGGAAGCCTCCTCATGCTCCCCGCGCGCCAAGTCAATCCTGGCGAGCAGCCCGTAGGCCAGCGTGCCGATCATCATCATATCCGCCCGCTCGCCGATTTCGATAGAGCGCTTGGCACAGTCCACGGCACGTTGAAAATCGGATACAATGCCGAAATAATGAAAAAGCCTGCCCAGCGCGATTGTCTTGAAATAATCGCTGACTTTGGGGATATCATCAAAGATTTTGTTTATGATCTTTTCTTTATCCCCGGCGGTAAACAAAAGGCCATATATGTTATACAAAAGTTTTGCCAAATCCATCTGAATCTGGGTTTTCCGATAGAGCGGCGCGTATTCATTGGCTAGGGTAAAATACCGAACGGTCGTCTCAAAGGTCGCGCCGCCCCCGTTTAACCGGTCGATACTGGTGTTTTGAAAGTGTATTTCCGCCGCGAGCAGATAACCCATCCAGAGCTCCTCATATCTCCCGGCACTCCTCAGTTTAGAAAGCTCAGTCGTCGCCATAGCGACCGCCATGTCGCGCTGCCCCAGCATCTGATAAGCCTTTGCCGCACAGATATCCACACTGTGCATGTTCAGATATGACCTTTCGTTCTCCGGAATCTCCATGGACTTTTCGTAATAGTAAACGGAATCCTTCATCCGGCCCGCAACGAAGTGAATCACGCTTAAATACCTCTCGTACCAGGCTCTAACCTTTATATTGCCCGCCTTGGCGCAGGCTTCGATCATGCGGCGGCAAAGCGCATAGGCTTCGCTTATCTGTGAGTTCCAGCACAGGTTATAGATCTTTTCGATCACAACACCGTAGGAGCGCTCGGACGCGGGATCGTCGAGCCGGGCAATCAATTCGTCCAGCAGCTTGTTTGATTCCTCAAAGGAGATAAAGTTCCGAAGTACCCGCGCCTTGTGCGTCATGGCCTCAATATACAGCTCGCGGTCGTCCTCGCCAAGTTGCGGAATCGCCGCATCCAGGCATGCAGCAGCTTCGGTGAAGTTGCCGATGCTCGATAAATATGCGCCCTTTGCAACCAGAAGCTCCCGGTTCCACGCCGCGCCCTCGTCCTCAAGTGTCTGAAACCATAGGCGCAGCTCATGGAAACGGCCGTTTTTGATATAGTCCCGATAGCAGATGAGGATAATCTGTAGGAGCCTTTGGCTGTCTTTCAATCGTATCGCGTATTTCGTGGCCTGGGAATACTGCTTTTTTTCAAAGTAATAATCAGCGGCCCGCTTTTGCAGCAGGTCGGATCGCCCACTGTCAATGTTTTTCAGCAGATAGTCCCGAAACAGGGTATGATAGCGGTAGAAACCGCCCGGGGTCTTGACCGTAAAAAGATTCCGTGTTACCAGGCTTTCCAGAATGAGCCGTGTATTTTTTTTGCCTAAAAGCGCGTTCAGCATCTCGGGTTCAAGTTCGTCAAAGCAGGCAGAGTTTTTGAGGAAATCCGCCGTTTCGGCCGAAAGACGACTTAGGCACTCATAGAACAGATAGGAATAGAGCGTCTCGCTGCCGCGGGCGTGAATTTCGTCCATTGACACACCGTTTTCCAGAAGCACCTTAAAGGAGCCGACGGCGATGGGCCATCCTTCTGTGAGGCGGTAGATGTCCGCATCGGCATAACCCAGGATATCCGCAGTTTCGTCCTTCGTGAAAGCGAGGTCCTTTTGCGTGAGCTCCAAAACATCGCCCCTGACGCGGAAAGGCGCGAGCTCCTGCCGCGGGGCCTCGCGGCTGCTCAGGCAGAAGCGTATATGCTGGGGACTGTATTTCACAATGCAGGCGATCAGTGCATGGATCTGCGGCGCTTGTATGGTGTGGAGATCGTCCAAAAAAATCATGAACCCGTGCTGGTAATTTTCGATGCTGCTGATAAAAGCGTTTGAAATAATGGTGATAAAGTTGCTGTTCTTTTCAAAAGGCAGGTATTCCGACGCGTGAAAGGCATAATCGGGAAAGGTGTGCGAAATCGCCAGGCTCAAAAGGTCGAGAAAAGAGAAAACCTCGCTTTCTCCGTCCAGCAGAACCCAAACCGAGCTGGGTGCGCAAAGCGCGATTTGAGACAGCAGAGTGGTTTTTCCGTAGCCTGCTCCCGCGTGTATGTAAGTAAGCTGCCTGTGGCCTGACAACACGGCATTAACAAGACTCTCTCTCATCAGTTCTCCTGCGGCAACTTTGGGAACCGTCAACCTGACGCTTGAAATCTCCATTCTGATCCATCCTCCAAATTATTCGCCTTTTTATTTTAGCATAATTCGACAATAATTTACATAGTTTTGGGTTTTATTAGCGGTTTCATTAGCGATTGTCGGTTTATAATGGAAGCGGTTTATACTGTGGGCGGTTTATTTTACCGCTGAACAAATTTTGAAAGGGGTCAGCGCGATGGAAAATAAAAAAGAGCGGGTCAAAATCCCCTGCGCTAAACCTCCGGAGCGGACGACGGAAAGCTTGGGTTGCACTTGTCCCTGGGGCATACCGGAAAACAAGTTTCCTTGTATGGATCGCTGCTTTCGCCAAAGTGCAGACGCACCGGACGGTGATTGCGAGGCGGTCTGCCCGCATTGCGGTATATGGACTTCTCTACCGGAGGGAGCGGCACTCAAAGTGACCCGCATCTTCGACTGCGCTGTCTGCGGGTATGGCAAAAGAATTACTGAGGAGGATCGATAAGATGAGCAAAAGAGTATTCCGTAGTTTAACCGTGTTATGCCTGGCGATAGGCCTGCTGTTCGCTCTAGCGTTAACAGCGAATGCGTCGGACCTGACGCCGGACTATTATATCAGCGGCAGCCCGGGCGCGTATGCTGTGGGCAGCTCCGCCGGGGGCACTGAAATCCGATCGGGTAGTTCCACCTTTGAGGACGCGCTCGCCGCCTGCGCATCGTCCGGCACGCCTGTGATTCAACTGGGCAGCGCAACCACGCCGCTTTCCGTCAATCGCGGCGACGGAAAGCTGATCTCAGCTACCTATACGGGCGCTTTAAACATCGAATACTCATCTAGCACATACGGTCTTCAGGTGTATGGCACCACGGTGGAGCTGCGGGATTTTACGCTGAAAAACAGCTTGGAAGGCATCGGCGGTGAATATGACGCCGTTTTTGTGGACACCGGCGGCAAGCTGACCATCGCCTCCGGAACCAACATCATCGTGAAAGATGGCGGCGTTAACAACGCCAATCCCAACGCGCTGAAAAATTATGGAGGCACTGTGACCATTAACGGCGGTGTCCTCCTTTCGATTGAGAATAAAGGCCGGGTTATCACTAATTACGGTACCTGCACCATCGGCGGAAATGCGGAAGATGCTATTCTCATCTCCTCTTCGCCATTGGGCGGGACTGGTATCTTAAATTTCACAGGTGGAATATTGACAATCGGTACGGGGACCACAGTCAGCTCCAATAACGGATTGTTAAACTATAACACCGCCACCATTTCCGGCGGTACTCTTGTGTCATCCAACACCACTGTCAACAATAACGCCCCCGGTACGCTGTACATAAGCGGGGGAACAGTCAGAAATACCGACACGAATGGCTCATCTAACGCGCTGTATAACAACAGTACTGCCGTCGTCAGCGGGGGCGTAATTACCTCGGACAGCTCGTGTGCCATCTGGACCATGTACAAACTGACTCTCAAAGGCGACTGTCAAGTCAGCGCCCCAAACGGGACGGCTGTTGGTTCCAACACTAATACCAAGGCCGGCAGCGAGATCAATATCGGAGGAAACGCATCGATCACCGGGAAGACCACCGGCGTTGAGGCTTCTGCTGCTACCGGAACCGGCGGGAAAGGCACATCCACGCTGACAATCACTGGCGGCAGCATTTCCGGAAACTCCTACGCCGTGAAGACCTCAGCCGATACAGAAATTTCCGGCGGCACCCTTTCTGCGTCCGGCCCGAGCAGTACCAATAGTTTCGCGCTTGAATGTTCCGGCGGCGCCACGGTAAATATCAGCGGCGGTGAACTCATTGCGAACAGTGAGCAATACGCTGCCTATGGGATATATAATAAAGATGCTGCCGTCAATTTTTCCGGCGGCAATGTTACAGCCACAACCAAATCAAGTTACGGGGCATATGGTATATACAATAGAGCCACAACCGGCAGTGCCACAACCAATCTTAGCGGCGGCTCCATCACCGTCAAGAGAGACATCGGTGCCCCGGATGCGCCAACATACGGGCTTCATAACAATAACGCCACCGCCAACATCACCGGTGGCGCCATTTCGAGCGAAGGAACCAGCAATACATCATCTGCCGTATATGACATGCAAAGCACCTCCGGTAAAGGAATTTTTATCAGCGGCACACCCGTTTTGAAATCCGCGTCGCCTTATACCGTCCGCCTGGAAAAAAGGTCCACGGATTCAGACACGCTTAATTATTTCGGAACATCGTTTTTCACCAATGCAAAGGCGTTAGTTGCCATTCAAGGTATGCAGGATGACGGTGATACCTACGTAATAGACAGCAATAACCATACCGGTGCGCAGGCGCACGCCCTGCCGGACACAGGGTACGGCTCTACCAGGTGGACAAGCGATGCTGCACGGACACACACCCTGAGCACGGCAAACCCCGCCGCTCTTTCAGCCTTAACGGCAGGCGAAAACACCATGGTATATCTGGAAGTGAAACCGGTCTTTACGGTCACGGTCAATTCAGGCGCTAACGGTACGGCGAGCGCTAATGTGGGCAGCGCTGCCGCGGGCGACACCGTGACGCTGTCGGCCACGCCAAATGACGGTTACCGTTTTAAGGAGTGGCAAGTGCTAAGCGACGGCATCACCGTAACAGATGATCAGTTCATCATGCCTCCCGCTAACGTTTCCGTAAAGGCTATATTCGAGCCGGACGCCTTTACGACCACGGTAAACGTCCTATGCAACGCGAGGTCTATCGACGCGCCGGGCGCTGTTGAGCTGAAGCAGGGCGCAAACACCTATCCGGCGGCGGCTTCGGCCGAAACCGGCGTTTATACCGCCACCGTACCGAACGGGACGTATAATGTATGGATCAACGGTGAGGATACCGGCAAAACCGTCGCCATAAACGGTGCGGCGGCAGCCGTCACGGTGGACTACTACAGCGTGATCTTCAGCATTACGAACTACGGCGCGGCTGTGGGCGGAAGCATAACCGCCACGGCGAACGGCTCACCGGTTGCCAAATATGACTGCGTTCTCCCCGGAAAAACTATCGTGCTCACGGTAAACCCAAGCGGCGCACAGACCTATACCTACCTGTGGACAGGCAACGGCATGAGCGAGCAAACCACTCAGTCCGTTACCTTCACGCTGACCGACTATGTCAACGCCGTGTGCAAGGTGACCGGCAGCGCGACCTATAACGTGACGCTCAACACGAACGGCGGCACGATAAACAGCGGGAACATCACGTCCTACGATTACGGGACCGGTGCGACGCTGCCGACGGATGTTACGAAGACCGGCTTTATCTTCGGCGGCTGGTATGACAATGCGGGCTTGATCGGCAGCCCCGTGACCGCAATCGGCAGTACTGAGAAGAACGCGAAGACCTTCTGGGCGAATTGGACAGCCAAGACGGCGATCGAATATACCCCTGCGGTACAGTCACATACCTACGGCACTACCGGTGCGTCATATACCATAAACTATCTTTTGCTCACGGATTTTACTGTGGAATACTATGTCGGCAGCACATGGACAACAGTTGCGCCGACGGACGCGGGGTCGTACGACATCCGCATCACCCGCGCCGAGGACGCCACCTATGCTTCCTATGATTCGGGAGTGCTTACCAATCAGTTTGTTATTACGCCGGCGGTTCTTGCGGTCATGGTCAAGCCCGAACTCACCATTACAAAGGCTTTTGACGAAGGCGCTTCCGTTGACGGCGTTCAGAGCGATTGGCTCATCGTCAGCGGGCTGAAGAACGGTGAAACGGCAACGGCCAGCGGCACTTGGAGCTACGACAGCGTCGATGCCGGAACCGGCAAACCGGTCAATATCACCGATATCAGCATCAGCTATGGAACCGCAGAAAGTTCAAATTACAGCTATACCCCAGTCGCGCTTTCCACGATGGGGACGATCACTAACGCCGCCCAGGCAGTAACCACTGTTGAGATCGACTACATGGCAGAAACGGTCAGCACGGCTGCCATTATGCAATACAGCACAGATAACGCAACCTGGTCAGACTGCTCCACGAATATGGTTATTGACCCCAGCTGGTTTGGTGGCACGGTATACTTCCGCTATGCAAAGAAGCCCAATTATGACGCGGGCGCAATGCAGACGCTGAGCATCCCCGCTAGACCGGAAGCGCCCTCTGTGACAGGGACAAATGAAACCTCCCGCGGGCAGGGTAACGGCTCGATCTCCGGCCTAAGCGCTGCCATGGAGTATAAAATCGATACGGGAAGCTGGACTGCTGCCACGGGAACGGAGCTGACCGGCCTTGCGGCAGGGACGTATGTCATCCGCGTAAAGGCGACGGAAAGTAGCTTCAAAAGCCTTGAGCAGGAAATCATCCTGCAGAACGGACCGATGCTTACCGTGACCTTTGACGGGCAGGGCGGAACTGCAGATAGCATTACCGATTTAAGCTACGATGCATTAATATCCGCGCCATCGCCCGACCCGACGCGTATAGGCTATACCTTCGCCGGCTGGTATAAGGAAGCGACCTGCACTAATGCATGGGATTTTGAAACCGACAAGGTAACAACAAACATCACCCTCTACGCCAAATGGACGGCGGACCAATATACGATAACCTTTAACCCCGGGGACGGTACGGTTTCGCCAGATTCGAAGATGGTGACATACGATGCTGCGTACGGGGAGCTGCCCACACCGGAAAGGACAGGTTATACCTTCGGCGGCTGGTGGACCGACAGTGACGGTACGGGCGAACAGGTGCTCGCCAGCACTAGTGTAACCATTACCGCGTCGCAGACACTCTATGTCAAATGGACGATAAATCAATATACTGTGACCTTCTCCGTGAACGGGGGTACGGCGATTTCCCCGATCACGCAGGATTATAATACGCAGATCGCTTCCGTGCCCTCCACAGTGAAGCCGGGTTACACCTTTGCGGGTTGGTTTACCGACGAGGGGCTGACTGCGGGGGTGAGCTTTCCTTACACGGTTGCGGACAATACGACCCTTTACGCCAAATGGACGACGAACGACACCGATGACGACTATACGCCGCCTGCCCGAACCATCACCGTCACCGAGACAAGTAGCGAGCTTTTCACCGATTGCGCGGGCGAAATCCAGGCGGAAGCCAATATGAATAATGCCTTTGCAAATTCGGTCGAGGTGAAGGTCACCGATACGCAGGAGGACAAGGCAAGCTTCGGCTTTGCCGCCGGCGATGAGGTTTACCCATTTGACATCTCCCTGTACATTAAGGGTACAAACGAAAAAACGGAGCCCGCTGCGGGCTATACTGTGACCATCTCCCTGCCGGTGCCACAAAAGATGCTTGATAAAAGGGAACTCCTTTCCGTGGTACATAAGACCGTCGATGGAGTGGTGACGACGCTTTCATCCCAGCTTACGCAGATAAACGGCGTCTGGTACCTTGTGTTCGATGCCACGGAGTTTTCGCCCTATGCGCTGGTGGTGCGAAGCATGGTCGCATATGATGAATCTGCGGGCTTGCCGTATTACCTTAACGCAGATGAGAGTAAAATCTTTATCGGCTTTGCGGCAAACGGAAAATACATCGCCCCCACCGGTGCGACGATATTCATAATGCATAACGCCAAGAGTTTTACGGATGTACCTAGCCATTGGGCGGCGGAAAGTATCGGCTTTGTCAGCGAGCGCGAAATATTCCTGGGCACTGGGAGTGATACATTCTCTCCCAATGCCGGCATGACCCGCGCCATGTTCGCGACGGTCATCGGGCGGCTTTACGAGCGCAGCTACGGTGAGATCAAAACCTCCGATACGCATGCCTTTACCGACTGCAACTATGGGGACTACTACGGCAAATACGTGGACTGGGCGGCGGAAAACAAGATCATCAGCGGATACGGAAACGGGAGGTTCAATCCGGACGATTTGATCACCCGTGAGCAGATGGCCGCAATCCTTTACCGCTTCGTAAAATTCCTTGGTTTCTTGCCGAATGAGACAGATACTGTGCTCTCCTATCCCGATTCCGACAGTATTGCAGGCTATGCGAGCGATGCCGCGCTCTATTGCCAGACCACCGGGGTCATTTCTGGGCGCAGTGGCGGAATATTTGCTCCGCAGGAGACCGCCACCCGGGCTGAGGTTGCGACGATTATCCAAAGATTTATCAAGTCGGTTATCGAATAGGCTGCTGCTTATTGCCCGCCCGCAAAGCGCAATATCCACTTACCGCTGGATATTGGAAGAATGTGGGTAACCAGCAAAAAATACAAGGTACGGGCAAAGAAATGCAATAGGAAAACAACCCATTTGCAAGCATCCAGTGGTGCCGCAAACGGGTTGTTTTCTTATCCCTCTATTTCCATTCAATTTTGGAATCGGAATACCAACGCCTCGTCGCTCTTCACCGTAACTGTATCGATGGTCTTCTACCATAGCTTATCGTCAAACTTGGAGGGGACGATGTCCAGCTCTTTTACAGTCCGAATGAAGGCGTCAAAGGTGTCTGCTCGTGCTAAACGCAGCGTCCACCCCTGCTCCAGTGCCTCTACCTTTTCCTTTGCCGCAGCGTACCGCTCCACGTAGCCGTTATAGCTGATAAGGTAATCATCCTGGTTCTGCACGTTCACGGCATTTTCTTCTATACACTTTCTCGTCAGCTCAGTGACTACATGGGCAACCCGAATACGGGATACACACAGAGATGCGTTCGGATAAATCATCACTAACTAATAGGCCTCGTTAATACCCACACCGGGCATGGTAGCGAGGTCTATTTTTATTCTTTGTTTTCTGCTTCAGCGACCTTCTTCCGAGCATAGCTGGCCCGCCTGTTTCTACGATTTCGCTCTGCTTGGCAATCCCAACTATTGCAATATAGTTGACGGCTCGAATGCCGGACAAAGTATTTACCACAGGCAAGGCAGGAGAGTATGGAGGCTTGCGATTTAAAATATCTAAGGTCATCAAGACAAGCCTTGTATTCCTCGTCATCCTCATATTGTCTGTATCGTTCAAGAAAACGAAGGCCATCGCAAAGCCTGCCTTCATAATAAAGATTCCTTGTGTAGTTAACTTCGCCGTAATCTTTTAATCTTTTTAGTGCAAAGTATAGCTCAAACACAGTGCCCAAGCCGCACAAATCCTTTATGAATTGTTTAACGTAGAAAGTAGCATCGTCCTGAATCGTGTTCGATAAAATAGAAGTTGGGCAAAAGGTCTCCAAAATGTTAGCACCCAGAATGGCGTCATAGGATTTAAAAGGAGCCATTGTCAGCACCGTAAATAATAGCTACCTTTTAAGTGGTCAAACCTTAAGGGGGTAGAAAGAAAGGTGTTGAAAATGGCTCAAGCACAGTATATCAAGTATCTCTATGGGAACGAAGAGAAAAGTTTAAGGGAAATCGCGCGCATCACAGAGCATAGCTTTCAAACTGTAAAGAAGTACGCGTACCAGGAGAACTGGAGCGCGGACAACCTGCCGAATATCGAGCCAAAGGAATATCCGGTGTTGGGGGAATACATCCCCACGATAGACAAATGGCTTGAAGAGGACCGCACGGTCCCGAGGAAACAGCGTCATACGGCGGCGCGGCTATACAGCCGCCTGAAGGAGGAATGCGGATACACCGGCGGATACACCAGCGTCAGGAGATACGCCCTGAAAAAGAAATTCGTCATGCGGGAAACGGAGTCGGGATACCTGCCGCTGGAGCAGCCGAAGGCTTTTGCCCAAGTGGACTTCGGGGAGTTCATGTATTATGACGCCTCGGAGCAAAGCCGGCAGGCGCACGCGCTGACCGTCTCGTTCCCGTATTCAAACAAGGCGTATACGCAGGCTTTCCCCGCCGAGAATCAGGAATGCCTACTCACAGGGCTGAAGCGTATCTTCGAGCACATCGGCGGTGTCCCCATCCGGATAAAGGCTGACAACATGACGACAGCCGTGGCGCAGGTGCTCGAAGGGACGGAGCGCGTACTGACGGATGGCTTCATGCGGTTTATGCTTCACTACCGTTTTGCGGCCGACTTCTGTAACCCGTCCTCAGGCAACGAGAAAGGCAATGTTGAGAACAAGGTCGGGTACAGCCGCCGTAACTTTTTCGTGCCCGTGCCGTTCATCACGGACTTCGATGCGTTTAACGAGCAGCTTTTTATGTGTTGCGAAGAGGACGGGAACCGTGAGCATTACAAGCATCGCGTCCCCATCAACGAGCTATGGGCGGACGAACGGAAGAGCCTTTTAAAGCTGCCTGAATATGAATACCAGATATTCCGCTACGAGGCGCTGCACGTCAACAAATACGGCTTCGTGACGTTGATACCAACAGGTACGGCCTGCCTCCCGAGTTATCGGGAGAGATTGTACAGGCCAAGATATTCTTTGACCGCGTCGAGTTCTACCATGACCATGCCCTCGCCGGCAGATATACC
>ENA-UOOH01000525-UOOH01000525.1-fermentation-metagenome-genome-assembly--contig:-NODE-525-length-43294-cov-321.303384_pt1 | contig 43294 bp, 31 predicted proteins | sample MGYA00245778_ERZ724025 | MGnify/ENA primary metagenome ERZ724025 (study PRJEB28704, sample SAMN03018313) | fermentation metagenome | biome: anthropogenic terrestrial biome; feature: soil...
TCACTCATTTCCTTTACAGCTCGTTACTTATTTACTAATGCATTTCCTTATGCATTTCGTTACGCATTTAATCACATATCCCTTACTTATTCCATTAATTGCACTATTTTAAATTTCAAGACTATCTCAAAATTATATTTCAAGACTATCTCAAGAACAGAGTTAAGGTATTTCATATGACAGTTGTCGCATTTGCAGAAAAAAATAAGGCAGCAGCCCAGATTGCCAGCATCCTGGGCGATGGGGAAGTAGAGAGGATTACAGTAGAAGGGCTGCCAGTATATGAATTTAAATGGAAAGGTGAAGAGTGGCTGGTAATGGGATTATCCGGCCATATTATGAATTATGATTTTCCGGAGCAATATAACAAATGGAGTGAGGTAAACCCAGGTTTACTCCTTGAAGTCGACCCCGAAAAACTTGTAACGCGAGCTGACTACGCGGCTGCTGTAAAAACCCTTGCAAAACGAGCAAAGAAGATCGTCCTTGCCTGTGACTACGATAGGGAAGGAGAAAACATAGGATTTGAAGCCAAAACGCTTGCAGAAGAAGTTACGGATGTACCGTTTGCAAGGGCACGTTTCTCAGCCCTTTCCACAAAAGAGGTAAAATCCGCCTTTGAGAGCCTTGTAGAACCGGATTATAACATGGCAATGGCTGCCGAGACAAGGCAGATCCTTGACCTGAAAATGGGAGCTGCTTTTACTCGCTTTGTCACGCTTTCTGTCAGGGAAAAAGCAAGGACAAAAGGCGTCCTTTCAATTGGTCCCTGCCAGACGCCAACCTGTGGGTTTGTATATGAAAGGGAAAAGGCAATCCGGGCGTTTCAGGCAAAAGACTTCTGGAAGATAACTGCAACTTTTTTGGCAGAAGGCGGAGAATTCGAAGGCACTCACAGAGCAGGAAATATTCACGATAAGGAAAAAGCCGCAGAGATTTTCAAACGACTTAAAGGGACAAAAGAAGGGCTAGTTGCCAAGAAAACCGTAAGGGAAACTAAAACCAACCCACCTAATCCATTAAATACTACCGAATTCCTGAAAAGGGCCTCCAAATTCCTTGGAATAAGCCCGGAAGTTGCCCTTGAGGTTGCAGAACAGCTTTACCTTGCAGGGTTTACCAGTTACCCCAGGACCGAGACAAATAAGTATGCTGATGACTTTGATTTCAAGTCCCTTGTTTTTGATTTTGCACGCCAGAAGGAGTATAAGCCTTTTGCGGAAGCTATCCTTACAGCCCCAATTATGCCGAAAAACGGAGATAAAGATGCGCACGACCATCCTCCGATCCATCCCATTAGAGCGGCTTCAAGAAGAGAGGTAAGCTCGGCAGTAAATATTCCTCAGGCTCCTGAGGTCTATGATCTTATAGTAAGGCATTTTCTAGCAACCCTTATGCCTGCAGCAGTATTTGAAAAAACCCATCTCCACCTGCTTGTGCAGGAAGAACCCTTCGATTCATCCGGAACCGTGCTCAAGGATTCGGGCTGGCTTGAAGTTTATCCCTTTGAAAACAAGAAGGATAAACTTCTTCCGTTTGTTGAAGAAAACCAAAAAGTAGGCATAAAAAAGCTCAGGAATACAAAATCTAAAACCAGCCCACCAAAGAAGCTGACCGAAGCCGAACTTCTGACTCTTATGGACAAAAACGGAATCGGAACAAAGGCAACCGCTCCAACTCATATTGAAACAAATAAGAAGCGAGGATATTTTGAGACAAAGGGAAAAACGGTTTCTATCCTGGACACAGGCTTTACCCTTATGGAGGGACTCTCCCTTACCGTCCCGATTCTTGTCAAGCCGGATATAAGGGCAAGGATCGAAGCCTTAATTCAGGAAGTCGAGGATGGAAAAAAAGAGTTTGAAGCTGCCCTTGATGAAGGTACAACCCTGATTCAGGAAATGTATGCTCAGCTTGAAGCGAATAAAAAGGAGTTGACTTCAAGCATAGCAGGCACAATTAAGGACGAAGCTGCCCTTGAAGACAAGAAAAACTATATAGGAACCTGTAAAGCCTGCGGGCACATACTCAGAATTGTGCAGACGGATTCTGGGCGCTTTGTGGGCTGTACAGGCTATCCTGACTGCAGAAACTCATTTCCCCTCCCAAAAGCCGGGGCTTTGACCGTACTCAGAACCAAGGAATGTAAAAAAGAGGGAGCTGCTGTCCTGAAAGTAGGAAACAAGTATAATTGGGCTGTAGGTATAGGCCCCTGCTTTACCTGCGACCTTGAAAAGGAATGTTATCCGCCTGAAACTGTTGGTCCCTGTCCAGAATGTGACGGAGATATGTTTCTGATCACCTTTAAAGATACCCGATTCCTGGGCTGTACGAAACGCTGTGGGTATACTCACTCAGTCCCGAAAACTGGAAAATTAACCCTGCTTGACAGAAGCTGTGAGAGCTGTGGCTGGAAACTTTTCAGAATAAAGAAAGAAGATGAAAGCCCTGAAGAAGACATCTGTGTGAACCGGCGCTGCAAAGAAGGTAGGGAATACTGGAGAAAAGCACGCACAGGAAACTGAGACCAGAATCAATTCCAGGGTCTGGAATCTAAAAGAGACTGAAATACCGAAATTAGAATATTAAAAGAGACTAAAGATCCAGATGCTAAAGATCCGGATACTAAAAGAATTAAAAGAAAAGAGACCAAGAAAAGAGATTAAGAAAATCCTTTCGGATTTTCCCCTGCCTCTTGATGTTAAATCAGAAAGAAATTATGCTGCTGCAGGCTCGGCTGCAGATGCAGATGCAGGCACGAATTCAACCTGGGTTTTCCTGATTTCGACTCTGCGGAGCGGATAAATAAACTTGGCCTGCCTGTAAATAGCGGCTGAGAGCCTGCCAAGGATTGCTTCCTGCATAAAGGTCTCGAAATCGGATTCTGATGCGCGCTTTTTAACGATATCAACCATCATTTCCCTGATTGCTGTTATCTGGCTTGAACGTGCCCTTTTGATAGTGAAGCAGGTTGGTTTTACACGGATGACATAGCCGTCTTTGGTCCTAACATCGATATTGGCATCGATTCTTGAGGTCTGCCTTTTCACGATTGAGCGGATATAGTCGGTTGTGAGTTCATGACCTATGAGATCGGTGGTTGCTGTGTCTCCGACAATGTTGTTGACCCTAAGGACGACCTTTGTGTTATTCTTGGTCATATCGTTAGTAAGCTCTCCAACTGTGACTTCAATTTTGCGCCCTACAAGCAAGGAAGGATCTCCTGCCATAGTGTTACCGACTATGCTCCTTTTTAAGTAAACAGGAGCTTCAATATTATACCATTCCTTGGATTTCCATCCGTCAATTTTTCTCTGTACTTTCTTTCTTGCCAAGTGATTCCTCCGAAGTAATGTTCATTTTTATTTTAATTTATTTTTATTTCAATTTAATTTATTTTAGTTTTATTTTAATTGTATTAATTATGAATTGTTTTTGTATGCTGCTGATTTGTCCTGTGGCCCTCATGCCTTTCAGTTTCTTCTTCCGGATGGCTCGAGTGAGCTTTCTTTAATCAATGAGCGTGATGACCTTCAGCGCCTTTGACAGGCTTTGCACTGCCGGCGCAATTTGTGGTGCTTTCAGCACTATTTTTCCTTTTCGAGATAAAATTTCCAAGCTTCTATAGGCTTCCGAACTTAAACCCGTCCCTATCTTCCGGCAACTACAGGCTTCTGATAACCAAAAATACAATCCGGAAAATGGCCAGAAGTTCTTAGAAATTAGCGGTATCTACTAGTTAATGGCTCACTATACATATCATTTCAATATATAAATAAATCGGTCAGAAACGCTTTCTGCCTATCATCTAAATAGAAAATTTAAAGAGTTTAAAGGAAGCGGATTCCTTTCGGCATTTCACCCAGCCTCTTTTTAAATTCTTCAGGCCAATTTGCAGGGTCAAGCCCTTTCTGGGCAAGGAAAACCGCAGCCCACCTCTCAAGCCCGACTCCGGAACAACCAGACCAGAGTTCTTCTCCAGACTGGAGTTTCACGTTGAAACCTTTAGGATACTTATCTCCGTTGATGCTCACGTTCTGGAATTCGAGCCATTCTCCATCCGGCCCACGGTAAGGCAAGCAGGCTTCGTAGTCTGTTGTACCAACAGTATTTTCTTCGGCAAGCCCGAGCAGCCCCTCCTGTGCCATAAACCAGGGTGTGACTCTTGCTTTTCTCCATTCGATATCCAGGATGTCATTGAAGATGTACATATAACGCTCATGTAATTCTTCTGCACATTTTATGACCTCTTCTTTTGTTCCGATCCAGACAATTTCGATCCTGTGGAACTCGTCTACCCTTTCGATCCCATGGATTCCGCCACTTTCATATCTGTGAGAAGTTCCTGATCTGTCAAAGACTTTTATAGGAATTTCATCGTTTGGAAGAGTTTCCCCTGTTACGTACATCCAGAAAGGCGGGCACTGGGCATAGCACATGCCTCCGATTGGCTCTGCGATTTTTTCTTTGAGCAGCTTTGTGGGCACTTCATGAGTAACCTTGTAATAATCGGCAACCTCTTCCCAGTAATCGGGGTCCCTTGTTTGCGGAGGGCATACATAATATATCTCAGGATATATGCCTTTGGCATGTCCAGACTTCATCCAGACTTCCCAGGTGACCAGTTTCGGGAAAATCATTTCCCTGTACCCGAGGGGCTCCAGAAGTTCTTCAAAGACGATCTTCTCAAAAGTTCGGAAAATCCTTGTTGACTGAGGCCCGTGAATCCACTGTCCGCGGCTTGCGCCTCGTTTGAGCCAGCCCTCATTCATCATGGCCTGGGTCGGGTCTTCCTTGAAAGGATGCTCCATTGGCTCTCTCTGCCATAACAGGTTCCAGTGTTCGGCTTTTGCCCCGTACTGGGCAGCCTCGATCTTCTCTTCAAGGAGTGTGAGAATCCTGTCCGGTACCCGGTTTTTCATCTCAGCTTCCCCTACTTCAAGCTCGAGCATGATTCCGCCTTCGATATTTTCCATGCCTTTTATGTAAGGCACTTTCAGCATCCTGAGCTCACGTTCGGCTGGCATCCGAATGGTAAAGGACTCAACCTCAATTCCGCGAATTCCGATCTTATACTTTTTTCCGAGCGCCTCAGCAAGCTGTTTCCTCAGCCTGAAGATCGCGTCATGCACCCTGACATACCTGCCAGACTCAAGCGTAAGCTCGATCCTATCCTCCCCGAGCTTCCATTCCGTAACTTTTGCTCCCTGCCCTTCAGGCGCTCCTCGGGTGAGAAGGGTATTGTTTGCCTCTTCGAAAAGCGCAGCTATAGCCTCCTTTGCAGGAGTTGGATCTGCACTTGTTTTAAAGTAAGCCTTGAGATTGAACTGTAATTCCAAAGTTTGAGCCTCTTTTAATTGATGTGAAATAAGGTAATTGTGAATTGAAATAAGGATGTAAACAGAGTCTAAAATCCTGTTTCTGATATAAATGCCTATTCTATAGCAGGTCGTAACTTAGTATTATAATACGAAGTAATAATACTGAGCAGATATAATGAATCAAGTATTCTGATAACCTAGCGTCGTTGTTCAGATGGATAATAGCAAGAGATTGAACATTAAAATTATAATTAGATAGTTTAACCAATTACTTAGATGCAGAATTAGATATATCTATCTGTGATCCGCTTACATCGTACTATCTAATGAAAATCTAACAAATTATTTAAATATTTAGCATCTGCAAAAAACAGCCAGCTGCGTAGCCGTTAATTTAATTCATATAAATTATATTATTTCAGTAAACATTTAAAAGATATATTTTGTGATATTGGCTATTGTTTAGATACTGGTAAGGCACTAACTCAAAAGAACCCGCGTTCATAACTCTATATCTTAAATTTAACCCTAGCAGTAGAAAACCAGTCATTCTCTCCCAGCATCTACCAGCTTCTCGTTTGCAGTTAGGATCTCGACTCCAAGCTCGCTGAAATCTTTATCATGGGTTACGAAAACCATGTTTTTTGCGCGGCAGATCTGGGCAAAGAGAAGGTCGTTAAAATCGTATTTTCCCTGCTCAAAAAGATCCATGACTTCAGGAAGATCTATAGCCTGCAGTTCAGGATCGCAGGCAAGGGTACTTCTGAGAATTTTTCTTACATTATAAGCTATTTCTTGGGCAATTGCCCTGAAGGTCAGAGAGTTTCGAAATTCCTTGAACCTCGTAAACTCGGTCTGTTGTTTGAACTCGATTCGGGAGAAGGCATTTATGAATTCCGAAATTATCATACAGTTAATATAAATCGTGCCGTCAGAGTTTCTGATTTCTTTCATAGCCTTGGAATAAGCGTCCGACCGCTGGTCAGGCCAGCCGATTGGGCCGTAGATATACAGCCAGATATTGGTATCAAAGAAGTAGTCTTTGCCTTCGGGAAAATTGTAATTCTCTATGGAATGAACCTTTACCGGAACAGGTTTTGCGGGCCTGACTCCTCCGGCGCGAAGCCTTGGGCGCCGCCTCACCGGAAAAACGACTGCGCGGTGAACGCTCTTACGCATCCTCTTCTCCCCCAAGCACATCTTTCAGTGCCTTTCTACAGGTATACGCACGCTCAAAATAGGTTTTCGCCCGTTCGATAACCCTTTTGAGGATGATCTCATCCTCCTCGGAGATATCCGTGAACAAGAGGCTGCTCTCAATCCGTTCTACAGGAAAACAGCCGTAAAGTTGTCCGATTGCCGAATTCAAAAAAGCAGGTGTTAGCTCACTCGCTTCTGCAAAAGACAGTTCAATCTTCTTATTTTCGCAGAGCGCTGCTGTAATTATCTCGTAAATTTTCTGTCCGTCACAGGCGGCAACGCAGCAGTTTTCCCCGACAGTTTCAAAAACGTTAATCTTTATCCTTTCTTCCGTAGGTATCCCCATATGCTTTATACTCGCAAGGGTTTAAAAAGCTCAGGGTTTAAACCCAAAATCCAGGCACTTGAAAAACTGCCTTATCTCTTCACATTGCCACATATTTAAACATTCATAAATACCGAGTTTCAATCAGCCTTTCTAAAGAAGAGCCAGCCTTTTTCACCTTTTCCGTACTTTGTCCGAATCAAAACGTAGGTCCCTTTTAATTTATCTCCTTTAAGCACCACCACAATTTCCCTTTCCTCGCGTTTCAAAAACTCAAAAGTCCCCTTATCCCAGATCTCAACCGTGCCTGCTCCGTACTCTCCCTCAGGGATTTCCCCCTCAAAATCAGCGTATCCGAGCGGATGGTCTTCAGTCTCGATGGCAAGCCTTCGGATGCCAGTCTCTTTCGGGGGCTCTTTTGGCACAGCCCAACTTTTCAGAATCCCGTCCAGCTCCAGGCGGAAATCATAATGAAGGTTGCGCGCATCGTGGCGCTGAACCACAAAAATTGGTTTTTCGGAGCTCTTTCTGGAATTGATGGCAGGCGGTTCTGGGGTCTTTTTAAAGTGTCTCTTTTTCTCGTATTCTTCAAGCATAGAAATCAATAGAAAACTTTGCACACTGCCTTTAATCATTTTCTACTTCTAGCCAGAGCATAGTCTGCATAGATTTTTAAAAACTCTCCATCAGTTTGCAGGAGCACGGTTTCAAACATGGCTACATGGATTTTTTCTTTTCTGGCAATATCAAGCAGGACTGTACGAATCTCCTCACTTTTTGCCAGGTTTGCCATCTGCTCATAGATGTTGATAGCATCCAGTTCCGCAATCATGGCAGCTCTAAGAATCTCTTTATCAATATCTTCAGGTCTGGTTTTCTCAAGATCTGTAAGTACTTCCGAAAGCAGATTTCCACCCCCATACAAATGTACCCTATAAGGTATGGAAAAGCAAGGGTAATGTTTCTTTCTATTGAAGATAACAATCCGATTTTTGAAGTGAATCCAATTTTTGAAGTGTATCAAAATTAGCCAACTGAAATTAAATTCTAGCGAGTGAAATTAAGATTTGAGCATATTATACAGTCCAATTTTGTTTATTTATTAATATTAAATCTCTTTAAAAATGAGTAAAGATTTTCGCAAGCGGGCAATCTATAATTAGTTATTATAGTGGATTTATGTGAATAAAATTCTCTATAACATAATACAAAAAAATCCTCAGTAGGAAAAAGACTTATAGACAAATCTCATAAATAGTTCAATAAGTTCACATGAAAATAATGCTAAAGATGGTTATCCAGCCAGCTCTGGGAGATCTTTACAGGCTGACCAGGAGACAATCTCATTGAGGCAAACAATCTTGAAAAGAATGAAAATTTCCCTGCTTAAGAAAATAAAATCATTTCTGCTTGTGTTCATGATCTTGATTTCATGCCTACCTGCCAGCTCAGGTTTTGCTGCAGGAAGTGTCAATGCCCCTGAAATGCCACAGAACTGCACATCTTCTGCTGAATTTGTAATTGAATCTGTGATTGAAACAGCCCCAATGAACCCTGACTTTCTGGAAAGCTGGAAACTTAGCTCGATTGAATCTTTTTCTTTTAGGAGTAAATACGAAAAGATTTCAGGCACCGGGTATAAGCCTTCACCTGTAAAACTGTCAGGGCTTGCAAGCTCAGAAGGAAGAGTTTTGCTGAGAGCCTCAGGTTCAGAGCTACCACCTGTTTATGACCTGCGCAAGGAAAGGAAAGTAACAGCTGTAAAAGATCAGGGAAAGGATGGAAGCTGCTGGGCCTTTTCAAGTATTGCTTCTCTTGAATCCTACATTCTGGGTAAAGAAGGAAAAAACTATGATTTTTCCGAAAACAACATGAAAAACCTCGCCTCAAAAAACTATCCAGAGGGTTTTGATTTTACCTCGGATGAGGGTGGAAATGCATTCATGTCAACAGCATACCTTTCCCGTTGGGATGGGCCTGTAAATGAATTTGATGATCCCTATAGTGAGTCCTCTACCTATTCACCCGCAGGGCTTCAGGTACAGAGACATGTGCAGGAGGTACTTTTCCTACCTGAGAAAACTGAGCCTCTGGATAACGAAGTTCTCAAAAGGGCGCTTCTGGAATATGGAGCTGTATACTCCACGATGTACTGGAACCCAGGGCATTATCAGGAAAAAAACTATACTTACCGATATACCAAGGATCTGCCTGTCAATCATGCTGTGACCATTGTAGGCTGGGATGATTCTTTTGACAAAAATCTATTTATGCAAGTTCCTCCCGGAGATGGAGCTTTTATAGTGAAGAACAGCTGGGGTGATGTCTGGGGTCAAGAGGGGTACTTCTATATTTCCTACTACGACACAAAACTCGGGTACAATGAAAATGCCGTGTTCACAGCTGAAGATCTGGATAATTATGATAATATCTACCAGTATGATCCTCTTGGATGGGTGGTATCTAAAAAGTATTCAGAAAATCCCCTGGTTGCCTGGGGAGGCAATGTTTATTCCTCAGAAAAAAATGAAACCCTCAGAGCTGTAGGATTTTACACTACTGACCTCAATACGGCTTACGAAATATACATCTACAAAAATCCTGTCTCAGGTCCTGTTAATTCGAGAAAGGGATTCATTGTACAGGAAAGCGGCCGATACACCTTTCCAGGATATCATACACATGTGTTGAATTCGGCTGTACCCATACATGCAGGAGAGAGATTTTCCATAGTTATAAGATTCATTAACCCATCGGCTTCAGGTCCTCTTGCAGTAGAAGAGCCTTTAGCCTATTACAGCAGCAAGGCAAGAGCCAATCCCGGAGAAAGCTACGTAAGTCCTAATGGAGTCAGATGGGAAGACATATCCAGCAAATCGAAAGCAAATCTCTGCATTAAAGCTTTCACAACAAGCAATGACTTTCCTGATGCTGATTTTTCTTCAAATACTACCTCAGGAATGCGTCCTCTTACGGTCCAGTTCACTGACCTTTCAAACAACGCCTTTTCCTGGAAGTGGGATATGAACGGCGATGGGGAAACTGATTCAACAGTCCAGAACCCTGTCTACACCTACAGATCTTACGGGAATTATACCGTTTCTCTGACTATCGGTAACGGCAAAGGATTTGATTCCAAGACAAAACACGGTTACATAACAGTAACTCCTCTCTCAATTAACTCAGCCGATCCCAGAAGGAATATTACAGGCTACATAGGAGAGAAGCAGGAGTTTAGTGTTAGTACAAACTATGCTTGCAATGTAAGCTGGTACTTTAATGGAGAAAACAGAGGTTCTGAATCTCAAGTAAAAAAGAGTTCATACTCAGAGAGTATCCAGTCTCCAGGAACTTATAATATTACAGCAATTGCCAGAATTGGGGATGAAGAAGTTACACAAAAATGGGAGTGGACAGTTCGCACCTGGAATCCCTGGGATAGCCCAGCTTCCCATGAAGGCAAAAAAATAAGTACTAAAGAAATACAGGAAGCTATCCATATCTACCGAAATGGACTGCAGATCCCTGAAACCGGAGCGGAACTAACGAAAGAAAGGCTCAAGGAACTTATAATACTCTGGAGGGAAGGTTCAGAGGATTGACGACTCCAGCTACAAAAATAGAAGGAAAAAAGAAAAACTAAGAGGCAAGTTTAATTTTTCTGGACTTTGTTTCCTTTTTCCAGAGCCTGTTCAATTCCTTCCCCAATTTTAACATTCATGAGAAAATCATCAACAGTTGCAAGGAGAGAGCCAATTTTCTCGGAATGAAATAGGACAGCAACCCTCCCGTCACTGATTTCACTTTCCATACTCCTAAGATTATCCGGAGAAAGCGCCTTTAGAATCCTAGCAGCCGATCTTCTTGATTCTGGATCCGAAAATTCAATTGTGCCTGTAATTTTCATAAGCAATCCTCATCGTTTTGCTAATTTTTTTGTTACTTTTGGCTTCCGATTCTTTTTACTCTCTTTTTCTATTTGACATCCCTTGCTTGTTCTTTGCCTCATTTTTGCTTCTGGTCTTTTACTTGACACTCTTTATCTGGTTCCTTATTTCTTATCTTGCTTTACTTTTCCGGTTTTGGCAGTTGGCCACCTATAATCTGGTCGGCAATGCTCAGGAATTCCTCTGCAGTGCCAATGGGGATCGCAGCCCCAGAAGCTACACTGTGCCCGCCTCCGCTTCCGCCAACTGCGCCTGCAGCTTCCCTCATAGCGAAAGCAAGGTCAAGACCCTTTGACACAAGTTCGCGGGTACCTCTCGCTGAGACTTTCAGGATACCTTCGGATTCGTTTATACAGATGAAGGGAAGTTCAGGATGAAGGTAGCGCACAACTGTGCTTGCAAGGCTCCCTGTAGAAAGAGCATCAACAGTAATGACATACCAGAGATTTTCTCCTTTGCGAGTTTTTTCTATATTTTCCCTGATGTCCAGCGCAAGTTTCTTCTCGTGTTCGTTTTTTAGAGAGAGGGCTTCATTGACAATCTCCTGGTCTTTCAGACAGAGAGAAATAGCCAGCCCATAGATTTTCTGCTTTCCGCATGTGTTAAGAATAGAGATAAAATCGTAAACGTTTCTTACAAGCTCGCGGTCCAAGAGTAAGACTTCTCCTATAACAGCTTCAATAGCTTCTGGGCTTGCTTGCCTTACAAGTTTCAAGGCGACAGCGTTGGCAAGCCTGGACATTTCCTCCTCAGAGAGATCTTCAATCTTTCCTGAAAGCTCGAGCTGGTCCAGAAATTCTTTAACTTTTTCAGGGTAGCCCGTTATATCCAGGAAAGGTTCAGTAGTGCGTGTAAGAACATCTACAAGATCTCCGTCTCCTACTTTGAGCCCCTTTCGGACAGAAACAATCCCTGCTTTTAGGGCTTCTTCAAGAATGAAAGCATTCGCCGTTTGAAAAAGCTGCTTGTCTCCGACTGCACCTGCAATTGCTAGCCCTGCAAGATCAATGTTATTAAGTGATAGCTCCCTAGCTACCAGGTAACAGGTGCCAGAAGCTGAGATGTCAGTTGCCCCGTCGATCCCTACCAGATGGGCATTTACAACCACTTTAGCAGGAGACTGCCCCACTGGCAGGTGATGGTCGAGCACTATAACATCGGCTGCTACCTTACCTATAAGCTCAGGCTGCCCGCTGCCCATATCACAAAAAATAACTAGTTCATCCCTGGAGATGCCTTTATTTACTTCATCAATCACAGCTTCATCCAGCCTTCCAACTATAGAAAGCTGAAAACAAATGCCTGCCCGCAGCAGAGCCTGTGCCATTATTCCGGCTGAGGTCAGCCCATCAGCATCATTGTGTGAGACTACGCGCGCAAATCTATGTTTCCGGATTTTTTCGGCTGCATTTTTTGCAAGGTTTATCAGTTTCTCAAGCTCGCTCAAAATCCATCACTCAAAAAGTTCAATAATAAAGTCAAAAGATTGACTTAGAAGATCAGTTAATACATGCCGCTAGAGCACAAAGGATGCCAGTCTATACTGGCTTGGTAATATAAAACACATGCCCCGAAAAACTATCATGGATCAACTTAATTAATTAGAGAATATATAATTTAAAAAGCAGCAGGGCGTCCTGAAACTTCGGACATCAGTAGTGTGTGAGAAAACAGGAGACTGATGGAGAGTAGGGTTAAAAAAAGATAAGCAGCCTTAAAAGCTGCTTTAAATGTTTTTGAGATTACTAAATTAGACTTCCTTTTACTTTCTTCTCAGGACCTGATACACTGCTCCAAGGGTTCCGATGGCTATTACAGACTCAAATCCTGGAATAGAGCCCCATCTTGAGGGGTCTTTTGCATCAGATGCAGGGTTTGATTCCGGTTTTTTAGAAGAAGTATCTTCTGAATTAGAAGGTTCGATTTCTATCTTCTCACCGGGTACAACGATTGTGAAGGAGCCAAAGCCTGGAGTTTTAGACTCGAAGAAAACGTAGGTACTGTCTTCACCAACCTTTTTTGTTTCAAGCTTGCTCCAGGTCTTGTCGTAGTTCCAGAGAGCCAGAGAAGTTTCATCTGCTCCGGTATTCTTGAGCCAAGCCTTTTCGACTCTGAAACCAATAACTGCGTTTTCGATGTTATCAGAGTTTGCAATTCCTCCTGAACCTACCCAGATGTTCACGTTTTTATAAAACGTGCCTTCAGGCAGGCTCGAAACCAGTTTGGACTGACCTTTCAGCATTTCAACAAGAGTAGTGACTTTTCCCAGAGTCTTTTTGGCATCAAACTCCACATACCTTATGCAGGTTACACCCTGTGGGAACTCGAACTTTACGTGCTGCCCAGCTGTGATAGATTTCTGGGACCGTTCTTTAGCCGCGACGTTGCTTTGGGGTTCAGGAGAACCGCCTGCACCTCCGCCGCTTGATTTACTACCAGAGCCGCCGCTGTAAGATTGACTGACAGTGATGGAACTTTCAGCAGGAAGAACAGGAGACTCAGTTTTGTTTATGTCTCTTAAAAGTCCCACAATTTTATATGTGCCTGTTGAGGCTGGAGCTTTCAGGGTGTAGCTGAAGCTTTTTTCATCCATAAGCAGGAAGGAAACCTTGCTGCCATTTTCAGTTACAGCTCTTTCCGGCAGGGTAGAGCTAACAAATGTAAAGCCAGCAGGAAGCTTTTCAATGACCTGACCGGCAGCCCCGTAGTCAGCTACGTTGACTGTTACCTGGAACTCCTGATTGGGACTAACCGTAGCAGGGGAAGTCCTTTCTGCACTGCCTGCACAAGCCGGGACAGCAGATAAGGTCAGCGCCAGGAGCAGAATAACAGCAAACTTAAACTTAAGTAGTTTCATATTCGATTCCACCCGTCAGCAAAGTATGCACCCAGAACTGCATATTTAATCCCACTGGATACCTCGTTATTATTTACAAGGTTCTTAATTTCTTCAGGAGAGAAGACTCCATCGGAACCTCCAAACCTTGTTGCTAGTTCACTTTCTTTCAGTACCGTAATGGAAATACTTTCTTCATCTATGACACTGCTTCCAGAGGGGGCAGCGGCCGTAAAGGCGAATTTGAACTCACCAGGTGTAGTACTTTTCACATTACAAGTATAGAGATCTCCACCTTCTGGCTTCAATGAAACCACGCCCTGTCCTATGGGGATAAGGTCGATAGTTACTGATGCTACTTCAGAGGATTTACCCACAACCTTTGCCCTGACAGCTGAGAAGTCCTTTCCGTCATTCAGGATGAATTTGGGGGATGCAGATAAAGTTTCTATATTAGGGGGTATAAAACTTCCATAGAAAGTCAGGTCAAGTTTAGCTGGCTCAGCTCCATGCTTGTAAGTTGCAGAAATAGGTTCGGATGCGACGCCTCCGAGTTTGAAGGTTATTTCTTTTCCATTATCTTTCTCGGTACCGTTAACTGAAACTATATATCTTCCAGTCTTTTTAAGAGATTCTGAGCCAACAAGCTTGGAATCTATATATGCAGAGATTATAATTCCGGGACCTGCATTTGCAGCATCTCCTTTCAAGTCTCCTTGAAACACATAGGGGATAGGAGGGATAGGAGGGGGACTATTAGCAGATGCGGCCGGAACAAGGGACATGCCCAGTAGCAGAATAACCAGGCATGATAAAATTTTTAAATATTTGTCCTTGATCGTCATTATGTCACCTTGAAATTTTAATATTACTTATGCAGACTTTTTCAAAAAAAGTCCTTCAGGGATTCTTTCTAGATCCCCTCCCGAGATCGGATCCGAAAGCGAGCAGAAGTATGCCTGCAACCGCATAGAAAATAAGGAAACCTGGAGCACTTTCTGGTTTAGGAGAGTTTTCGGAAGATTCTACTGCTTCTTTATCTTCGGAGTTTGCATCCGTATTTTTCAAAGCCATTATATCCGGCTCAGGGATCGAAGTTTTGATGACCTCGGCATTGGGACCCTCCGAGGAAATTTCCTGTTCTTTATTATCTGTCAAAGGTTCTGAACCTGTTTTTGAATTTGTATTATTTTTTGTGTTACTATTCGAATTACCGTTTGAACGAGTGTCTGAATTACTATTTGAATTGCTTTCAGTACTCTCGGAATAAACTACCTTACCATCAGGCAGTTCGAGGGTAACTATACTTCCGGATTCCCAAGCAACACTGCTTGTAGCATCTTTTCCGTCCACTTTAAAAGTAACCAGTTTTCCTTTATCTTCAGCAATACCATCAATAAAGAGAGAGTATTTTCCAGAGGAAGTATTTGCAAGATACTCCTTGTCATTAAGGTAAGCTGCAATGACAGTCCCATTGGGAGCAGGCGTACCATCAATAAGAGCAACCCCTGTTACTATCATCGGATGTATCGGGAGGGCTGGAGGAACATCCACTGCTGCCGTACATCCCTGAGAGAAAGCCAGGAAAAACAACAGTAATATAGATGTTCTTAGCAGGCCATTTTTTAATTTTTTATTCATCATAGACCTCCAATTATATGCTAACAACAAAAAGAAAAAAACTATTCAGCCTGAACAGGCTGAACAGTCAGTTGTTCTGAAAATTAGCCTTACGGCGTCTCGTTCAAGACTCGCTTGGATCAAAGCCTGCCGGCCACGTAGATGGATCCAAAGGATCAAAGCCTGGCGGAAGATCTCCATTGCCTGAGCCATCGTCCTCCTCGTACATCAGATCCAGATTATACGTGTTTTCGATGGATGCGTAGGTACCTCCATTCTTCACAAAGATCCAGTAGCCCTGTCCAGGAACCATATAGTCGTAAGACTGAAGCACTTTAACCGGCTCAGGATTGGCACCAATGGTTGGAAGAGGCATAGAGTCGTCTAGGCGCCCATCTGCCATAGCAGCAGTGATTATGCCGCCCCAGCCTTCATTGAGATTATAAGTGATGAGGCTGGAGAACTTGTAGTTTTCAGTAAGATCGGTATTGAAATCATTGAGCGAAGCCAGAGTTATGGACCAGGGTGCAGCATATGCAGAGGTGTGACCTATCATTTGCCATCCTGGTTTGAGAACAAGAGAGGCTGGCACATCAGGATTGGCACCATCAACTGACATCCCCTTGAACTTGGCATTAGTCACACAAGGTTCTTTGGCGTAGACCCAGTATCCCTTACATGGCTCGATAGTATCAGGGCATTGCCAGCACGCGCCGTCCCAGTAAATAACTATATTTCCTTCACCAAAGACCGATTCAGGACAGGCTTTTGATTCAACAAGTTTCTTAGGCACGGATTTAAGGTTCCAGCCCTTCTCAAGCATAATATTCATATCTTCATAGGTCTGTATGGGGCCGCACACGGAGAAAGCAGAGTTGTAGTTACCAGCTTTATCGCGAGCAATGACAGCTACCCAGTAGTCTTTGCCGTAGACAAGGTCTTTTCCTTCAAGTGCTTCAATACATAGATTACACAGACTCTTATCTTGTGAATACCTTAATCTCTGATTTGGAGTAAGTGTCCCGTCGGTGTGAGTCTCGCTTCCATTTATACTTACCTTTTGCATATCCTCAATACAGCCTGGTTTCGATGTGCTGATATAGACTTCATATGGCTCATCAGCAAGATCTGCGTCTGTACTTGCATTCCAGCTAACCATCAGCCCAGGATAATCCCTAGTAGAGGTCCAATCGGTAACACCCGGTGCATCTACAACATTCAGATTTGCCACACAAGCTGGGGCAACACTGTCAACTGAGAAATACTTCACATCAGGCTGGTAAGTTCTGTCGCTTGTACAGTCAGTAATAAGAACCGTCCAGGATACCTGCTGCCCGTCTTTCACAGATGCTTTTACAGAATAGCTGTCTGCACCAACAAGGAAGTCGCACTCGTCGCAAGAACCTCCTTCACAACAAACCGTATTATCTTTTTTATCATCGCAGCTTGCATCTGCCTGCTTGTTGTTAATAAGAAGCTTGTAGTGGAAAGGCAGTCCTGCTCCTTCTCCATTCTTTCCATCGACCTTGAACACAAACGTCGGGGTTGAGGTTACGAATCCTCCGTCAGGAGTCAAGAGAGTAACTTTAAGTCCGTCAAGGCTTACATAGAATTTCCGGACTTCACTTTTAGCTTTGTTTCCGGCTCCGTCCTCAACTTCAACCGACCAGTTGTGAGCGCCATCTGCAAGCTTAAGTTCCTTGATTACTGACTTTCCAGACTCAACATCCCCGGAAATTACATCTTCTGGGAATAGATCATCCCAAAGGTCTTCAGGAACACCGTTCTCAGGAATACCATCCTCAGGGATCTCATCCACAGGAATACCAGGGAATACTATTTCTTCCCAGGGCATACCAGGGAATATTTGATCCCAGGGGATACCTCCATCACCGGGGAATATTTGATCCCAGGGAATCTGCCCATAGTCATCCTCATAATCATACCCAGGAATATAGCCAGGAATTTGATCATATACTCCAGCAGGTTTCCCATCTATGAAAAGTGTGTATCTGAGGCTAAGATCATCTTTATATTGAGCAGCTAATTCATCTTCACAGATGAAGTTGAATTTAGTTTCAGGACCTATTACCTCTTTGTAGCAGTCTGCAGGAGAAATAAGTTTTACACTGGGGCATTTTGTGTCCACATACAGGCCTCTGAGACCACTGCCACCTGTGTTTCCTTGTTCATCCCTCAGTTTGACTTCCCATGTGTATTTGCCGTCAGCCAGATCAAGCTCAAGTTGTTTGTATGACCCGGATGTCATAACCCCGTTAGCTTTCTGGACACCATTGAGCTCGAAAGTGTAGGCAATATCCTTAGAACTGTCGTCATAAGCACTGAAATTGAACTTTACACATCTATTATTGACAAACTCTGACTCGGGTTTATCCAGTCTAAATTGTGGGCTCTGGTAATCAAAGCTCGGATCAAAATCAATTTCACCTGGGAAAGATTCATCACCAAGCAAATTTTCAAGATTGTCAAAACCAGAGACGCCTATATCTAAAGGACCGCTTATATCCTGTGGAATCGCATAGTCATAACCAAAGGTTTTACCATCATCACCTATTGGTTCCATCGGAGCGTTATCTACTGGACTGGTGCCCACCAGGTTTGCATTGCTGGCTCTGGGTAAACCACCGTCAGTAATCGATATTTTGGCGTGATCGACAGGCTCACTGAAATTGGCGATGATATTCACAATGTTTCCCGGTATGAAAGGACCGGTTTCATTGAGTCCGATATCAATGCTTAGATAGTCATCAATATAAAACTTAAATGCTTCAGGGTCTTTTGCAGGTTCACCATTCAGCAGCAGACTGTTATTTGCATCAAACGCATCGATGTCTACAGCTATAGGACCACGTACTATGTCCATTGGAATGGAATAGTTGTAAACAAAAGAATTACCACCATCTACCAACCGTGACATTGAAGCATTGTCCAATATACGTGAACCAGAAAAGTTGTCAATTGATATAGTGGCGTTATCAACAGATGTATTGAAATCGACGGTGATATTTACAATATCACCCGGTATAACATCGGTTTTGTCATATGTGACATTAACCTCTGTATCTTCTTCAGCTGCACTTGCTGCTCCTACAGAGAAGAGCATGATTAGCAGTGCACTAAATAGTACTATCAATCTTTGTTTCATATTTTACACCTTGGTTCCGCAAATATCCAATTTTGTTCCAGTTTAAACATTATGTAATATACTTATTAAATAATATAATTGAGTTGAAAGATATAGCAGATCCCAGCTATTAAATAGTCTAGACAAACAGCCTAATAATACTAAGTTAGTGGGAGACTTAGATATTAAATAAATTTAGACTGTCTGATAATTATATTTTTTACTTTACCCCTATTTTTCTAACCAAACCCCCTATAGGTAATTAAACAGATAGTATCATTATCTGTTCGGTTAATAAGAAACCCAAGGCTCCTACGCAATCGTTTTTGGCAGAAGTGGGTAGTATCTGATGCGGAATTAGCCGCCTTATCGATTCTTGTTGCCTAGAATGACTGTTGACCCCGTTTTTGCACCCATATTAATCAATAGTCCTAGGCATGAGACACGTGCCCTGCAAAAAAATCAAACGCTTGCAAATAGCGGAAATTTAGCTTACAGTAAATCTCCATCTTTGATGACAGGCACATATCTGTATATATTATCTTATGGTGATAATATAGATAAGATTGCACAATAACTGATATAAATCTTTCTGAAAGATGGAGATAACTAAATTTAATAAGATTTAAAAAAGAAAATTCAAAGTATGTTGACAAAATTATTTATATTTTTAAGGCTAGAAAAACCAATATTTGGAAGTTAATTTCATTTGCAGAGTACAAAAATTTTCATTAAAATTGCAGAAAATTGTAGACGCTATTAATGCGATGCTATTAATTATAGAACTCTTAAGACTCTTAAGTCTGAAAATCAAGAAACCGTATATTTTTTTAAAAAATTGAATGCTCACAAACTTAAAGTTTGGAAAAAACATAGTTTAAACAAAAACGTTTTTTATGCAAAAGAAATGGGGGGCTTAAAATTCGATATACTTTTCAGGATTCTACTGATTTTCCAGTTCAAAGAGACTTTATCCAGGATATGCAGGACTTTATAAAGATTTCAAATGAAATCATCCCTCTGGAAAAATCAGCTATAACTATAAAAAATAAGAATCAAGAAAGGCTTGAATTTTTCGAAAAAAGAATTCAAGAAATTGATCTATTTGAGAAGGACATAAGGAACTCTATTGGAAACCTCACAGCTGAAGTATACGCACCTGAAATTCTAGAAGTCAAAGAGAGAACTCTTGAGACCTCCTCAAGCGTGGCGCTGGCAAAGAAAAACGAAAAACTTGCAGAGCTTGACAGAGAAAACAAACTGAATCTTATGGAAACACAACAAATATATACAAGAATATTCTCATCCCTTAGTCCTTTTTTTGAAGACAGTATATATGGAGCTCAAAATGCGTACTACGCCTTCATAGAGGATAAAACGCTGAGGGGAAAGCAGATCAGTTTTGTTGACAATATGCAGTACGAATTTGAACTAATTTTTACACAGGATACTCTAAAAGTAAAAGACCTGCAAAACTTGACTTTGCCTATATGGACAAAGAGTGGAATTCTATCTAGGGAGAGAAAAGTAAAAAGACTCGATGTTTCCGACTTCTATATCACGAATGTTGAGTACGAGGGAAATAATCTAAGAACCGTGTTCGAAGACAGGAATGCGGAAAACAGATTCATTGTCTCATCGGATGAGAAAGCTTTTCTGATCATGTACAGAGACTACGAGATTACACGAGATGAAGAACTGGCTGCTGATTTAGATAGAGATTCAGTCGATAAGTTCATAATAAAAATAAAGGAGTTCTTCATAGAATCCGTGGTGTCTAAAAAGCTCAAACGTATAACACTTGACGGAAAAAACGTAATTGAAGAAAATAGAGTTTTTGATTGTCTTAAGTTAATTGCTTCCATATACGGAAAACTGGTAATTGAGTGCCTTGAAAAAGGATATACTGAGGGAGAAATTACCATCAAGATCGAGGAGCCTGAAGGGATCAGGACAGAGAAATATCTTGAGAAATCGGAAGTTTCCAGAGAACTCTCAACCATTGGAAGTGAAGGACAGGAGCTCGCCAAACTCTTGAGAGTTGTTGAACCTTGAGAAGTTAAACGAGTAAGTAGGGGGAATTCTGTTGACGCAGATTCCTGATAACTTTGAATTCTGGAGCGTTCCAGTACCCGAAATGTTACAGAAACTGCAAACAACAGCCGAAGGCTTGAGTAGCTCTGAAAGTAGCGAGCGTCTTAAAAAGTATGGTGCCAATCTTCTTAAACCCAAAAAAAGTTCAGATGCCCTTAGAATCTTACTTTCCCAGTTCAAGAGCCCGATTACTATCATTTTGCTTTTTGCTGCTGGGCTTTCTTTCTCTCTTGGTGATACTACAGATACTATAATTATTGTAACCATTGTTTTTATCAGCAGTCTGCTGGGTTTCTGGCAGGAAAAAGGAGCTGCTGATGCCTTTGAGAAATTGCTCAGCGCAGTTGAGGTAAAGGCAGCAGTATTAAGAGATAAGGAAGAAAAAGAAGTTCCTATAGAACAGATCGTGCCAGGAGATATAATAATCCTCAATGCAGGCGATATAATTCCTGCTGATTGCCTCATTCTTGAATCAAAGGGACTTTTTGTCAATGAGGCCACTCTTACTGGAGAGACCTATCCTGTAGAGAAGTCAACAAAAACATTGAAAGCAGAGACCTCTCTTGCGCAGCGTACAAATTCCCTCTGGATGGGAACAAGCGTGGAAAGCGGAAGTGGAAGAGCCCTGGTAGTGTTTACAGGAAAAAAAACCGAATTTGGAGAAATCTCGGAAGAGTTAAAAACCAGTACTCCAGAAACTGAGTTTGAAAGAGGTATAGCAAAATTTGGCCATTTTCTATTGGAAGTTACCATGCTGATGGTTATTGCAATCTTTGCAATCAACGTCTATCTTCAGCGTCCTATTCTGGATTCTTTCCTTTTCTCCCTTGCTCTTGCAGTTGGGCTTACGCCACAGCTTTTGCCTGCGATTATAAGTGTTAACCTATCTCACGGCGCAAGAGAGATGGCACAAAATAAAGTGATTGTCAAGAGATTAGCCTCAATTGAAAACCTCGGTAGCATGAATTTATTATGCTCCGACAAAACTGGCACTTTGACCGAAGGGGAATTGAAACTCCACTCTTTCCAGGATATGAAAGGAGGTCAGAATGAAAAGATCCTTCTTTATGCCAGTCTCAATGCCTATTATCAGAAAGGCTTTAAAAACCCTATTGACAGAGCAATCTTGGCACAAAGCAAACTCGATCTGACTGAATATAGAAGTCTGGATGAGGTTCCTTATGATTTCGTACGTAGACGATTAAGCATTCTTGTCTCTAAAAATAATAAAAGTCTAATGATCACTAAAGGTGCGCTCTCAAATATTCTTGAGATTTGCACCTTAGCAGAGATTGAACTTGAAAAAACTGTAGAAATTTCTGAGGTCAAGGACCAAATCGAACAGCAGTTTAAAGAGTTCAGCGAAAAAGAGTTTCGGACACTCGGAATTGCATACAGGGACATGGATCAGCAGACTAAGATAGAAAAAGAACAGGAAAACGGAATGACTTTTCTCGGATTTCTCTTGTTTTTCGACCCGCTAAAGCCAGATATTGCAAAAACGATAGAAAACATGGGGCAGCTTGGGATTTCTCTAAAAATTATTACCGGAGATAATAGGCTTGTGGCTGCCAGTATTAGCCAGGAGGTAGGGTTCAAAGCCTCAAAAATTCTAACTGGAAGCGAACTTAATCGGATATCAACCGAGGCTCTTGTAAGAAAAGTAAATGATATTGACATCTTTGCCGAGGTAGAGCCAAGTCAGAAAGAGCGTATTATCCTTGCACTTAAGAAGAGAGGAAATGTTGTTGGATATATGGGAGACGGCATTAATGACGCATCGGCTCTTCATGCAGCTGATGTTGGAATCTCGGTTGACAGTGCTGCTGATGTCGCCAAAGAAGCCGCAGATATTGTGCTTATGGAAAAAAGCCTGGATGCACTTGTTGAAGGCGTAAAAGGTGGAAGAAAAACTTTCGCCAATACCCTGAAGTACGTTTTTATGGCTACAAGTGCGAATTTCGGGAATATGTTTAGCATGGCAGGAGCGTCCCTTTTCTTGCCATTTCTTCCCCTGCTGCCCACACAAATCCTGTTAACCAATTTATTGACCGATTTCCCGGAAATGACCATAGCCACAGATACCGTCGATAAAGAGCTGATCGATGAGCCACATCGGTGGGATATAGATTTCATCCGCAAATTCATGATTGTATTTGGTTTTACAAGCTCAGTTTTCGATTACTTAACCTTCGGTGTTCTGCTTTTCCTGCTACCTGGTATGATAGATCAATTCAGGACCGGCTGGTTTACTGAGTCAGTTATTTCAGCATCCCTTATAGTACTGGTAATCCGGAGTAGAAAGTCTTTTTTCAAGAGTAAGCCAGGGAAATATCTGCTTGTAGCAACTATATTGATCGTAGTCCTGACTCTTTGCTTCCCGTTAACTCCTTTTGCAGCACCTTTTGGCTTTAAACCTCTATCGTTACAGATTATTTTAGTTCTCGGAGCCATAATAGGATTGTATATCTTTGCAGCTGAAACAATAAAGAGAGTTTTTTATAAAAAAGTAAAATTTTGAGAACGGCCTGTAGTGACAGCGTGCTGACAGGAAAAGCCCCGTTTTACCTGAGTTGCTACAGTTTCCCTTCTTCATGACCTGCCCCTTCCGGCAGGAAGGGAGTAAAAATAACAACTATAAGCAATAAAAAAAAAGTGCCATAGACTCGAGTCGTTGCCTCAAACGTAGCATAGAAGATGAAAATCGTGAGCATGACCCAGACAATGAAGCTGAGCTGAAGAGCTATTTTTACTCTGTATAGTTTTTCCGTGTTTTCACTCAAGCAAATCCCCCTCAAAAATGCCTTCTTAAAATCCCAAGTAAAAATGATTCACGATTAGATAAATAGTGTTTGTTTGAAAGAAAGATCTAGAGACTTCAAAAATATAAATTTTGGACTCTTTAAAGAGCTGCCTGAAACTGCTGAAAACCTTGCGCTTGGGAATATTAAAGGCTGCAAACTCCAGCACTCTTATACAGGCATACAGGCAAATGAATTTGGTCCTACAATATCAGGCACAAGCAAATGAGTCTGATCCTACAATATCAGGCACAAGCAAATGAGTCTGATCCTACAATATCAGGCTCAGCTTTAATAAATAGAGTTTCCACTACAAACAACGAAATTTGACAATATAGATTAAAATAAAAAATTAAATCTCAATAAACTGTAGCAAATAATTTCCTTCACTTACTCGCTTGAGGAAGTCTCCTCTGTCAGTGTAAGGGATTCCAGCAATTATAGAATCCGCAGCTTTCCTGCCAAGTCCAGGAAGTTCCCTAATAAGATTGGGAGAAGCGGTGTTTATACTCAGAGGGTAAGGAACACCAGTAATCGAACGCATCCCATGCCCTGTAACCGTTACGTCAGTAAATTTCCGTAAAGGCAGAGAAGCAGGAATTCCTACTAACAAGGGATATGAGCCAAGTTGCCTTCCAAAAGTAATCCCTTTTTCGTGTATTTCACACATCACACTCCTGAGTACTGTACCTTCAGGCACAACGCGCCGCAGCATTGGAAGGTCAATATTCTTCCTTACCCGTTCCTTATAGTCAAGAAAGAGCCTCTTGTGTTTCTTTGTGGCTTCGTCTTTTCCGTATATTGGAGTTCCCGGAAAAGCCATAACCTGGCGGATATTGATCCTTCGCAGGAGCAAATCCGAGTCAAGCACATGCTTCAGGAAATCATAATTGAGCTGGAAAGTTTTCTTAGATTCGCCCATCAGTCCATGTACGAAGTTGATGCCTGGAAGTATTTCAGGAAGTCCATTTGCCCCTCGAATGGCTCCAAACTTGTTCACAAGTTTGATCGCCTCAAAGACCTCATCAGGGGTTGCCTTAAGGGAATTCGCCTTAATTACTGCCCTATCGGCACTCTCCATTCCAAAAGCGATTATATCTCCTGATGTATGATATTTAATAATAGTCTTCAGAATCTGCTCAGACTCTTCAGGATAAGCTGCAAGTGTAATCGGGTTTGCGTTATCCATATGGAGCACTGACAGCTCTGGAGCTGAGTTTCGGATTCCTGTATAGAGCCTTTCAATAGCCTCTGGATTGGGCTTTGGGACAGGTCCTCCAGTATCCGTGCCACGATAGGAAAAAAGGTCAGGCTGCCTGCCTATCCTGAAATAGCGGGCTCCGTGAGAGTAAAGGGCGGATGCCTCGGAGATTACATCTTCAACTGGTCGGTAGTCAGATACCCCATAAAAAGGTTCTGTGCAGAAGGAGCAGTGAACCTGTCTGCCGCAGCCCCTGTAGGTCTCAAGTTCGCACATGCAGTAAGGATAATCAGGGTGCTGTCTGATCAAAAAAGCCCCTCTGAGTCCCCAGCGCCCGATTTCGGCTGTTGTCCTGAGACGGTGGTCTACAGCCTCAGGATCTCTAAGTTTCGCAGGAGAAACGTCTTTAATGTCGTCCTTAAAAAGATCATAAACAAAAGCTTCAAGATCCATTCTGGCAAGCACGGTATTTACAAGGTTTACTCCGCCCCTAGTATCTTTTGCAGCCTTTCCGCCTTCGCTGCTGAAACCAAGCCTTATAGGACCGCCTATAACTTTTACTCCTTGTGCAATCCGGAAAATTGTCTCGATTTCCCCAAGCGTAATTGGGGAACCCCGAAGATATTTACCTGGTACAGTCATGCCTGCTATAACAATAACAAGGTCTGCTCTTCCTACAAGTTCCGCTGCTCCAGGCGGATTTTCTCGCAGGGTATCAATGGTTAAGTAGTGAATGTCCTTTTCGGAAAGCCCGCGTTCTCTGAGAGCGCCTGCTATATAACGCGGATAGGGAGATAGATAAGGAGGGACTCCAAGGCAGGCAGGTTCGTCCACATAGCCGTCTATAACAAGTGCTTTCATGTCAATTCTTGTTTCCGTTATGTCAATTATTTTTCCATTACCTTCTTGTTTTCATTTGCTTGGTAGTCGAAAGTATACAGTCCAATCAAATATAAATTAAAGGTAGATGTAGAATAAATTAAAGGTAGATGTAGACAAATAATGGTATAAAAAGCCTATATGCAAAGAAAGTATAGAATAAAAAGCGATGTAGCTCCGAAACAGTGAAACTGGTTGAAAGATAAAAGAAATAAGAAAATGATTAGGGCCGGGACCGAGAATCGAACTCGGATCGTAGCCTCCACAGGGCCACAGGATAACCTCTACCCTACCCCGGCCACAGGGGTCTGGTACTTCAGATTGAAGCAACCTATAGAAGGAGTTTTTTTATATAAAGTTTTTGCCGGAAAGAGCAGGAGACCCTCCCGTGGAAAGAAGAAACTTCTGTTTTCCGGCCCTCTGGGCGCGCAAGATTAGGTAAAATGTCCTGCCTAAATTAGTATTAGAGTTCCTTAAGCTTTTCAAGGGCAAGTTTTGCAGCCTTTTCCCCCGATAGGAGCATGCCTCCAAAGACAGGGCCCATTCTAGGGGCGCGTGTTGCGGCATTTGCAGCCATGCCAGCTACAATCAGGCCAGGATAGATCTCCTGGGTTGCATCGACTGCTAGGCGTTCGCCAACCTCTGACCACAAGGGCTTTTCCCCGAGCAGCCCGAGTTCTCCAATTTTTGCATCGGGAATTTTCCTGAGAATGGTGTTACATACAACTGCATCATGCCCTGTCCCGTCAATCACGAGTTTTGTGCGGATCATGAGAGGATCCACATGCAAGCGTTGTGCCGTTATAGGCCCCCAGTTGATAACAATTCCGGTAACCCTATCATTTTCCCGAATCATGACGTCTTCAAAGCTCACAAGGTTGAAAACTTCAGCCCCTGCTGAAGTTGCCCCTGCGATCAGTTTCCCAACAGACTCTACAGAATTTGCCACATAGTACCCGGGTTGGTACTCTTTGTACCTGATCCCGAAATCGTCAAGGATGCGGCAGGCTTCTTCCTGCACAACTATGCGCGGGAACATCATACCACCAGCCCACATGCCGCCCCCGAGTGACAGCTTCTGTTCATAAATAGCGACCTTTGCCCCTGCCTCTGCAAGATACTTTGCAGCCACCAGGTTTGCAGGTCCCCCTCCTATGAGTGCTACATCGATATCCGTATAATCTAGGAAAGTTCTAGAATACTCATCAAAAATTGCCCTTGTAATTATGACTTCATCAAGTTCCATTTTAATCACTCATAAAGCTTATAAGGTTGAAAGCCAGGAAAAAATTCAGGGCTTTCCAGAAGGAAATCAGGAATTGTTAACCCTGATCCATAATCATTGAATTCACATTTTGATACAGGGCATTGCTATTAAAGTTGTTGGAATCGACGAGTAGAAAACCGAAAAATAAACTCAAAGGTTAGAATAATTGAAAGGTACAACATTCAATATCTTGATAAATAAAGATCAAACCGGTGTTCCGAGATATTTTCAAGCTGTATTTTTAACATATCATGAACTGTTAATAGAAGAGGGCAAGATAACAAAAAATTAGCGTCAAAATTAAACGACATTGGTGGACACATACATGTATATAAAGGAGGGGGAAAATGGAGTGCAGAAAATACAAAAACAATTCTGTATATATAACCTTCAGACCCAGTAATGTAGAATTGTACTTTAAGTTGCTCATTGCCCAACCATAATCATAGCCTGTAGAATTGAAAATAAGATGGGCAATAAGCAACTGATTCTGAACTACTTAAAATTGGCTGATACAGGAATATAGAAGGACAGATCAAATATTCTGTTCAACCTCTCCTCCATTGGTAAAGAACATTTTCTGACCTGTATCTCTGGAATAAAGTATAAGCTGCTCATTCTCAAGAGCTGCGGATTTTACATCAGTTAAAAGTGATAGATATTTGCTATCCATTGATTGAGGTCCGCATGCAACAAGTGTCATTACAGGAGGATCAAGAGTTAAGCTATCTTCCTCCAGGTTATAGTTTCCACTGCCGCTGTTGCAATCGGCTTTGATATAATATGTACCATCGCGGAAGAAGGCAAGTGTATAATTCTCAGGATCAGGCACTAAAGTTTTATTTTCAGAATTGAAAGACTGCTGGAAACCTGACCACTGCCATTTGACATCTATTAAAGAATCAGCAGAAATTATGCTGGAGTTTGCCGGAGTTTTAACAGGTTCAGGAGAAGTTTCCCCTTGCTCGGTACAACCTGGCGAGAAAGAAATCACAGTTATAACTAGGAAAGTAAAAAACAAAGAAGCTAGACCTATGGGTTTATTTCTTATTTTAATTCTCATCTTCTTTTTCATTGTACTTCTCCCAAAGTTAACTTGTAATCCAATTAATCTTTATGTATCTTTTAATCCAATGTATCTTTTAATCCAATGTATCTTTTTGATATAATATTTATCTAAACTTCAATTTGATTCGCAGTCATCGGAAATTAACAGTAATCGAAAGTCAATGATGAAATACATGAATCGATGTTTATAATATCTGATTTGAGTTCCGAAATACAGATTCCTATGTTTCTATAATCGACAAGGCTAACCTTATTGATAACAGAGGTTAATACTTGGATATGGGGGGAGAAGAATGAAAATAAGCGCACGCAATGTGCTGAAAGGCAAGGTAAAACGAATAATACACGGATCCGTTAACTCAGAAGTAGCAGTTGAACTTCCGGGTGGTATGGAAATCACTTCCATTATTACAAAAAACTCAGCCGAAAATCTGGGTTTGAAAGAAGGGCATGAGGTATACGCAGTAATTAAAGCCACAAGCGTGATGTTGGCTTCTGACTGACAAAGTGGGTTTCAGTACTGCGGAATTACAAAATCTTATAAGGGTTCTTGAAACCAAAACTGGATTTTACAACTAAAAGTAATTGCTGTTATCTAAAGTCAAATTGATATAAAAACAGTTTTTCCTGAGAATCACCTTGAGAATTGTATTATTGAACAAAGGAGGAGTTATTCTGAAAAAAGCAGATAAAGAACCAGCATTCCAGCCTGAACCAATACCTGAGCCTGAGCCTGAACCTGTTCCCTCACCTGAGCCTATACCTTATCCAGAGCCAGATAGTGAACATGAAAAGAAACCAAAAAAATAAGATAACTCCATAATTAAACCACAGCAGCTATGATTTCAAAAATTTACATAGCTCACTGCGAGCAGGACGAACCACTTGCTCAGGAACTGGCCAGAACTCTTTGGGCTGTAGAACTGGAAAGCTTTTCATCCCTGTACAGGAAAGCTCGAATTCTTCCTTTAGGCGAAAGGATATGTTTTGGAATTCGCCAGTCAGATTGTTTTATTCCGATTCTCACACAGGAAGGTGCAGGATCTTTGGAAGTGAATCAGGAGATTGGCCTTGCAGTAGGAATTGATCAGCTTATAATCCCACTGGTAGAGATAGGAGTCAAATTGCCTGTTCTGATACACCATCTCCAGCCCATTGTCTTTTTTCCTGAGGCTTATGAGGATGCTCTGGGAAAATTGATACAGGGCTTCAGAGAACTTACCAAACTTGACTGGCTGAAGATAAAATGCCCCTACTGCGGGGAGGAAATGACTCAATATATTTCACCCCAGGAGGAAGTAGAAAGAACTCTTCTCGCAGGGACGCATCTTGGGACAAGATGCAGTTATTGCCAGAAAAACATTCATTTGGATCCAAGAACCTTTAGACCTGTGCTCCATCAGTGATTGGTAATAATGATTGGTAATTGAATTGAAACAGGAAATGGTGAATCTATGGAGAGGAAAGTAACAAATGAAATAAAAGATGAGCCAGGCGAGCCAATAGTAGCTAGCTCCAAAATGGGGGAAGCAACTGTAAGTGAATTAGAGGTCAAAGGAATCGAAAATCTCACCCCTGCGGAAAAGAAACATCTGTTTCTGCAACTTGCCCGCGATAGAGTTAAAGATAGTTCTGCAGGTCCGTGGGAAATTATTGATGTTTTTAGGGATGAATGGAGAGCCGTCAAAGATACATTAGCTCAACCTGTGGAAATCGATTTAAGGGATGTGGGAAGAGACTCGCTCTTTCGAGTATTGCTGGATATAACACAGCTAGAAAGACAACTAGAGGTACAGGAACAGGAAAAAGCAAATCGATAGAACTATTGAAAAAAAATCAAGAGAAACCCAAGGTATATATAGAGGAAAATTAGTTTAAAAAATATTAGACCGGAAGAAAAACTTCGGTCTGGAAACGGGCTTTAATTATAAGAATCCGATTCAAAAAATCGGAAACTTTCTATTGTTTACTCCATTGACTCGATTTGGTGGATCAAGTCATTGGTGTATCTTTCAGAGAACTCCACATGTGGACCGCAAGGAACGATCTTTACCAGCATCCCATATCTGAACACGTATGTGTAAGGCCCAAGTGAAGTTTTCACTTTTTTAAAAGTGTATCCTTTCACAAAGGTCACTATTTTAACCTCCAGTAGTTATTATGTCGGGCAATCTATATTAAAATTTTTTCACCTAATAATCGTTATAAATCTGACATCTTCGACTATTTACGCCCTAGGATGCATTTCAATCGAAATATAATTATATGATTAATAAAAATAATTTTATAAAGAGGTTCAAAAAAGAAGGTCATTTTTGAAACCCGTTAGAGAAATCATCTAACAATCTTGCATAATATTATTTATGAGGACTTAACTTAAAGAATAGCTCTGATGAATAAAATAATCTGGGTAAGAAACAGCCTCGATAATAAATAATTTTGAAGCCAGCCATAAATTACTTTAGCTTTTCTATTATTTTAAGCAGTTCATCTTCATCCCTTGCAAGGGCGACTATAGCCATCTCTACCATAAGATTAACAATTCCATCCGAGAGAGATCGAAAATCAGTTCGAAGCCCTATGACAGGTTTTTCCTTTGCATAAGCATAACCTATCTCCCAGGAAGTTCCTGAATCTACGTCCACTCCATCAAGTACTGCAACTATAACGTCTGAGCCATCCACACCTCCCACACATTTCTTGAAAATGAGCTCCTGACTCTGTTTATTTCGTTCATCTGCAGTGTCCTCTGCGTCTTCCTGAGGCAAAAAAACCGAAAAGCCTTTCTTGAGCAGCAAGTCCCTCAATTTGCGGTTATATTCAAGTTCTGCATGGCTGAAAAGCGGACCTGCAAGGTAGATTCTCTTTTTCTTGTTCATGTTAACTTCCTGAGACTTCAAGACTGTTTACAACAAAATTTCCTATAGTAAGAGGGACTCTAGACATAAAATAGTTTACCTGTAATCCTCCTTTCATTCCAGCGCGAAGAGCCTCAGCCTTCCTCGAACTGGAATACACTTATATATTTAAAAAGTTAATTTTCACTGATTCAAAATTAAAAACATGATTTGCTTTCTGTATAAAACTACAAATGAAAAATCAGATTATCAAAATTCTGGATAAATGGGGTTAATTCCGGTTAATTAGCATTCTGAATAATCAGCGACCTCTTATTAAACACTGTTAGTTTGGGGAAGTAAAAATCCTTCTATTTAACAGTTTTAAGTAATAGGGTAGTTGCATCAATTAATTACGTGACGATAAACTGATGACAGTACAAGCTTATGTTAACTCTTCCAGGAACAAATTTAATTATCTTATATTGAAATTACAAAGGCAATGACACTTATGATCAAGGCTGGAATAATAGGAGCTTCAGGCTATACAGGCGGAGAACTCCTCCGCTTGCTTGTTAACCACCCAAATGTCAAGCTAGAACTGGCAACTTCCCGAAGTCTTGCAGGGAAAGCCGTCACGAGCACCCACAAGCATCTTGAAGGTTTCCTGGACCTCAAGTATGAAAATCTTAATTCAGAAGATATCAGGAAGCGCTGTGATGTAGTCTTTCTTGCAGTGCCTCATGGATCTGCCATGAATTATGTCCCTGAGCTGCTTGATGGCAATACCAAGGTTGTTGATCTTAGCGCAGATTACAGGCTTGAAACTTCGGAATTTGAAAAAATCTACGGGGTAAAGCACAGCGACCCTAGAGATGCTGTTTATGGGCTTGTAGAGCTCCATCCAGAAGTTAAAAAAGAAAACTTCGTGGCAAATCCTGGATGTTTTCCCACAGGCGCAACCCTTGCAGCAGCTCCTCTTGCGGCAGCCGGACTTATCGATATTGCAGTTTTTGATTCCAAAACAGGAATTTCAGGAGCTGGCATCTCGCCTAGTGAGACTTCACATTACCCGAATCTTGCAGAAAATATCATTCCATACAAGCTTACAACCCATAGGCACAGGGCTGAAATCGTCCAGGAACTGACAGCGCTTGACGGAAAGCTCAGGAATATTAGTTTCACTCCCCACGTAATTCCATCTATCAGAGGAATCTTTACAACTGCTCACCTTTTTACAAAGGAACCTCTTTCCACAGACGACTTAAAGACAATTTATCAAGAATTTTACAGGGACAGACCGTTTGTCAGGTTCCCTTCAGGGATTCCTTCCCTTACCGCAGTCAGGGGTTCCAACTTCTGCGATATAGGTTTTGAAGCGGATAAGGAAAACAACAGGGTTGTTGTACTCTCTGCAATTGATAACCTAGTAAAAGGTGCATCAGGACAGGCTATTCAGAATATGAACCTCATGTTTGGACTGGATGAGACGTGTGGGCTCTGGCTGCCAGCCGCAGCTCCGTAAATAAAGCTCAAGCAAGAAATTCAAGCAAAATTATAACTGGTTACGGATTAAAGTAAAGAGTGGATTTTGTGTCAAGGGGTACAGTCAGATGAAGGTAAAAGATGTCATGAACCCGAACATTGTTTTCTGCAAGCCTGACAATACGATCAGAGAAGCGGCAAAAATCTTGAAAGAAAATAATGTTAGTGGAGCACCTGTCCTTGAAGGTGAAGAGCTTGTGGGCATAATAAGTGAAGCAGACCTGCTGAAACTGCTTATATTGCCCGAAAAAGGAGGCCTCTGGCTTCCAAGCCCTTTTGAGGTTATAGAGGTCCCTATCAGGGAACTTCTTGGCTGGGAAGAAACAAAGAAGATGCTTTCTGATGTTGGCTCTACAAAAATAGAAGAGATTATGACAAAGGACGTGCACACGATCTCTTCCGAAGCATCCGTAGAAGAAGCTTCCGAGCATATGATAAGGCACAGGATCAACAGGCTTCCTGTAACTGAGGATAACCGCTTGGTAGGGATTGTTACTCGCGGCGATATTATTCAAGGACTTGCAAAGCTCTGAGGGAAAAGGAGAGTCTTTCATGAAGCAAATAGAAGGTGGAATCTGCGCAGTAAGGGGTGTATCCGCAAACGGGATTAAAGTTGGAAAAATGGGATTGACTGTCATTCTTGCGGAAGGCCCTGCAGCAGGCGTCTTTACAAAGAATAAAGTGGCTGCAGCCCCGGTTATCCTGAGCAAAGGAGTTATCGAAACCCAGCACCGTCTTTCGGCCATAATTGCAAATAGCGGCAATGCCAACGCCTTTACAGGTGATGACGGTTTTCTGGACGCCATGGAAATGGCAGCCATGCTTGCCAAAAAGCTTGACCTTAAAGCTGAAACAGTTGCAGTTGCCTCGACAGGAGTAATTGGCAGAAAGCTTGATGTCTCCCTGATCGGAGAACACCTTCCAGAAGTCCTTGAAGGACTGGGCAGTTCTCCGGAGTGCAGCCAAAAAGCTGCAAAGGCGATAATGACCACAGATAGGACCTTAAAAGAAGTCACTATTGAAATGGACTGCGGGATCAGGATAGGTGCTATTGCTAAAGGATCAGGGATGATCGAGCCCAATATGGGAACTATGCTCTGTTTTGCATATACTGATGCGAATGTGCCCGCTGATGTCCTGGATTCCGCTCTAAGAATAGCAGTGGATAAAACTTTCAATATGGTCGTGGTAGACGGGGATACGAGCACGAACGATATGGTACTTCTCACCTCCACCTGCAAATCTGGAATCAAGCCCTGTATGGATTGCCTGGATGATTTTGAGGAAGGGCTAATTTATGTATTCACCGAGCTTGCAAAAAAAATGGCTAGGGACGGAGAAGGAGCTACAAAACGTATTGAAACTAGGGTAGTGGGCGCAAAAACCCATGAGGATGCTAAACTTGCTGCAAAAGCCATTGTGCGTTCTCCTCTGGTTAAATCCGCAATTTTCGGAAAGGACCCTAACTGGGGAAGGATTGTAGCTGCTGCAGGATATTCGGGTGCAGAACTTGAACCAGAAAGGCTTTCCCTCTCATTTTCAGGAGGAGAAGAAAAAGTTGAACTCGTAAAATCTGGAGAGATTTCCAGTTCCTCGGATCTCGAGCTTTTGAAAAAGATAATGGCAAATGAAGAGATTATCATTAACCTTGATCTTAACATGGGAAAGGAACAGGCAACCGCCTGGGGCTGTGACTTGACTTACGATTATGTCAAGATCAATGCTGAGTATACGACTTGAAACTGAATAAACAAATTAGTACGGAATATCGACTTTGTTGAGAATGTACAACTTGATACTGGATACGTGGCTTAACGCCGGATATACAACTCACTTAAATTGAATAACGGGAGAAGGAAATAGAGGAAATATAGGCAAGACCAATCAAAAACGAGTATCCAAGTTTCCCCTAATTCCTGAAAATTACTTTTTGATTCAGATAAATAACCAGGGGGCTTATTAAATGGATATACAAGAATGGGAACAGTTACATAGAGACGCTTTTTACGATGTTAAGAGGGCCCTTCCTTACCTGGAAGGTATGTTTGTAGCTTACAATAGCAATATCGATGCTATCAAACACCTTACAGAAGAAGACCTGTCCAGGTTTATAGGATATTTTAACGAGGCAGAGATTCAGGCAAGAGTTGAAACATATCCAAGGGAAGTAAAAGAGCCTTTGGATTTCATATCTCGCCTGCTAATTTCCATGCGAGAGGGAAAAGCCGCTGAAATTCCTACCTATACCTCAGATACTCACATATGGCTGAAGGAGCACCTGGGTTTTGATTATGCGCGCATGGGCGGCCAGGCAGGGATAATTTCCAACCTTCTTACCCAGCTCGGGTTAAAAAAAGTAGTGGCATATATTCCCTGGCTTTCCGAAGAGCAGGCCGAATATTTTGTGGATTCTGAAAATCTCCTGCATCCTAAGGTAGAAGACGGAAAAGTCGTGCTTAAGCCCCCGCGGCAAGCCTTCAAGCCCGGATTGGAGTCAAAAGTCAACTGGATCTTTGAGTATTCAAAAGACCTGGAAATAACCTATGGTGGAAACAAATTTAAGGTGCCGAGAGATAACCGACTTATAATCTCTTCCCGCCCAAAATGGATCCGCCTGGACATGGACCGAGAGATCTATGAGCACCTTGACGCACTCTTCCCAATTGACGGGGCGATGCTTTCAGGTTATCAGATGATTAAAGAGCGGTACGAAGATGGGACTACCTATAAGGACTATGTTTCACATTCAGTGAATGCTATTGAGAAACTTAAGGCTTTAAATCCTGAACTTCGCATCCATGTAGAGCTTACATCCATCCAGAACCGCGTTATAAGAAAGGCTATCCTTACAGAAATTGTTGCAAAAAATGTCCATTCCCTGGGTCTTGATACCGTAGAAGTGGCAAATGCCTTAAACGTTCTGGGGCATGAAGAACTCTCTTATTCCGTGATAAGAAAAGAAGAAACCGGGATAACTTCGCTCTATCAGGGAGCTGTTCAGCTTTTAAAGGACCTCTCACTTGAAAGAGTCCACGTGCATTGTCTTGGTTATTACATCTGTATCCTTTCAAAAGATCACCCTCTCACACTTAAAGAACACAGGGATGCCCTGCTCTTTTCCTCAACCCTAGCTAGTATCAAAGCGCTTAAAGGAAAAATCGAGAACCTTGAAGATGCAGCAGCAGGGCTGAAAGTTCCGATTTCAAGTAAAGGCATTGAAGACCTGGAGAACTTCAAGGTTTATTGCGTAGGAAAAAAACTCTGTACCTCTGAGGAGTTTGAACACGGATACCTTTATGGGCCTGACCATGATGCGGTTTTAATTCCTACAAAAGTAGTAGAGAAACCCACAGTAACAGTCGGGATAGGGGATACAATCTCAGCAGGAGCTTTTGCAGCCATGCTTGCAAAAATGAAGCAGACACAAGCAGGAGAATAAATTCTCTTTCATTTAATCCGAAACTTCCCATTCCACGGATACAGGAACTGGTTAGATGAATATACTTTGTGGATATAATGTCAACATAGACTCAGTATACAGGATCAATAGGGCTGAAATATCAGAACTGCTGGAAACCTTTGAGGAAGCTGAAATCCTTAATAAAATCGAGAACCTACCCGGAAACATTGCTTCAGAAGCAGATTTTGTGGCAGGGCTCGCCTACTGTATGAAAAATGGATATGGAGCCGAATGGCTTGTTTCTGAGCATTCGGTCTTCAAATTTCTTAAAAACCGTTATTTTGGAAAATCTCTTGTAAGAATGGGCGGAAACGCCGGAATAATGGCAAATGCCCTTTCCAAATTAGGCGCTTCCAAAGTAATTACAAATGTAGCAGTGTCCTCAAAAACCCAGCTGTCTCTCTTCTCAAAAAAGGCAATTTACATCCCGGATACCCTTACGCAGACAGAGGAAAATGCAGGAGAAAAACCTGAAGAGAATAAAAATGTTGGAAGAAAGCCTGAAAAAAATAAGAATACAGGGAAAGAGTCTGAAGAAAATGAAGGTACGGTTTCCAGCAGCCTTGAACCCATACATTTTGTTTTTGATTTTTCCGAGGGCGAGACATTTTCCCTGTACGGGACAGTAATAAAGGTCCCAAGGGAAAACCGCTTCATAGCAACCTGCGATCACTTAAATCTCAGACTCTTTGCCAATCCTGCATTTGAACAGTATGCCTTCCAACATGCCTGCGAGATTGATGGTGCACTTATCTCGGGTTTTCATCTCCTGCTTGAGAACTATCCTGACGGCAGCACCTATGAAACAATTCTTGATAATGCTATCTCCCAGCTCAGAAGCTGGAAAGCTAGGAACAATAAGCTTCGGATTCACCTGGAATTCGGACATTTTGCAAATAAAAAGATTGTAAATTCGGTCTTTCTGAAGTGTGCAGATCTTTCTGATAGCCTTGGAATGAATGAAGACGAGCTCGCAATGCTCTATGACCTGCACGGAATTTCAGGAGAAGGACTTCTAAATATGGAAGCAGAAGCCGTAGCCTGTGCTGCATGCAGGCTGGCATCAAGGTACAGGCATAAAGAGCTCCTAATTCACACTAGGGAATTTGTGCTGACAGTCTCTAATCTGGATTTTATTTCTAAACTGGGTTTTAAATCTAGTTTCAATCCACACTCCGAAAGTCATACAGACTTCCGAACCTCAACAGAAATGAAAAATTCAATAGAAGATTCTGAAAGTTCAATTTTCCAAGAGGCTACCGGAAAAAAACTTGAAGCCCTAGAATTTGGGGTCAGATGTGCAGGCGCGTATGCAGCCACATGCAGGCTTGAAGGACGGGAATTCGTAGAAGAAGAAGCTTCAAAACTTCAGGAAAGCATATTTGGAAGAGAACAGATCGATGCTTTCCTTAAAGCTTTTAATGGAAAAACTCTCAGGCAGGGCGCTTATGTTTTCTGGGAGGGTTATTTAATCTGCATACTCCCAACACTGCTTTCCAAATCGCCTGTAACTACGGTAGGGCTGGGAGACACGTTAACTGCAGGGATTTTTCTAAGGGGGCTTGAGCTCAATGTACAGGCTTAACCCCGAACTTTTTGACCTTAATTATACGCTTGACTGTGGGCAGGTATTCCGCTGGAAGCGAGACGGAAACGAGTGGATAGGAGTTGTAAGAGACCAGGTCATCCGGCTTTCCCAGGACAAAGGACAACTGCTTGTCGATTCAAAACTTCAACCTGAGTTTTTTACTCATTACTTCCGCCTGGACGACGATCTGCCTTCAATCTACGAAAGCATAAACCGAGACCTTCTGATCGACCGAGCGATCTGTAAATACAAAGGTTTGCGGCTGATTCGGCAGGACCCCTGGGAATGCCTGATTTCCTATATGCTCGCAACAGCCTCAAGCATCCCTACAATCCAGAAACGAATCTACCTCCTTAGCCGATTTTTGGGGGAGGAGCTTGAACCAGGATACTTCAGCTTTCCTTATCCTGAAACCCTTGCAAATGCCGATCCCTCCATACTTGAAAAGTGCAAGCTAGGTTTCAGAACCCGAAACATAAAAGCCGCAGCCGAAGAAGTGGCTTCTGGCGAGCTGGACCTTGACGTTCTTTTCCGTCTGGAGTACAGATACGCGCGGGAACGTCTTATGAGACTTCGCGGTATAGGGGAAAAAGTTGCCGACTGTGTACTTCTTTTCGCTTTCGAGAAAATGGAAGCCTTTCCCGTAGATACCCATATCAGGCAGATCATCCAGCATTACCATATCGATGACGAGTTCTTTGAAACCTGTACAAGTATGAGCTGTATGGGAGACTGGGGACGGGAATATTTCGGGCCTTATTGCGGGTATGCTCAGCAGTATCTCTATTATCAAAAAAGGGTTGAAGGGTTTGTAAGTCTTTATTGAATTTAAGTATAATTTTTTACACTTTATTTTTATACCATAGGTAAGATTAAAAAGAAAGTTTCTTTACTAGATTGAATGTTATTAACATATACGACAATAGACATCATAACAAAAGACTTCTTTGAACGATATACTCACTCTTTTGGATTAACCTTGAGGATCATTTTCTTTACTATGGGCATTAGCTGGCTTGGGATTGATGAATTCTAAAGGTCTGGTGAGGAAAATAAACTCAGAGAACTGATTCAAAAAAACAATATTCATATGTGATATATTGTAAGTAGTAAAATACAATGAGAAAGTTTAGAAGAATAATCTCTGATTTTTTCCAGCAAACAAGAAGGCTTTGGCTCGCACTACTTGTATTTATTTTTCTATTATTTTGTATTATGTATTTTGGACTTTACACCTATCTAACTACAGACTCTAATAGTGCATTATACTTGTTAAGTACCATAGCTCAAAGTAGTGCTTCAATAATCGCTATAGTTATAAGTCTAAGTTTACTGGTAGTTCAGTACTCTGCAACCACTTACTCAGCAAGAGTTGTTGATATTTTTAAAAACGATATAAGATTGTGGGCACTTATCTTCTTCTATGGATTCTCAATAATTTTTTCTCTTATCGTTATTAGATTGATAAAGGATTCAAGTAATGGATACTCGTACTTAGGTATCAATTGTTTAGAAATCTGCTATACTCTGGCTCTTCTGCTTTCATTTGCTGCATATATCTCATTAATCGCCTACATTCCATATGTATTAAAGATGATGAAATCAAGCTCGGTAATTGACCTTTTATCTGATAAAATTGACATCAAAAGTTTATCTAATTCTTCAGATGAAGTAGATGAACTCGAAAGCAAAATTTCCAAGGACGAACCAAGAATTAATAGAGTTATTATAAATTTACATGATGAGGAAGATCCTTTTCTGCCAATCTTTGATATTATACGAGCTTCAATTATGCGGTACGACTATGCTACAGCAAGAAATGGGCTTTGGGCAGTATCAAACTGTCTTTACAATATTATAAAACAAAATCCACATGAGGAAAAACGAATATCTGAGCATGTATTTAAACGCATTTATGAAATTTGGAAGTTGGCTCTGAAAATCAAGGATAGCGAATTCATTTACATGACACTGGCGCAATACTGTTACATCGGAAAATTATGTACTTATCCCATAGAAATGTCACATTCGTCGCGTATAAGTTCTCTCTTGAAACAGATGCCAAAAACTTTGATCCCATTATGTAACGTTCTAAATATACCAAATTATAAAGAAAAAGTCACGCAAAATAATTTATTATATACCACTTTTTTATCGGAGTATTATCTAAAGGAAGCTTTTAAATCGATTGTGGAAGTGAGAGATGAAGGTTTTCAAAACTTATCAACATTTTTTGCACTGGAGATTAATAAAATTGGATCAGACACTTTCAAAAATCGTTACGAACTAAGAATAGATAAATCGGTAAAAGATGTAGAAAGTTTAGAATGTTCAACATCCGAATTCTCGTATATTTTAAAAGATATCGGAATCGCTGCAATCAATGCGGGTTCAAAAACTGCGTTTAAAGTCGTTATTGATACTTTTAATTATATTGGAGAAGCGGCAATTTATCACAACCTTATACATAGTATTGCTCACATACTGGAAAATTTAAAAACTATTGGTGAAGAATCTGCGAAAAAAGGAGAGGAATTTGAACCCTTAACTAAACAAACAGTGGAATGTTTAGAAAATTTAGCATCTAAAATTGATAGTAATTCTCAGAAACTATCTGGAAATACACAAAATCAGCTTGTTGAATATTACGAATACATTAAATCAAATTATCATACATATGAAACAACAAAGGATGTATTGGAAGCATTAAAAAATCGAGAAAAACATGATATTTGTGATATTTACGCCTATATATCTATGATTGCCAGAGAATCAATTAAAGCTAATCTCTTAGATGTAACACGGCAATGCCTTAAATCACTAGAAACTGTAGAAAGAATTCTTAAAAATGGTACTGAATCAAGACATATCGGTGAAGACATAAGAAGTCTTGGACTAGAAGCTGTAAAGAAAGATCAAACTTACCCCTTAATGGAAGATATAATTAAATCTCTATACTCAATAAGTTTGTTGCAATTTGGCTATATGTTTGATTGGGAAAGAGATCCAAAAAGACAACGCGAATTTTTAAAGAAAGAATGCAGTAGTTATTCTGATTTTGAAGAAACAGTGAGTTTTGAGTATATAAATGACAGAGAAAAGATATTAACAATCAACGGTAAAGAAAGAAGAGACATAAAATGTATTTATCTTAGTGATATAGAAGATGTGATTTTTGAGGATAATACATTAAAATTATTTAAAAGTGGTGTTTTTAAAAACTCTGAAAAAGCATATTACAAAATACCAGAATTGTTGAAAGAACTCATCAACCCCATTCTAGATTACGCATTAAACTCACCACCTGATGAAACAATAAAACCCTTTACTATGATAATCCAATGTCTTGAAAACTTTGGGTTAATGTCGATTCATTTCCGAGACGAATTTTCTTTAAATAAAATATTTATACGTTATCTTGTTGCAGTGGGGAACTCTTTTGATAACTTTAAGTATTCAGAGTATAAAAAAGATGAGGATGCTTGGGGATATTTATATTTTGTGACAGAAATTGTCTCTAACTCTATTTATAAATTGACAACTGAATCTCTGAAATATAACCTTGTAGATTTTAGCATGATCCATCAACAGATAAATTGTTTAATCCGTATACAAAGAAAATACTACAGTATATTTCACGTGGAAGATAAGTTCGAGAGAATATTAGAGATGATAAAGGAATCTGAGCTTGAGGAATCCGAACGTGATAAAATCATAAAGTTGATCGAAGACGCAATTCAAGAATTCAAAAACGAGAAAGTGGCGTCAAATGGGGAACAGTTGGATCTACATCAAAAAGAAGAGCAATCAAGCACATGACAGAAGAACTCTCCGAACAGATCTGAGTTATCTGCAAAAAAAGAAATTTCACAGAAAAATTCCACTTTGTTTAACTAATCAGCCAATAGAATCTATCCTTTACTCCCATTAAACACTTTTTACATCCATTTCCTCAAAAAAACCCTGAAATTCGAATTTTTTAACCTGTAAATCCCTGCATCCTCTATAATCTCAAAGCCCTCATTCACTCATTGATGCACCTGTTTTCCAAGGGAGCAGGTCATGAGCCGGTCTTCGAGAAGCCCTTTTGCCGTCGGGTACTTGCGCCGGATTTCAAAAACATATTTTCCGTTTTCGATATAGCCTCCGAAAACGCCGTCCGCCCCTTGATATTTTTCCTTGAATCTTTTATATGTTCTATGGATAAATAAAGGAAATCCTGCCAGAACTTTCTATGCCTGACAGGCACAAACTGGGCTTCAGTTTCGGTCCTTATTGCGGGTATGCTCAGCAGTATCTCTATTATCAAAAAAGGGTTGAAGGGTTTGTAAGTCTTTACTGAATCATCTCTTTTGTCAAAATAGCATTGTCAATATTAGCATTGGGATATGAGTTGATCTTTGTAATTGATCTTTGTAATTGATCTCAATCAAAAATACAAAAAATAGTAAAAGGTCTCGAAATTAGCGATTTTTAATTTTTCCAGAAGTCTTAAGAATTTTCAAGAAATCTTAAAATTGGAATCATCTTCCACATCAGGACTGTAATCAAAAGCCAAGGAAAATTAAATAAAAATTAAATTAATAGAATTAACGCATTAGCGTCGCCACTTGTTGCCGTCCCACCAATTGTGTTTATCATCCCACCAGCGGTGGCCATCCCATCTCCAGTGGTGTTTATCATCCCAACAGTAGCGACCGTCCCATCTCCAGCTGTGACTATTGTCATACCAGTTATGACCATCCCATCTCCAGTTATGATCATCATCCCACATGTTGTGGCCGTCCCACCTCATATGCGGATGAACAACTGGACCACGGAAAGCCGGGTAAGGCTGTGCGCTTGCTGACACTGCTGCCAATGTTGCTATAAAAAAGACTGCCGTCAAAATGGCCACAGTCTTTTTCATTTTGTTGAATATTTGTTCTCCCATTAACTTTATCCCCCTTTCATCTCTATTGATTAATATTAGCCCAAGTCAGCACAATATTAGGCATGTTGATTTTTTGATTCACTCCCACCTGCAGATAAATTTGTTTACCAATTATTATTTTCCCAGTTAATCAACAAGCTTCGATTTAATTATCCAAACTCGTTTCTGACATAATATTGGTAAATTTATCTTTATTTTATATACCAATGAGAGCGACTTCAAATCATACAACAAAGGAACTAATTATCGAAGAGATATAATTGCTATAGAAATATAATTCAGAATCCAATAATAATTAAAAGAAGATGTTGTTTAGTCTGCTTTTAGAATAATCATCTAGACAATAATATTTCCAATAAAGGTTTCTCATTTAAGTACTATTTTCTAGTTTTTACAGATCATTTATGAACATCTAAAATCTTGGCCCTTAAAAAGTCGTTACGAGTATTTAACGAGTATTTAACATCCATCTTTGCTGCCACAATGTATTCATGCAATCCAAAAAAGATTAAAAGTCATATTTTAACATTCTTACTTTATTACTCATGCACATGTTTGAGGTTCTGAAGACTCCAATTCTGGAGTGATTTGAAAAATATTCTAGCGACCTTCTCAAGTATTATAAGCTCTAACAGTAGGTTAAACGGTTTCTTTTTTGTTTTTCTTAGTCAGCGGGCAGGAAGTATAAAAAGGCAAAGAAGACAAGATTTTTGCGGAAAAATTCCACTTTGTATAACAACAAGCTAATAGAGTATGGCCTCTACTTGAAAGTAAACTTACATCCATTTCCTCAAAAAAACCCTGAAATCCGAATCTTTTAACCTGCAAATCCCGACATCTTCAATAATCTCAAAAACCTTCTCTACGCTCTGATGCACCTGTTTTCCAAGGGAGCAGGTCATAAGCCGTTCTTCTAGAAGCCCTTTTGCTGTCGGGTACTTGCGCTGGATTTCAAAGACATATTTTCCGCCTTCGATATAGCCTCCGAAAACGCCGTCTGCCCCCTGGTATTTTTCCTTGAATTTCTCAGCGTGTACTTTTACCCAGACCGGGGGGCCGATGTGTTTTTTCACGTTGGGTAGGGTACCTGAGATAAGTTCCAGCAGAACTGTAGTTTCGGTTTTGCCTGACCAGACCCCGGTTTTTATCACTGTAAAATCATATTCTTTCATAAGGGCAGCTACTGCCTGCTCCATTTTATAGAGCTGCGGATAGAGTACATCCTCT
>ENA-UOOH01000527-UOOH01000527.1-fermentation-metagenome-genome-assembly--contig:-NODE-527-length-43122-cov-3.756960_pt1 | contig 43122 bp, 43 predicted proteins | sample MGYA00245778_ERZ724025 | MGnify/ENA primary metagenome ERZ724025 (study PRJEB28704, sample SAMN03018313) | fermentation metagenome | biome: anthropogenic terrestrial biome; feature: soil; material...
GGGTAGCTGTGGATCAAGGGGGGAAGTGGGTACTTCTGAACGGAAACCAAGTGGGGGTTTTGCTCACAGACTTCCTTTTGGCCCACTTAGAGCCTGAGCAATTAGGTCGATCTGTGATCATTAAGACGATTGTAACAACGGACATGGTACGATCTATTGCCAAGAAATATGGGGCTGAAGTGAGGGATACCCTCACTGGATTTAAGTATATCGGAGCCCTCATGGATCGTTTGCCAGCGGAGAACAAGGAGTTTGTCTTTGGCTTTGAAGAAAGCTATGGCTACCTAGCAGGGACCGCTGTAAGGGATAAAGATGCTGTTTTGGCGAGCCTCCTTATTGCCCAAGTAGCAGCTTTTTACCAGGGGAAAGGTTTGACTTTGGTGGACCGTTTAGAGGAGCTCTTGGCCGAATATGGCTACTATCTCCAGGACCTAGTCTCCTATTCCTTTGCCACCAGTCTAGAGGCAGAGCGTTCCCGGGAGTTTATTCGGCAGCTACAAACAGAGCCCATCACGATGATAGGACCCGAGCGTGTAGTAGAAATATTGAATTACGGCACCAGTATTCATCTTGATCTGCGTACGCAAGAGGAGAGTGTGATTTTGCTGCCCAAGGAAGGGGTATTGCAGTGGATTACTGAAGGGGGGAGCAAAGTGACGCTCAGACCTTCGGGTACCGAACCTAAGATGAAGTTGTACTTGGAAGTGCGGGGTGAAGACCGCCTAGAAGCACAAGAAAAGCTTCTGGCAATCAAAGAAACCTTCCATGACCTGGTGCGCTCTGGCTTAGAAGCTTAAAACAAGAGGTACCCATAGGTGGGTACCTTTTTTACACAGATTGGTTGCATGTGTTCACAAGCTCTATGATCTCATCTAAGTGGGCTATGGCTACGTCAGTGAGCTCAGCGTCAATGTGCCCTGCGTTCACATTATTGTGAAGGATCTGACGCACCTTATCTTGGGACATGCCTTCACGATAGGGCCTGGTTTCCAGCAAGGACGCGGTAATGTCTGCGACAGCCATGAGACGAGCTTCTAGTTCCAAATCTGGAGCGCTTAGCCCAAAGGGATAGCCTGTTCCGTTGAGTCTTTCATGGTGGAACGCTGCCCAGCCGGCTAGGCCCTTCGCATCTGGTCCGATACCTTTAATCAAGTGGTAAGTGTGGTAGGTATGTTGTTTCATTACAGTTCTTTGCTGCTTGCTGAGGGGTCCTGGATACATGAGGATTTCATCGGGGATAGCTAGTTTCCCAATGTCATGGAGCAACCCTGCTATTTTTATCATCCGCACCTTCTCTTCAGGCATATGTAACTTGGTCGCCAATAAACCCACCACGTTGGTCACGCCTTGGGAATGATGGCCGGTGAATGGAGACTTGGAGTCAACTAAAATGGTCATCAGTTGGGCAAGCTCTTCTAGTTCTTCGAGGCTGAGCACCCGTTTGAAGTCCTCGCCGTCATCAAAGAAGTGATATCGGCCGTATTCCAGATCCAGCCAAAAACTGGGGATCTGAGCTAAGCCATGCAATGCATCAACGACGTCAGGACTAAAAATGCGTCGGGCTTTACGCTTAAAATACTGGAGTAGACTCTCTACTTGGGCGAGGGAGTAAAGTTTCTTGTTCAATAGCATGTCGACACGGTCCGCCACATGGATGATGGCCGGTATGATTCTCAAGTCAGATGAGTAATAATCATGGTGTTCTAGCACATTGAGGGCGAAGGAGCCAAAGGTCTGCGTAGATTGCAAGAGACTATGACCTTTTCGGCAATGGGGGGAGATTTTGCTGGCCTTCGGCTCAAGATCAGCTAACCACAACTGTTCTGCATCGGTCATGACACCAATATCATGAAGGAGGGCGCTTAACACAAGCTCAGTAAGTTCTCCCTGGCCGAGTGTTAGTGCTTTGCCCAGGCGAAAGGAAGTATGCGCTACTCTTTCGGCATGGGCCAAAAAGGTTAAGTTGTTTAGGTCGGCAGCCCGGGAGAAACTAGCGAGGGTGGAGATTAGATCTGCTTCAATCCGTATCAATACATTCACCTCAGTTAAGAATCATTCCATAGAAACAGGGGAGTATCAACATGATCCAAAAATTGCATGGTTATTGGAAGCTGTTTATTGTTTTTTTTCGCATCGGTCTATTTACATTTGGCGGTGGCTTTGCCATGCTGCCATTAATTGAAAATGAGATAGTTGATGTCCACGGTTGGGCCGAGAGGGAGGAGATTCTAGATATCTTTGCCTTGGCCCAGTCCGTTCCGGGTGCTATCGCGGTCAACACCGCGGTCTTTATCGGGCTCAGGCTGCACGGATTCTGGGGAGGCCTTGCGGCACTTTTCGGTGTGATCACTCCGTCCATTGCAATCATTCTCATCATAGCACAGTTGTTTTCCCAGTTTCAATCAAATTTACATTTGTCCCGAGCCTTTTCTGGTGTGAAGGCGGCTGTTGTGGGCTTGATTGCAGCTGCAGCCCTCCGCGCAGGGCGCGGAGCCATCATCGACCGTTTCGGTCTTGTGGTGGCTGCTGTAGCATTTGTCCTGAGCGTTTCTGGAGTCATCCCCGTAGTTTGGGTGATCATTCTTGGAGGCTGCGGTGGCATCTTGTACTACAAACGAAAGGGGGAAATTAGGTGATCCTCCTGCAATTATTCGGTGGCTTCTTCAAAATTGGCCTTTTTACCCTAGGTGGCGGATACGCCATGTTAGCTTTGATCAAACAGGAAATTGTCCGCTACAATTGGATCACCCCCCAGGAATTTGTGGACATAGTGGGGATTGCGGAGGTGACTCCAGGCCCAATTGCTGTCAATGCCGCCACCTTTGTGGGTTTCCGTTCCGCAGGTATAAAGGGAGCTTTAGTGGCAACATCAGCAGTTGTCTTGCCGTCTTTAATTAGCGTGATCATTGTCAGTCGCGCCTGGCAGAAGTATAAAAACTCCCAAACGATTCAATCTATGTTTGCCGGAATTAGGCCTGTTGTGGTAGGCTTGGTTGGGGCGGCCGCCTTCATGGTGGGGACCGCCACCTTCGACGTTTTAGATTCCTTCAGTCATCAGCTTTGGACTACTGTCTTGGCCGGCGTAACCTTTTATGGTGTGGCTTTCAAAAAGTGGAATCCCATTAGGGTTATAATCGGCGCAGCCCTTGTGGGTTTGTTGGTTTTTCTATAAATAATCGTAGAAATAGTACCACGGAAGATCTGGCACATCTAGGATCTACGTGGTATACTATTTCCGAAAAGGTGACTAGGTGGTCACATTTTGGGGGGTGGAGACGTGCCGAAGCAAACATTCTTCAACTTAGAGCTAGAAAGGCGTCAGGCCATAATCAAAGCTGCTGTGGAAGAGTTTGCCCAATTACCATTTGAACAGGCTTCTTTGACCAAGATTGTCGAAAAGTGCGGAATTGCCAAAGGGAGCATGTACCAGTACTTTGAAGACAAGCGTGATTTGTACTTATATGTTGTTGATCTAGCGTATGAACAGAAAAGAGATTATGTGAGGAAAGCGTTTGAAAAAGGGGGAGACATCTTCTCTGTCTTGGAGGAGTACTACCTAGAGTCGTACAGTTTTGCCCGAGATCACCCCCTCTTTCATCAGGTGGCCAACAAGTTCTGGGATAGTAAAGCAGAGGCACTACAATCAGAATTAGAAAAGGGACGCTTAAGTAGGTCTCATGACTTCGCTCAGTTTTTGGACGATGCCATGACCCAAGGGAAGGTGAACAAAGCCCTTGACCCAGAAGCGGTGTTTTTTGTTTACCATGCTGTGGGCAAGGAACTCGTTGACCACTTTGATCAGGGACAGAGTGCCCAGTTTCTTAAGAAAGTGCTGGATGTCTTACGTCTCGGCTTAACGACTCGAAGGGAGGAAGTGTGATGTACAAGCGTATGCTGTTTTCCGTAGTAGTGGCTATGATCACGATCTTGTTGGTGGGGGGTCCTGGTTTGGCGCAGGTGCTCAATATTGCTATTCCTCAGGATCCCGATAGCTTTGATCCAGTAAAGACAGTGGCAGCTGCCACCGGTGAAGTAGCATTTAATATCTACGAAGGATTAGTGAAGGCGACGCCACAAGGCGAGGTTGAAGGAGCCTTAGCAACCCACTGGACCATTAATGATACGGGCACGGTCTATACCTTTTATCTCAGGGAGGCCTTCTTTCATGACGGAACCCCAGTGACCTTGGATGATGTGGTTTCTGCCCTAAATAGGGCCCGGGATCCGAAAATTGCGGTGCGGGCCGGTGAGTTAAGTATGATTAAGGATGTACATCCCATAGAAACCGGGGTGCAAATCGAACTCCATGAACCAAACGGAGCCTTTATTTACACTCTCGCAGAGGTATATGCCTCTATCTATCCTGCCCACGCCCTTGATTTGGCCCGCAGGCCTGTGGGAACTGGTCCTTACCAACTGCAGGAATGGGTGCCAAATCAAGGGTTGGAGCTTCGCAGATTTGATCAGCATTGGTCTGGCAAGATACCCTACTTTGAACAGGCAAACTTCATGATCATCCCTGACGAAAACAGTATGGTCCTCAATCTCAAAGCGGGTCGGGTGAATCTCATACCTCGCTTGGAAGTAGCAGTGCTCCATCAAGTGGAAAACGATCCAAACCTTGTGATTTTATCATCACCCATGAACCTTGTGCAGGTTTTTTCCATCAACAATGCCAGACCACCCTTTGATGATCTCAGGGTGCGTAAGGCTTTGGCCCTTGGCACTAATCGTGAGGAGATTCTCCACGGAGCCGCTTGGGGTCGCGGAACACTACTGGACAGTGCCCTAAGCCCTAGTATGGCGAGCTTTTACAATGATAGTCTCCATGAGGTGTACCCCTACGATCCCCAGAGAGCCAAAGAATTGCTGGAAGAAGCGGGGCAGGAAGATTTGCAGTTGGTCCTAACCCTACCGGCCAACTATCCACTCCATGTGCAGGCGGGCGAACTTGTGGCTGAACAGTGGAAGGCCCTAGGAATTCAAGTGGACTTGCAGATCGTCGAATGGGGCACCTGGTTAGAAAGGGTTTATACACAGCGTGATTATGATGTCTCCGTCATTGGACTTGCTGGTCGCTTGGATCCCCATGCCATCTTGGTGCGTTATACAACGGGTAATAGTCGCAATTTCTTTAACTTCTCTAACACGCGGTATGATGAGCTGATTCGGCTCGGCCTCAAAACGGTGGGTAGCGAGCGTCGCGAGGTTTATCTAGAGGCTCAAGAGATCTTGGCCCAGGAACTTCCTGGAGTATTCATCATGGATCCTCCTCAGATTGCGGCCATGACCAGGGGAGTCCAGGGCTTCAAAAACTATCCGACCTATGTAGTGGATGTGGCCAGTCTATACAAGTAAAAGGGGTTTGATGGTGGCATGAAGCGTTATCTGCTGCAGAAAACGGGAGGTTTCTTGATCACTCTGGTTTTGGTAAGTATCTTAACATTTTTCATTGTACAGGTCTTGCCGGGCGATCCAGCCCTCCTAATGTTGGGAACGGAAGGGACACCTGAGGTGTATGCCAGGTTACGAAATGAGATGGGCCTGGAAAGACCTCTTTTAGAACGCTATCTGCGTTGGCTTTTGAGTTTTCTTCAAGGTCAGTGGGGAAACTCCTGGCGCTATTCCATGCCCGTTCGGGGGCTGGTAGCACGGGCTTTTCCTTTGTCCTTAAGTCTTGCTTTTTTGGCCGTGGGAGTGGCTTTGCTTGTGGCCACTCCTGCAGGCATGTTTATGGCAGCTAAGCCCAGGAGCTTCGCGGCCCGGTTTATGTCCGTGACAACCCTGGTAGGATTAGGCCTTCCCCAGTTTTGGGTGGGCCTTTTACTGATCCAGGTCTTTGCAGTTAGCCTCGGACTGTTGCCTGCAGGTGGGGGCTCGTCTCCGGTGAGCCTCCTTCTCCCTACACTGACCCTGGCAATACCGAGGGCGGCCATTTTAAGCCGCTTTATGCGGGTGGGTATGGCAGATGCACTCAAGCAGGACTACATTCGCACGGCTAAAGCCAAGGGGGTTGCCGAGGGTACCTTATTCTTCAAACATGCCCTGCGCAACGGCTCATTGGCTGCCTTCACAGTGGCGGGTTTACAGTTTGCCCAGCTCCTAGCGGGGACAATAGTAGTTGAGCAGGTCTTTGGCCTTCCCGGTGTTGGGCAACTCCTTTTGAATGGAGTCTTTCAGAGGGATCTACCCGTGGTCCAAGCGGTAGTCATGGTTATTGTGTTTTTAATTCTCCTTTTTGACCTTGCCTTTGATCTGGGTCTTGGCGTTTTGGATCCAAGAATACGTTATGAATAGGGGGTGACCCATGGATACTCGCAGATGGGGTATGATCTTGATTGGTCTGATTGTTGCTCTAACGATTTTAGGTTACATCTATACTCCCTACGATCCAAACGAAGTACGCGTGATGGAGAGGTTTGAGTCCCCTGGGCGGGATCACCTTCTGGGCACCGATCATTTTGGCCGGGATGTCCTGAGCAGGATTTTGGTTGGGGGTCGCATCTCCCTTCTCATTGGCATCGCGGCTGTAGCCTTGGGATCTGCCGTAGGTACTCTTTTAGGCCTTCTTGCTGGCTTTCGTGGCGGTTTGTGGGAGGAGTTTTTGATGAGGACGAGCACCGCCCTGCAGGCCTTCCCCAGTATTCTTCTTGCCCTACTTTTTGCCACGATCTGGGAACCGGGAGTGCAGGTGGTGTTGTGGTCCATCACCTTTGGCAATATCCCCTATTTTCTGCGCTTGACCAGAAATCAAGTGCTGAGTATTAGAAAGCGACCCTATGTGGAAGCAGCCCGGGCCCTTGGAGCGAGGGATCGGGGCATTATGCTACGCCATATTATCCCGAACCTTAAGGACGCCCTCTTGATTCAGTTCACTGTGAGCTTGGCAGGGGCAATCTTGGTAGAAGCCTCCCTAAGCTACTTGGGCGTCGGCATTCAGCCGCCGGCGGCAAGTTGGGGGCGGATGCTTCGGGAAGCGCAAGGCTATGCGTCCTTGGCCCCCTGGGGCGTGTTAGCTCCAGGTCTTTTCATCGCGGTGACTGTCCTTGGATTTAACCTTTTAGGAGATACCTGGATTTTCAGGAGGGAAGATGTACTGAAGCGAGAATAAAGTATAGATTAAACGGTTTTCAGATTACGCAAAGGGGATGCCGCGATGATTCGACTTAAGGGTGTGTCAAAGCGTTACAGGGGTGCGAGCACCTTCGCTGTACAAGATCTGGATCTAGAGGTCAGACCAGGGGAAATCTTTGGGTTTCTTGGTCCCAATGGGGCCGGTAAGACTACGACGATCAAGATGATTGTAGGCCTTTTGAAGCCTGATAGAGGTCAGGTTTCAGTTAATGGCCACGATCTGGCTATGGATCCCATTGCAGCAAAACACTCCATGGGGTTTGTGCCTGACAAGCCCGATTTGTACCCCCGCCTAACAGGTCTTGAGTACCTAAACCTCATTGGGGATGTCTATGGTGTTGATGGACCAACACGAACAAGACGTCTAGACCACTATTTAGATATGTTTCAGTTGGGTGCAGTGGTAGGTGACTTAATCCAGAGTTACTCCCGGGGTATGCAGCAAAAACTGGCGCTGACCAGCGCTTTGCTCCACGCTCCAGCTCTTTTCATTCTTGATGAACCCATGGTGGGTTTAGATCCTAAATCCTCCCATCTATTTAAAGAGATCATGCGTGAGCACGTGAAGCAAGGCAATACAGTCTTCTTTTCTACCCATGTATTGGAGGTAGCCGAACAACTCTGCAACCGGGTGGGCATTATTAATCAGGGTAAACTGATTGCCTGTGGAAGCATGGAGGAACTACGGAGAAGTCCTGGGCATGCCGGTTCAAGCCTGGAGAAGCTCTTTTTAGAGTTGACCGATGAGGGTGGTTTTTATGAAGAATAGTCTGTGGAGCCTCTACCTGTCGCTACTTAATGTTAATTATGGGTGGTCCGCGGGGAAGTACTATTATATCAAAAAGAGGCAGCGCATCTGGGAGCCGATCATAATTGCAGCATCCATTGGCCCCACCTTGGTCATGGCTGTGTGGTTTATGTGGGCCTTGACCGAACAACTCTTCTTGGGGGGACTGGCCTTTGGGCAACCCCATTTAGCATTGGTGACTGGGACTCTTATGGTTTCCATCCTAAGCCTTTTTTTCGGGTTTTTTTATGTGCTCTCTGCTTTTTATTTCGGCAACGATTTGCCGCTGTTGCTACCTCTGCCTCTTCGCTCCTGGGAAATCCTCGTGGCTAAACTGGGGGTCATTTTAACAGGGCAATATGTCTTAAATGCACTTTTCTTGCTTCCCATGGGGATCCGCTATGGCTTGTTGGCCCAAACAGGTCTTGGTTATGTACTTAGCGCGATCGTGGTTTTTCTTGTCTTGCCCGTCATTCCCTTAGTTATCGCTAGCATTCTGGCGGTCTTGCTGATGCGTTTTGTCAATTTGAGCCGTTACAAGGATAAGCTCACCTTAATCGGCGGTATTCTTCTGCTCGTTGTCGTTCTTGGTTCGACGTATTGGATGCAGGAAAGCTTCGGCACTGATGACCCTACTGCCCTTATGGAACAGCTCTTAAGTCAGGCAGATGGTTTGATTGTGGCTGTGGGTAGAGTCTTCCCGCCGAGTGTATGGGCAGCTCAAGCCATGGCTTACGGGCACAACCCCCAGGGTTGGCTCAACCTTCTCTACTTGGTGCTCTGTGGCATTTTGGGTCTGGCGATCTTGTACCTCCTGGGCGAAAAGGTGTTTATGCAGGGGGTTATCGCTGGCTTAGAGGGAAGCCGGGGAACCGGGAAACGCAAAAGACTAGGTGCAAACCAAGAAGCAGGAAATCTGTTTGTGACCCTGGTGAGCATCGAGAGGAAACTCTTTTTGCGAGATCCGAACTTTGCCTTAAACGGCCTTGTGGGTTATGTGCTCCTGCCTGTTATGGCGCTTCTTCCTTTGTTTGGTCAGAATTTGGAGAAAAACCCCTTTGCCACACTGAACTTAGGGGAGATCAATTCACTCTTAATTATCGGCGGTATAGCCCTCTTCTTCATGATCATGACCTCCTTTTCTATGATACCTTCCACCACCTTCTCCAGGGAAGGCAGGTATTTGTGGATCATTCGCAGCTTACCCTTGTCCATAAGCCAGATTATCGGTGCGAGAGTGGTTGCAGCTCAAGTGGTGAATACCATCGGTTGTCTCTTGGGGCTAGTCCCCATTGCCTATTTCTTTGGATGGGGAGTACTGGAGGTGGTCTTTGGAACCGTCTTTGGGATTCTCTTGGCCAGTGTAGTAGCTTTCCTGTTGGCGCTTCTGGACCTCAGCCGTCCCATGCTGGATTGGGTGAACCCGGTTAAGGCGGTCAAGTCGAACCTTAATGCTATCATTGGTACCTTTGGCTCCCTTGCTCTAGGTTTTCTTTTGGGTCTACTATTCTTCTTCAATAGGCAGACCGGTACCCTATGGCTGATCCCCCTTGAACTTGGTTTTGTCACAGCGCTCTTTGCTGGCCTAGCCCGGCTCTTGGTCACACGTGTCGCTCCGAGACTCTGGACTAAGATTTAGGAGGTTTGTTATGGAGTTCCTAGAAATCCCCATTGTTCGAGATATTCTGATTCTCGTCTTTGCCCTCGCCATCAGTGCCGTTGCTTTTCGACTCGTGAGGACGTATTTGCTGGAGTGGTTGTATCGCCTGTTTCGTAAGACGCCTACCAAGTGGGATGACTTTGTTATAGAGGCGGGAGTGTTCAAAACCTTTGCTATGGTCATCCCCGGGATCATCATGTTTCGAGCGACTCCCTTCTTACAGGTCATAGCAGACCCTGTCAATCAGCTGCTTAAGGTTCTTGTCATCTTTGTGCTGGCTGTAACTTTGGACCGCCTCATGAAGGCGGGGCTCAAAATTTACGGCACCTTTCGCATATCGGATCGTATGCCTATCAAAGGATTTGTGCAGATTTTACAAATCGCCATGTGGGTCTTTGCCGGAACAGCCATCTTCTCTTTGCTCTTAGGACAATCGCCCTGGGCCCTCCTTGGTGGACTTGGTGCTTTGAGTGCTGTATTGATCTTAGTCTTCCAAGATACGATCTTATCCTTTTTTGCCGGAATCCAACTCACTCTCAATGATCAGGTGCGAGTGGGTGATTGGATTGAGGCACCCAAGTTTGGGGCCGATGGTGATGTGGTAGAAGTGGCTTTACACTATGTAAAGGTGCGAAACTGGGACCGCTCCATTACCACCATTCCCACCCACAAATTGGCCCAAGACTCCTTTGTCAACTGGCGGGGCATGTTTGAGGGAGGAGGCCGACGCATCAAACGGTCTATTCTCATTGATCAGACCAGTGTCCGGTTTTTAGACCAGGAACTCTTTGAACATCTGAGCGATATTGAGCTGCTCCAGGATTATCTAAGCAGCAAGATGAAGGAAATCGCAGAATATAACAGGGTACATAACATCCAAGCCTCTGTGGTCAATGGACGTCATCTAACCAATTTGGGGACCTTCCGAGCATACCTAGTAGCTTACTTGCGGGCCCATCCAGCCATTAACCAAAACCTGATCATGATTGTTCGTCAATTGGCTCCTACTCCCAATGGGCTGCCCATGGAGATTTATGCCTTTACGAAAGATGTGGGATGGGTGAACCACGAAGGTGTGGCTGCGGATGTCTTCGACCATGTCTTAGCTATTGTGTCCGAATTTGATCTTAGGGTGTTCCAAGCTCCTGGGGGTCATGACCTGGCTAGGCTTGTGCGGGAAAGGAGTTTGTAAAATGGCAGACTATGTGAGACGAGAGTATCCCCAGTGGTCTTGGTCCTTCTCGCGGCAGCAGACGCTAACAAGCTGCCTGCGGCGCTATTATTACAACTATTATGGGTCCCATAATGGCTGGGAGTCGGGTGCTACGGCTGAAGCTGCCCTAGCCTATCGTTTGAAAAAACTCAGTAATTTGTACCTTGTCTTAGGCGATGCCCTACATAAGAGTGCCTACTATATGGTGGAACGGGTGCTAGCAGGAAAAGTGCTTCCAGGGGCCGACTTCGTAGAAGAAGAGATTCGGAGGCAGCTTAGGAAGGTATGGAAGTCCTCACGGGATGATAGGGATTTATTTCTACGGCGTCCGAATCGGGTCGATATGCTTCAAGAGTTTTACTACCAAATGGAGGTCAGCGAGGAGACATTAGCCAAGATTAACGAGAGGATTAAGCAGGTGTCAAGGGCCATTGTGGCTTCAACTGTCTGGGGCGAGCTGGGCGCACGTGGTGTGGAGTTGATTTCTTGCGAGCAATTTGATACCTTCACAATTGATGGGACCCCAGTTTTTGCTGTTCCTGATCTATTGTATAGAAGCTCCGAAGGTAGCTGGACGATTGTGGATTGGAAGACAGGTGATGAGGTAGGGGACAATCAAGACCAAGTGGCCCTTTATGCCCTGTATGTCCAGAATAAGCATAAAGTACCGGCAGAGAAGATCATCGCACGCCTAGAATATCTTAGTCTGCAGACGCAAAGACAATTGACCTTTACACCAGAGGACCTTATGGTGGTGGAGGAAAAGGCTAGAGCTAGCATGAAGAAGATGCGGGACCTCTTAATCGATCCCGCAGAGAATATTCCCAAGTCCAAAAAAGCCTTTGTCTTAACGGATTCTAGAGGGCTTTGTCCATGGTGTAATTTTTACGAGCTCTGCAAGGGTGAATTAGAACGGAGCGTTTCCTAAGAATGAGGCAATATGTCCTTGTACCTCAAGCCAGTCCTTCACAAGGGGCAGGGAGGTTTTGTAATCAAGGTTGTGGGAGGCATGAAAGAGAAGGGTGTAAACACCGTTGCGTGCCGTATCTTCGACGTTTTCCACCTTGTCATCGACGAAAAACCCGACACGTAGCTCTTTGCAAAGGGCTCCCTTTGAGTAGGACTGTTTGGACGACGGACTCATGAAAAGAGTGTGATAAGGAACGTTGTTGCGCTTGAGCCAGCTTTCTGTCACGGAGCGAAAACGCTCATCCCGGGCTGTAATCAGATGGATGGTATGGTTGTGGTCCCTGAGAGTTTGGAGAGTCTCCGCTGCATGTTCCCTAATGGGTACCTGATCGAAAATGGTAGTAATGCGGGCTTTAAAGAATTCCTGGACTTCGCCTTTGCTCTTTCCAAAGGCGTCTTCTATATAGTAGGCGCGTTTTTTTGGTAGGGGAACGCCGAAATAGTCGCTCGCCTCCCGAATCCAAATGCTGTACTCTCCATCATCGTCATGGGTGAGTACTCCATCAATATCAAAGCCAAAAACAGACGTTGAAATGGTCTTCGCCTCCTTCAAGCAAGCAAATTTGGTCCTAGTGTAACATTTTCTAGCTCTAGGAGCAAACGTTTCAAGTTGATCCCACCGCCATAGCCACCTAGGGAGCGTGTGCCCAGTACGCGATGGCAAGGGACGATAAGACTCACAGGGTTGGCCCCTACGGCTTGACCAACGGCCCGGTAGGCCTTTGTATTAAGGCGTTCTCCAATTCTCTTATAGGTCGTCACCCCGCCATGGGGAACCTTTCGAATTTCCTGCCACACCTTTTGTTGAAAGTCGGTACCAACTAACTGGAGGGGCCAGTCAAAATCGATTTTTCTGCCCCGAAAATAGACGGCTAGATCTTCTTTGTAATGAGCCTGTAGTGGCTTTATGATCCAATCAGCATGGGGGAAGTGTTTGTCCAGCCAGTTTTTCGCGCTGTCTTCGTGAAATGTGCTGTAGACGAGCTTATCGTCTTCAAACCACATAAAAAGAGTTCCAAGTGGTGATTTATACATGGATTGTTGCACAAAAAATCCCTCTTTCGTTGTATAATGAAAGTTACTTCGATGAATGAAGTTACATTCCTTCCGAAGGAGGAAAGGGGAGAGGGTTTTGGGATTAGAGCCTGGGTTGGTGGCGGGTCAAGTTGATACTCGCCGCAAGATTCTTCATTTGGCTTGGCCTGCCATTGTGGAGAATCTCTTACACACGATGGTGGGTATTGTAGATACTGCTATGGTCGGACGATTGGGGGCAGCGTCTTTAGCCGCTGCAGGCTTGGGAAATCAAATTTCCATGCTCGGCCTCACGGTTTTCTCGGCCCTGGCAACGGGGAGTACGGCCTTGGTGGCTCGTCATATTGGCGCAAATGAATCTTCTAAGGCCAGTGACGTCGCTCGGCAATCTTTGGTGCTTGGTCTTTTTGTTTCTGGTACTGTCATGATTACATTTCTTTTAACAGCTCGGGGACTTTTGGGAGTGCTCTTTAGCCGTTCCGAAGCGGATGTATTGAACATGGCTTCGATCTACGTGCGCATTGTAACTTTGGCAATGGTTTTAAATTACTTCTTGATAGTGATTAATGCTATTTTGCGGGGTGCAGGAGATACAAAGACTCCCATGCGTATCACGGCTTTAGTGAATGCGATTAATATCATTGGCAATACTATCTTTATCTATGGAATAGGTCCTGTCCCTGCCCTTGGTGTGAGCGGCGCTGCCATAGGTACCGCGATAGCCCAGGCTTCCGGTGGTGTGATGGCCTTACGGGTGCTTTTTCGACACCCAGTGCTCAGAGTGCGGATGACCGATTCCTTTAAGCCGGATCGGACAGTCATTCGACGTATTGCCAATATTGGTATCCCCGCAGGGGCTGAACAGGGCATGATGCGCCTGGCCCAGCTGGTTTATACCATGATCGTTTCATCCTTGGGTACAGTATCCTACGCGGCCCATCAGGTTGCGCTTAATGCTGAATCCCTATCCTTTATGCCAGGAGCTGGATTTGCCACGGCCTCCACCACCATGGTGGGGCAAAATCTTGGAGCTGGTTGTCCCAACGAGGCGGAGCAATCGGGCCATGTGGCCCGTAATTTGGGAATTCTCGTGATGTCCATTATGGGTGTGGTCTTCGTTTTAGTCCCAGAACCCATTGTCAGGATTTTTTCCAGCGACCCTGAGGTAATCCAACTGGCTACCGTTTGTTTGCGTTTAGTGGCCATTTCCCAGCCGGCATTGGCAACCTGGATGACCTTAGCTGGTGGTCTGCGCGGTGCAGGGGATACCCGGGCGATCTTGAAGATCGTCATTGTAGGTTTTGTCTTAGTCAGGGTAGGCTTGGCCTATCTTTTAGCCATCCATCTGGGCTTTGGCCTGGTTGGGGCTTGGGTCGCAATGGTTGTCGACCTTTTCGTACGAGGTTTTCTCATTCAGAGGCGATTCAATAGAGGTGAATGGAAGGCGTTGAAAGTCTAAGGAAGGAGTGCTTATGAATGAACAGATTTAACTATTTCATGCCCACAAGGATGGTGTATGGACAAGGAGTGGTAAAGGGCGCGGGAGAGAGTCTGGCCCTGGGGAAGAAAGCACTGATTGTAACTGGGAAGTCATCGGCCCGCTTAAGTGGGGCGCTAGACGATGTGTTATCTGTGCTTCCTGGTGAGTATGTGATCTTTGATCAGGTGGAGAATAATCCTTCTGTGGAAACTGTGATTCAGGGCGGGGCCTTGGCGAAAGCGGAGGGTTGTGACTACGTCCTTGCCATTGGCGGGGGCTCACCCTTGGATGCAGCTAAGGTCATGGCTGTCCTGGCGGTAAACGAAGCCCATCCCTTAGAACTCTATAAAGGGGGCTGGAACAAGCGGGCTCTACCCATTGTGGCCATTCCCACAACGGCAGGTACTGGAAGTGAAGTGACCCAGTACGCTGTTTTGACCGTAGAAGAAGAGGAAACAAAAAAAGGCCTGAGCGGACCTGATTTGTTCCCCGAAGTGGCCTACTTAGATCCAAAGTATACGGAGTCATTGTCTCTAGATGTGACTATTGATACGGCTGTTGACGCTTTATCCCACTTAGTCGAGAGTTACTTATGCAAGCGTGCCACAAGTGCCAGTGACTTGGTGGCCTTGCAGGGAATGGCCCTGTGGGGAACAGCCATACCAGCCTTGCGCAAAGGAGACGTTGATTTAAAAGCCAGGGATGCGCTCCTTTTAGCCTCAAGCTTAGGCGGTATTGCCATTGCCCAGACAGGCACGGCACTGGTCCATGCCTTGGGTTACTCCTTAACCTACTATGATGGGTTCCCCCATGGCAGGGCGAACGCTGTCTGTATGAGAGCATACTTGGAGTATACGAAGTCGGTGGCACCAGAGCGTGTAGAGACCGTTTTGGAGCTTCTAGAGCTTACGTCAGTTGAAGCATTCGGTGAGCTGATGGAGGACTTGTTTGCAGACTATGTTGGAAAACTGAGGTTGAACCCAGATACCATCGAAAACTATGTCAAGAAAGCCATGCTAACGAATAATATCAAAAACTCACTAGGGGATCCCTCGGTAGAAGAGTTAACCAAAATACTTCAGACCAGTATAATGTAAATACAAAGGGGTCTAGCTAGACCCCTTTGTGACCTACTTCTTAACTTGTGGTGATGATACTGAGGACGTACTTGGCCGCTGCAACTAATTGCTCGACTGAAATGGCCTCTGATGTGGTATGGACATTGGTGTAGCCCATGCCCAGCACCACAGAGGGTATTCCGTAGCCATTAATGATGTTGGCGTCGCTTCCGCCTCCGGTCCTCTCCAGGCTAGGCTCAAGCCCGATGGCCTGGGCGGCTTTTAAGGCCAGCTTGACAGCAACATCATCTTCGCCTAGACCAAAGGCGCTATAACTATGGTCTACCTGAATGTCAGCCCAAGCGCCGTGGTCATGGCAGGTGCTGTTGATCGCTTCGACCATGTGATTGACCTGAACGTCAAGTTTATCATTATCAAGGGAACGGGCCTCGCCCCTTAACTCCACTTTGTTGGGTATAATATTCGTGGCTTCGCCGCCTTTGATCACTCCGATATTGGACGTTGTCTCTGGGTCAATTCGGCCGAGCTTCATTTTCGTAATGGCCTCTGCTGCCACTAAGATGGCGCTAATACCCTCCTCGGGGGCCACTCCGGCGTGGGAGGCCTTTCCGTGGATGGTAACCTGCAGTCCCTTTTGGGCTGGGGCAGCTGTCACGATAGTGCCCACAGGACCTCCAGCATCCATGAAAAATCCGGCTTTGGCCTGGAATTGGCTAGCGTCCACCGATTTCGCTCCAAAAAGGCCCCCTTCTTCAGCTACGGTAAAGAGGATTTCCAGACGTCCGTGGGGAATCCTCTGTTCTTGGATAATGCGAATGGCTTCTAAGATGGCTACAATACCAGCCACATCGTCAGCAGCTAAGATGGTGGTACCGTCACTTGTGAATACGCCGTCTTTGAGTTGGGGTTTGATGCCTAGGCCAGGATGGACCCGGTCCATATGGGCACAGAAGAGTAATGCTGGTGCCTCTTTTTGACCCTCCAAAATGCCGATGACATTGCCCGACGTACCGCCGATTTTTTCACCAGCATCGTCTTCGGTGACGGCAAAACCAAGGGCCCCCATTTTGGCTATCAGGGCGTCAGCCATAAGTCGCTCGTCCTTGGAAGCACTGTCAATTTTCACGAGTTCCAAAAATTCGTCTACTAACCGTTGTTGATTTATTTCCATACTATCAACCTCCCTCTAACTGTGGTTTTCAACAAGGTTTATGAATTTCCTTCCAACAGAGAATACGAAACGGAATGATACACATGGAGCAATTGGTAGGTCTTGTCTTACTAGCGGGGGAATTATTATTGACCTGCGGGGCTGAAATGTACAGGGTTGAGGAAACCATAGAGAGAATGGGCCGAGCTGCAGGTTTTGTTCAAGTGGAAGGATTCGCCACTCCCACGGGCCTGTTCATCTCTTTGCATGCCCCGAACGGTCGCGTCTATACAAGGGTTAGGCGTATTCGTCGATCCCATAACAACTTGTCTACCATTGCAGAGGTGAACTCCTTGAGTCGAGCCTTCTCTGAGGGAACGCTGACGGTGGATGAGGTGAGAGTAGAGCTCGAGCGATTACGCCAAGAAGGTGCTCCGGAAAGTCTTACTAGGCAGCTCATTGGAGGCGGAGGCGCTATGGCCTTCACCCTGATTTTTGGCGGTAATTGGTTCGAAGGTTTCATTGCTGGAATAGTTGGTGCAATTGTCTTGGTCTTGGTTACTTGGCTCGACCGCTATCCGGTGCCTAAGGTGCTTCAGGCAGCCACAGGTGCTGCATTTGCTACCGCCTTGATAATGGGGATATCTAACGTTTTACCGATCCATCCCGATCTGACTACCCTCGGCGCGGTTATGGTGATGACGCCTGGCGTGGCCATGACGACGGCCATTCGCGATCTTTTAAGTGGCGAGCTCCTCTCAGGGCTGAGTAGAAGCGCCGAAGCGTTATCTGTCTTCGTTGCCATTGCCACAGGCGTGGCCATGGTGATACGTTTGGGGGGACGATAGGATGTTGGTCCAAGCTTTGATAGGTTTTATGGGGGCCATTACCTTCGCCCATATTTATCGAGTCCCCACTAAGCAGTTGTTTTATGCTGGACTCGTAGGAGCCCTAGGGTGGACTATCTGCTTAATTACCAGGGAACTCTGGGGTGAAATCGGCGGGGTCTTTGCGGCTGCCACTGCCGTTGCCATTTGTAGCGAGATGTTGGCCCGCAGGCGCAGGCAACCAGTTCTGGTCTTTCTTATTCCTGGCGTCATTCCTTTAGTTCCGGGGGGTAAGGCCTACTTGACCATGCTGAGTTTCTTGCAAGATGACTACGGGGAAGCTCTGGCATTACTTGTAACTACAGTGCTCTTAGCTGGTGCAGTGGCGGCAGGAATTATCATTGCCAGTTCCATTTTTCGGCTTTATTCACGGGCCAAGCATGTGAGGAGGTAATTTTGTGGGAAACGGACAGATTGTAATAAGGTTTGATGGTAGACAGTTGCAGGTTCCAATAGGTACTCTAGTGGGCGAGGTGGCGGCTATGATCCCCGAATCCAAAGGAGCGGTGGTTGCCCGGGTCAACAATGATACTGTGGGCTTCCAGTTCCCTTTGACGGAAGACTGCCAGATAGAGTTCTTGCGCACGGACTCCGAAGACGGCATGCGGGCCTACCGGGCTGGATTGGTTTTTCTATTTGTGAGAGCTGCCTTAGAGGTCATTCCAGGGTGCACCGTTCACATTAAGCATGCCCTAAGCAATGGTCTTTACGGGGAGATCACCCATACCCAGCCCGTGATCGAAAAGGATATCCGCGCCATCGAAGACCGCATGAGGGCCTTGGTGGAAGAAGACATTCCCTTTGAGCGGCGCCTTGTGCCAGTGGAAGACGCCAAAAGGATTTACTCTGAGCAAGGGTTTGAAGACAAACTACGCCTCTTAAGCCAAAATTCCATGGATGATGTGGTGTTGTACAATTTTGGTTGGTTCCATGACTCCCTGCGAGCGATCTTGGTGCCCAGTAGCGGGTATTTGAAGTATTTTAAACTCCGGTATTACCTTCCTGGTTTTATCCTAGAGTATCCCCGCAGGGCCCATCCAACGCAGATTCGAGACTATGTGGAACAGGGTAAGCTCTTTAACGAATTTTTCAAGGCAGAACGATGGCAGGACAACATCTCCATCCCCACAGTGCCTGCTCTAAATGACTATATACGTCAGGGAGGGTTTGGTGACTTGGTACGCATTTCCGAAGCATACCATGAAAATCAGATCCGAGACATCGCTCAGCAGATTTCCCGGGAGCGAGATCGCTTGCGCATCATTTTAATTGCTGGTCCCTCTAGTTCAGGCAAGACCACCTTCGCACAGAGGCTCACCGTTCAGTTGAGGGTGGAAGGCTTGTGGCCGGTGGCTATTGGCCTCGATGACTACTTTGTGGACAGACATCTAACGCCCTTGGATGAAGACGGTAATGCAGACTTTGAGGCCTTGGAAGCTATCGATGTGGAGCTCTTTAACGAGCATCTGACCAAACTGATTCAAGGGGAAGAAGTGCAACTTCCCACCTTCCACTTTCCAACGGGAACCAGGCAGTGGAACCATAATAAGAAGCTTCAGGTCCGCCGGGATCAACCCATCATCATTGAGGGCATTCACGGGCTTAATGATAAGTTGACTGCATCCATTCCCAAAGGTCGTAAGTTCAAGATCTATATCTCAGCCTTAACCAATCTGAACCTGGATTTTCATACCAGGATTCCCACCACCGATGTACGCATGCTTAGGCGTATGATTCGAGATAACCAGTTCCGCGGTCATGACGCCAGGGCGACGATTGAACGCTGGCCCCTTGTAACTAGGGGTGAACAGCGCCACATCTTCCCCTTCCAGGAGGATGCTGATGTCATGTTTAACTCCACCTTGATCTATGAGATGGCGGTCTTAAAGCCCTTGGCCATGAACCTTCTTGAAGACATTACACCAGCCGAACCCCAGTATTCAGAAGCCAGACGCATGCTGCGGTTCTTGAGCCACTTTGTAGCAGTGGAAGACTGGTCTGATATACCCCGCAACTCTCTCCTACAGGAGTTCATAGGTGGGTCCTGCTTTGAGTAGACATTCTACGAAGGTTGTGTTGGTTGCTCTCAATGCGAAATACAGCCATAGCTCCCTAGCTTTGCGCTACCTAAAGCATTATCTTGAGTCTGGGCACCTTGATCTAGATACCTTGGAATTTAATATAAACCAAGATCCCAAGGCCATACTCGGGGACCTGGCCCGCAGAAATCCGGATGTAGTTGGGTTTTCCTGTTACATTTGGAACATTGAGTTGATTTTGCCCTTGGTCAGTAACTTGCGGAAGGTGTGTCCGAAGACCACAATTATCCTAGGGGGTCCAGAGGTCTCCTTTGACACCGAGTATTGGTTAAGGCGCTACCCTGATATCGATTATCTGATTGCGGGGGAAGGGGAAGAGGCTCTGCGGAGCTTTCTCGAGGAGTATGGCCAAGCACAGGGTTCCCTTACTCCAAGCCAACTAAAAAGGATTTGCGGCCTTGTCTATCGGCAGGGTGACAAGGTCATAGAAAACCCTCAAGAGCAGTTGGATTTGGCTTCCATTCCACCGCTTTATGGCGGCGATCTGGGGGATTTGCGGAATAAAATTGTATATTACGAAACAACTCGTGGCTGTCCCTACTCCTGCGCGTATTGTCTTTCGTCTGTCATGGGCGGCGTGCGTAAGTTTCCAAGAGAACGATCTCTAGAGGAATTGCGACGTTTGGCGGAAGCAGGAGTCGAACAGGTCCGTTTTGTGGATCGCACTTTCAACTATGATGCTAAGCGGGCTTATGAGCTCTTGAAGTTCATGATTGAGCTCCATACTCCCACCCGGTTTCAACTGGAAGTGAGTGGCGATCTTCTCACTACTGAAATTCTGGAGCTTTTAAGGACTGCGCCGGAAAATCGTTTTCAATTTGAGATCGGAGTTCAATCCACCCATGGGGATACTCTAGATGCTGTCTCCCGACGCACAAACCTAAAGCGCCTTGCTGAGGTTGTGCAATTCTTGAAGGAAAAGACCACCGTCCGGGTGCTCTTAGATCTGATTGCGGGCCTTCCCGAGGAGGGCTTCTGGCGCTTTGGCCAGTCCTTTGATTTTGTCTACTCTTTGAAGCCCGATCGGATTCATCTTGGCTTTCTAAAGCTATTACGGGGATCACGGCTCCGGGAGGACGCCGAGAGTTTTGGTTGTGTGTATACAGACGAGGCTCCCTATGAAGTATTGGGTACCAAGGATCTCTCCTTTGCGGAGCTTTCCCGTCTTAAGCTAATCGAGGATTTGGTGGATAAGTTCTATGGTCTGCGTTTTTCTGGTTCTCTGGAGTATCTGTGCAAAGATGGATCGCCTTTCCACTTCTTCAATGATTTGGCGGAAAGGTGGGAGAAGGCAGGTTATCATTGGCTTAACCATTCCCTCGCAGGTCTTTATCGCATCTTGTGGGATCTGTTCGGTACAGAACTAGAACACCCTGACCTTTTACCCTGGCTTTGCCATGATTTTCGCCTCAACGAGCCGCGAAAAATGACCCCCGCATGGATGGGGGGTCGACAGGACCGTAGTTTGGAAAACCACTTGATCCAATCCGGCCGCATTTTAAAGATCTTGCCCGAACTTGAAGGCTTAGGGCCTAGAGAAATGGGACGTAGAATTTTTGTGGAGACACTTCACTTTCAAAAAGGCACAGAGCAGGTACTCTTTTATTTCCCCTCAGAACGCACGACCGCTCGGACGTTTCGCTTGGAGTAGGCTCCTAGATCCGAGCCATGACCATGAGCCCAGTAAGCTAGTGGTACTCCCGTTATTTGATAGGTCTGCTCATCGAGGGATACTAGATCAAAAGAATTCACTTGATGGAGTGCGTGTTTACCTAAAGCTCGCACTCCTTCTTTGATTTCTTCTGTAGAGGAGACCAGGTAGTTGCCCAAATGCTGACCACCGAGTTTCCAGTTGAATTTCTTGCTGGCTTTGCCTCCTTGAACTGTAAGTTGCGTTGGTGGTTCCCACGGGGCAGCCTTGAGGCTTTGGGTGTGACTTGCAGCAAAGAGGACTACCGTCCCGAGGTATATGGCATTGGCCCCTAGAGCCAGGGCCTTTAGGCACTGACCCGGTGAGTGAAAGCCGCCGGAGACAATAAGACTCACCGCATCTTGCACTCCTCTCAGCTTGAGATGTTTCACGGCCCGGCTAAGGCCCATGATGGTAGGTAGTCCAAAGTCATCCTGTAAGATTGGAGCGGATTTAATTGTAGCTGCCTGGGCACCTTCTAGGGCGAGAAAGTCTACGTTTGCTTCTAGGCAGAGATCAATTTCCCGTTCAAGATTGTTGGTAAAGGAGAATTTCACTCCCACCGGCACCCCTTGACCCGCTTCTTTTAGGAAACGTACGACTTTGGGAAGATCCTCCGGTTTCCTGAGAGCGGGTAGCTCCGTGCGGATAAGATGGGGATAGGGAGCTTGAGCCGCCCCTGCACTTGCTCCCTGGCCCAATTGCAGCTCTAGGGCATCGGCCTGCTCCAACATGTCTAAAGTACGATAAAGAGGTATTCTAGGGTATTGAACGATGAGTCGCTCCGCAAGGGCGCGCTCCTGGGGTAAAAAGGGTCCCTCCCCCGTATTGGTGGAGGTTTTGGCTAGGCTACTTCCTAAGGCAAAGGCATATTTCATCCGATCTGTTAATGCCGTTCTGTAAGCCATTCCTGAAATCATCAGTGGGGTGTCGATACGAAGTGGTCGAGGGGCCTTTGGACCAATCACAACTCCTGTATGGATGGGGATCGTATCGGGAAGGGGCTGGCGGTCTAAGTGGGACGAGACAAACATGAGTCCCTCGAAGTCAAGGAACTTGCGGGGACTGCCCAAGGGACGCTGCAGTACTTCTGCCTTTTCGCTGCGGAGATTCGTTTCCAGAATGTTTTGCGCTCCGGTGCGTTTGGTTGCAGTGACGAGCTCTGTTAGGTTTTCTACGTATGGATCCGTCATCATTGTCTTGAGCATAAAGCGACTCACTCCGGTGATGATGAAACGCAATCCCCAAAGTCCACCCACAAGGCCGAGTGTTCCCACGAATAATTTTGATGATAACTTTGCCAGAAGAACACCTCCAGTGAAAAGTGATGGGGAAGGAATCCAGTCTAGTCTTGTAGTAATAAGGTAGCGACAATTGTGCTTTAGAGGGTAGTGGTGTCAGTGGCGAGTGTGAATGTGACAATTAAGGATGTGGCCAAGCGTGCAGGGGTGTCACCCTCCACGGTGAGCCGGGTGATTGCGGATCATCCGCGAATTAGTCCCGAAACCAAAGAAAAGGTGCGGGCTATTATGAGCGAATTGGGTTATTATCCCAATGCCATTGCCCGTAGCCTGGTGAATCAGACCAGCAATAGCATTGGGCTGGTTCGTTCCCGTTTGACCGAGGAGAATTTTGCCAATCCCTTTTTTCCCGCTGTCATTCAAGGCATCTCCTCTGTGGCCCATAAACATAAGCTCAGTTTGGTTCTCTCCACGGGTAAGACATTTCAACAGGAAGATGAAGAATGCCTAAGTCTCCTCAGGCAGCGACGGGTAGACGGGGTGATACTCTTAGCTTCTCATCGGGACGACCAACTTATACCACGTTTGACCCAAGATGGTTTTCCCTTCGTGTTGATCGGACGTTATGAGGGTTCAGAGGAAATCAACTGGGTAAATAACGATAATTTTGAAGATGCAAAGACGGCTGTGCGGTATTTGCTGAACAAGGGTCACACCCAGATAGCATGTCTGGATGGGGATCCTAGGTATGTTGTGAGTGCTGATCGGCTCTTGGGCTACGAAAGGGCTTTTCTGGATCACAATCTAGAGGTGCCTTCGAACTTGGTGGAACATTCCGAGTTTTCGGTAGAAGGTGGGTATCAGGCTACCCATAGACTCCTGGCTCGTCAGGAGCCCTTTAGCGCGCTCTTTGCCGTTGATGATGTGGTGGCCATTGGTGCCATGCGGGCCCTGCAAGAACGGGGCATTAAAGTGGGGAGCGAAGTTGCGGTGGTTGGGTTTAATGACACGATCTTAGGCGCATGCGTGCAACCTGCTTTGACCAGTGTCCATGTACCAATTTATGAACTGGGACAAATCGCAGTGCAGATGTTAACGGCTCAGATTTACGGCTCGGGTGTATACCATCACCATCAAATGCTTCCTGCGAGCCTGGTGGTGAGGGATTCTGCATAGAGGAGGGCGGTGCCTGTGGCGAAGTTCAAGCTTGGTAGTAGCATAATCCTAGTTGTGCTCATCACCTTGAGTGTAGTGGGTGCATGTCAGGCCTTCGTTTTCACCGATCCCACAGGACTTTATAGTACTACTATTTGGGATCAGTGGGTGTACCAGGCCCACCACAGCACTGCTCAAATCACAGTCTTTTACGGTGAAGGGAATTATGACCTGCTCTATTTTGAATCCCTAGGCACCGTCGCCGATGACTCTGTGGATCTGCTGGCCGAGCGTTCTATAGAGCTCTATGGAGATCCTGGCGGTCTTGAGAGTTTTCAGCTGGAGACGCCCCTCAAAACCATGGATGTGGCGGGACAGTCGGGACTCTCCTGCGTTTACACCTATGAGGATGCGCGCGGTAATACGCTGTGGGAATATCGGGTTTTCTTGTTGCTCCCAGGTAATCAGGGGTTTTCCATAGCTCTAAGTAGCGACAAACCCTGGGTGAGGGAAAACCCTCCACTCCTTGAGGATATTCTGGCTAACTGGCGGTGGTTATTGTGAAAACTAGTAGGTTGCAAAGATGGTTTGGACCCTGGACAGTGGTGCTTCTGTTTTTCGTGCTACTCTCAGGTTCGGTGCAGGCTGCATCCTTAGGGGAGCGTTTTGAACGTACGTTAGGTGGAAGCGCAGTGCCTGAGATTTTGAAGCAATATGGGGGGGAGCATGTTTTACCCATCGGACAGCGCATGTGGGTGGAAGAGATCTTTCGACGTTTGGTGGAAGTGACCGAGCGAGAAGATGTGGACTACACTCTAACAATACTGAATTCTTCTGAGCTGAACGCCTTTGCTTTGCCCGGAGGGTATGTTTTCATCACTCGAGGTTTGATCAGTGCAATCGGCCGAGATGAGGCTGAATTGGCAGCTGTCTTAGGGCATGAGATCACCCATATTGAAAGAAAACATGGCGTTAATGCGGTCTTGCGCCAAATGGGACTGGCAGTGCTCTTAGAGGTTGGTGTCATGACGCTGGACTTGGCTTCCGCTGATCTACTCAGGGTAGCTAGTGCCACATTATTACAGTTGGTCAGCTTGGGCTGGGGGCGAGAGGCTGAATATGAAGCGGATTTATCTGGACAGGCCTTGGCAGTGAAGGCAGGTTTTGACGGAGTCGGGGCCGTGAGCCTTTTAGACGATGTTTTCACTGTAGGTTCGGAGGATTTACCTATGAAGATTTTTCGCACACATCCCGATACGAGAATTAGAAGGGATCGCCTTGAAGCTGCACTGGTATCGTTTTGGTCTACGCCCGTCGTGGTAGAGGATAGAGATGTCGTAGAAAGATTGAATGCGAGCAGGAATTCTAAGCAGGCTAGGCGAAATGATCCAGGTGGTCGATACGTCGTTATCGTACCAGACGAAGGAGCGGGTTTACACGTCTTTGATCAGCAAGTAAGACAGTACGTAACATGGTTCGAAAACACCAAGGTGCATGATTTTGCCTGGTCTCCTCAAGGACAGTACATAGCGCTGATTGTCAATGAAGGATCCCAGAGGCAGTTGTGGATTGGCGATCGCTGGGGAAAAAAGACAAAAAGCGTGGGTCTCTCTGGTCAGGCAATTACCGAGATGAGCTGGTCACCGCAGGGAAACCAGCTAGCCATACTTGTAGATGGACCAATGGGTTCTGAAGTGATGGTAACCTATCTCGAAGCGGATGTTCTGCTTCAGGTGGGCGGCGACTTCACAGGCGAGAGCAGCATCTGGCTAGATACGGGACTGTATTTTGCTCATGGAGACATGTGGTATCATACTTCCGCGCCAAAGGTTTCACCTGTTACCATACGAAATCCCGTGCCCCAGGTCTTGCAGCGGCAAAGGATTCTGTCGCCGACGGTGATCAAAGAAGGAAATACCATCCGCTTGACCAGACCGTCTTTGACTATACCATAAAGGGGAGTATACATGCGGCTATTGGTCACCTGGAAGGATCTCAATGACGAAGATTTGCGGCGAATTGAAAACGAAACCAAAGCCACCGTCCTGAAAGGATTTACGGAAGAAGAAGCGGTGAAGTGGGCTGCGGACGCGGATGTAATTCTAGGTGGTTTTGTATCATCCCCTATGCTTTCTGTAGCTGTGAACTGTCGCTGGATGCAAACTCCCTTTGCTGGAGTAGAGGGTATTTTGGCACTTCATTGGGGAAATCCCCACATGATACTCACCAATGGCCGGGGTACTTTTGGACCGAACATCAGTGAGCAAGTTGTGGGACTCATTCTTAGTTTTAACAGGGGGCTGCATCTAGCCCGGGATAACCAAAACCAAAGAATCTGGGAACCGCGTTTACCCATTCCCTTTCGAGAACTGACGGGTTCAACCGTAGGTATTTTGGGTTTCGGTGACATTGGAAGCCATGTAGCAAAAAGGCTTGCCGGATTTGACTGTAAGGTTCTGGGGTTTCGTCAGCATCCCCAATCAACCGTCAATAGACAAGGTGACGCTGAAGCCATTTATGGAATGGATCGCTTTGATGAGTTTCTTGGTGCCTTCGATTATCTAGTATGTGCACTTCCTGAAACAGACAAGACCGTTGGGTTCCTAGATGGGAGTCGCTTGCAGAGGCTCCCGAGACATGCCATTGTTGTCAATGTGGGGAGGGGGAGTTTGATTCCAACCGAGGATCTGATCCAGGCGCTAGAGGAAAAGTGGATCGCCGGAGTGGCTTTAGATGTTACATCTCCCGAACCGTTGCCCAGGGATAATCCGCTGTGGACGATGCCTAACGTCATTATCACCCCGCATAATAGTGGGTATACAGCTTTTTTGAAAAGGCGGGCACTGCAGATCTTCTTTGAAAACTGGGAACATTTTATCGAGACAGGTATCCCCAGGATTAATGTGGTTAGTCATACTCTCGGATACTAGGACCGAAATAGAAAAGCACCTTCCGAAGAAGGCGCTAGCGTTAAGAGGCCGGTGTTTCTTTAGATGGACCTGTATCGCTTTTACTGTCATTAATGTAAAAACCAGACCCTTTGAATATAATGCCCACGGTTTTACTGATTAGACGCTGAACCGGGCCGTCACAAGTTGGACACTGGGTAAGAGGCTTATCCTTAATACCTTGCTTTTGCTCAAAGTGACCACAATTGGAACATTTATATTCATAGATGGGCATGGGGCACCCCTCCTTTCAGACATCTAATGACCATTGTACAACTTGTGGGAATTGAGTGCAACCTGATTAGGGCAATTTTGAGTGAGGAGTCGGCAAAATGAAACGTGATTTTACATGGATTAATACAATTATACTGGTTTTTGTTGTGATTATGGTTGCTTTTCCAGGCATGGCCCTGCCAGAAAGCCTATCTGGGACCCTTCAATTGGATTTGAGCGAGCCGCCCCAGGGTGAAACGAAGGATGACGATCCCATTTTAGAGAAGTATAATGAAGTCATGAGAGAAATCTCCATCTCTGATGAGGCTGCAAAAGTCGTGGAGAACATCAAGAAGACCGTGGAAGGTGTGAAGAGTGTCACCATGGATGTGGATGTCACAGAGATCCGCGGGAAACGCATCGAAAGGGCATTTGTCCACCTCTTAGCCAGCATGGAGCATGGAATAGCGCGTGTTGAAATTCTTGAACCCAGTGCAATGCGGGGACAGATTTTGGTAGCAGATCAAGAGCTGATGGAAGTCCGCGTCTATTCGCCCGTCAACAACCAAATTGCCGTGCGGGGACTGGAGGATGCTAGCAAAGAAGTACTCTCCACGTTGAGCGTAGCCGACATCAGTACTTTCTTTGACTTTTCCGAGTATACGGTCGAAGTCTTGGAAGTGGTAGAAAAAGAGGGCATCAGCACGTACTTACTGCAGGTAGAGGCTGTGGACGAGGTTTTGCATGTGAGTGTGAATAGTGACACATGGTTTCCCCATGAAATATGCGTTGTCGAAGGGGATGCCCCTGGGACAATGGCCATATCCAATGTCGTATTCGACCCAGAACTCACCGCGGAAGAGCTGTCCAATTTACCCAGAGCCAAGGAAGTACGGATGTAAAGGAGGGGTGATCATTGGGTGCTAGATCCCGTATTCTAGTCATTATTTGCACAATAGGGATCATAGCTCTAGGCCTTGCCACAAGTGCATGGGCCTTTGATGCTGAGGATCTGCCCTTTGGATTCGGTTCACAGGGATGGCAGGCAGGCTTGGGACTGAGCCAGGAAACCATTCGATCCCTTGGTCTGTTTGGGTACGAAAAAACAGGCATTGGGGGTTTTCTGACCCACCCAGATGGAACAGAGGAGCCTGCAAGCTGGTTTGGTGGGCATAAGCAAGTATTTATGGGCAATGTTGGCTATACCTTAGAGCTTTTTGCGGGAAACACCAGGAGACCCATTTTATCGACCTTCATGACCTCCGTTGATCCCCACGTGGGGGCATATGGCGAGGTTAACCGTATGTACGGGCATGTGGGGCACGGTTTGGCTGGTACAGCCCAGCTGTTTGTAACGGAGCTGGGGCAATTTGAGTACAGCATTAGTCCTTATATTCAGTTTACTAGGCAGGGTATTTGGCGGTTTTCCCTCTCCCTCGGCAGTGCTTTCGGTCTGGGTATGTCGTATTCTGAACCTACGGAGAAAGTCATGTTAGATGTCATGCTGGTTAATGAAGGAGTGAGCTTTCACGTACTCTTCTCCATGACAGAGCTACCCATGACTTTAGGCGTGGGAATGACGCAAGACCAGATACAGGCCTTCGTTCGATACCAATTCTAGATCTATCCCAGTGGGGGTGCCTTATGCGCCCTCACTGATCGCGTCAATGAGGAGTGGAATGTCATGCATGTCGTCTTAGTTGAACCAGAGATCCCCGCCAATACTGGAAATATAGCGCGCCTTTGTGTGGCTGTGGGATCGTCCCTCCATTTGATCCGACCCCTTGGTTTTTTCCTCAGCGATCCCAAATTGAAGAGAGCGGGGCTTGATTATTGGGAGCATTTGGAACTCTACGTTCACGATTCGTTTGAGGATTTCTTAGAGGCAGCCGAGCCCCAGAGGCTATTTCTGGTCGAGACTGGAGGAGCTCACCTGTATTCGGAGATGAACTACCAGGCAGGAGATTACCTGGTTTTCGGTAGCGAAACTAGGGGATTGGCTCCAGAGTTACTAAAGACTTATGAAGACTTTACCGTGACGCTTCCCCAGAGGAATGTGCGGTCTCTTAATTTGTCAAATACAGTAGCTATCATTGTCTATGAGGCTTGGCGGCAGTTGGATTTTTGTGATGTGAAAAATTCATTTTAGGCAGGATTCGACTTGCCAGACCAGAATACATAGAAGCGTATAAGATGCTTGACTTACGGGTCCTCGTGCGATACCACACATGGCATAGCACGGGGTACTATTTGCCCGGAAGTCTTGCATGTTTTACGGTGGGTAACAAGTAAAATAAGAGAGTGTGAGGTGATTTGATACATGCGACGAGTACGATCGTTTTTCGGAGGTATTCATCCGAAGGACGCCAAAAAAAGTTCTTCAAGCACTCCCATTCAGCACCTTTCGGCGCCAGAGACTCTAGTGGTGCCGCTTCTGCAGCATGCCGGGCTAGAAGCAAAACCTGTAGTGGCCAAGGGCGATGAAGTGTTGAAAGGGCAGGTGATTGCTGAAGCTCACGGTGCTATTAGCGCTCCAGTACACTCGCCAGTATCAGGAAAAGTACTAGCTATTGAGCCAAGGGCCCATCAGTCGGGGCACTCTATTACAGCCATTGTAATAGAAAACGATGGTAACGACGCCTGGGTGGAACGAAATGGTCATTCAGATCCGATTCAGCTAGACGCCAAGACCATTATTGAGCGTATCAGCGAAGCTGGAGTCGTAGGTATGGGCGGGGCGGGTTTCCCCACAGCCCTTAAACTAGTACCACCAAAGGGCATTACTCTAGATTATTTGATTATTAACGGTTGTGAATGTGACCCTTATTCCACCTCCGACGCTCGACTTCTGATTGAATATCCCGAGGATATTATCCTTGGAGCACAGCTTATGGCCAAGGCATCGGGAGCTCGCAAGATTGTGATTGCCCTTGCGGAAACCGCATCCGAGGCTTATGCTGCTCTAAAGGAGAAGGCCGGGTCCATCGAGATTGTGACTATGCCGAGTAAGTATCCTGGAGGCGGAGAAAAACAGGTCATTCAATGTGTCACAGGTCGCGAGGTTCCAAGTGGCGGCATGCCCCATCAAGTGGGAGCTCTTGTGCAGAACGTAGCGACCGCGTGGACGGTGGCTCGAGCTTTGAGAGATGGTGAACCCTCAATCTCTCGCGTTGTCACCGTAACTGGGGGATCTGTTGCCCAGCCCCAAAACCTAATGGTGCCAATGGGAGCGAGCCTTGAGGATTTGATTCAAGCTACGGGAGGATTTAGTCAAAGGCCAGGCAAGGTGGTTATGGGTGGTGCTATGATGGGCGGAGCTCAGTTTGATCTGCAGACACCTGTTATCAAGACCACAACATGTGTGCTAGCATTTAGCGAGGCCGAAAGCCGCACGCCGGATGCAACACCTTGCATTAAATGTGCCCGTTGTGTTGACGTGTGTCCTGCTCAATTGCTACCTTTGAAATTAGAAGCTTTTGGGATGAACGAACGCTTTGACGATGCTCGTGAATTTGGGGCTTTGGATTGCATTGAATGTGGAGCATGCGACTTCATTTGCCCTGCAAAGCGACCACTATTACAGTATATCCGTTTTGCCAAAATGGAGATTATTGCTAGAGACAAAAAACCAAGTTAAAGGAGGGTGGGGCAATGGATGATTTGAAGTTGATTGTTGCGCCGTCTCCCCATATTCGGGACACAGATACTACAGAGAAAAGTACGTTTGCCACGCTAATAGCTCTATTGCCTGTTGTAGCAGCATCTGTTTACTTCTTTGGATTGGATGCATTGCGCCTGGTGCTCTTATCGGGAGCGGCGGCCGTAGCTACAGAGGCTATCTTTCAGCGTTTGCGCAAACAACCGATTCGGGTAGGAGACGGAAGTGCTCTTGTGACAGGAGTGTTGTTGGGTTTGATTGTGCCACCTAGCCTTCCTAGCTGGATGGTTATTTTGGGTGCAGTCTTTGCCATTGCTATTGGTAAACAGGTTTTTGGCGGATTGGGCCAAAATCCCTTTAACCCGGCTTTGGTTGGAAGGGCAATTTTAACTGCTTCTTTCGCTACAGCAATGACGACCTGGAGGACCCCTTTTGATGCCATCACGGCAGCAACTCCCCTAGCCCTTGGTGAAGTAAGCGGCAGAATTCCCGACTTATTTTTCGGCTCGGTGGCAGGTTCTTTAGGTGAGACGTCGGCTCTAGCCATTTTACTCGGAGGCATTTACCTTTTTTATAGGGGGTATCTCGATTACCGGATTCCTGTAGGGATTTTCGCCTCCGTAATAGTGATGTCTCTAATCACTGGACAAAGTGTCATCTTCCACCTTTTAGCGGGAAGCTTGCTCTTTGGTGCTATTTTCATGGCCGTAGATCCGGTCACAACGCCTGTAACCAAGGGGGGACGATGGATTTTTGGTTTTGGTGTTGGTCTGATTGTTATGCTGATTCGGACGTGGGGAAGCTATCCAGAAGGTGTAGCCTATGCTATCTTATTAATGAATGCAGTAACCCCCCTGATTAATCGCTGGACGCGTCCTCGAATCTATGGACAAGGGGTGAAGACGAGTGAATGAGTCCCTTAGGATGGTCGTTGTCCTAGCAGTTATTGCCATGGTCTCGGCCGGCATCTTATCTGTAGTTTATGGGACAACAAGTGTTATAATTGAAGAGAATGCAGCCCGCGCCTTGGAGAGTTCTGTCTATGACGTCTTGCCTAGCGCAACAAGGGTGGATATTATTCGGCGTAGCCCCGATGAGCACGGCGTAGATGATCCCAAAGAAATGCGGGAACAGGAACAAAGAACTACTTTGATCTATCAGGGTATCAATGAGCAGGATCAAGTTATTGGTTACGCCTTTGTGGGCGAGGCCAACGGCTACGGCGGTGTGATTCGAGTTTTGGTGGGTGTTGACGAAGCTTCTGACCAAATTCTGAACATCAAAGTACTGGAGCATACAGAGACTCCCGGTCTAGGCTCTCGGATCGAAGATGAAAGTTTCCGCAATCGGTTTGTAGGAAAGACAATTGAGGATCCTATTGCCATTAACCAGGACATCGATAACATTTCCGGCGCAACTGTCTCTTCTCGTGCAGTGGCAGATGCGGTTCGCAAAGGTTTTGTTGAGACGTCTTCACTTTACAGGGGAGGGGAGTAAGCATGCGCCTTTGGAAAGACTTTGTCCGGGGTCTGTGGGGAGAAAATCCGACATTTCGCCTGTTGATTGGTCTTTGTCCGACCCTGGCCGTCACCACCAGTGCCATCAATGGTATGTCCATGGGCTTGGCAACAGCATTTGTGTTGCTGTGTTCAAGCGCTTTAATTAGTCTTTTGAAGAATGTTATTCCTGCGAAGGTTCGTATTCCAGCCTATATAATTGTGATCGCCACGTTTGTGACAATTGTAGATCTTGTTATGAACGCTTATATGCCCGACTTACACCAGGTATTGGGACTCTTTATTCCCCTCATCGTGGTAAATTGTATTGTGCTTGGGCGAGCAGAGGCGTTTGCTTCCAAGAACTCAGTCATTGCATCAGCTTTTGATGGTTTAGGAATGGGATTGGGTTTCACCTGGGCATTAACGCTTTTAGGTGCCATTAGGGAGGTTTTTGGTGCGGGGTCTATTTTCGGTTATTCCTTTGTGGCTGAAGGTGCCACAACCCTAGGAATTATGGCGTTACCACCTGGTGCCTTCATCACTCTCGGTATTCTTTTGGCCGTGATGAACATGATTGCAGCTAGGCAAAAAAAGAAGACTAGTTAGGAGGGGCATCCATGAGTTTGTTCACCATTTTACTCAGCGCACTGTTAGTAAATAACTTTGTGTTAGTTCGTTTCTTGGGAATCTGTCCCTTTATGGGCGTTTCCAAACAGGTTGATTCAGCTATTGGAATGGGGCTAGCCACTACCTTCGTTATGGTGGTCGCTGCTGCTGCAACATGGTTAATTCAGTGGTTTATTTTGGAACCCTTTGGTCTTCCATTTTTGCAGAATATGTCGTTTATCTTGGTCATCGCTTCTATGGTGCAATTGGTGGAAATGTTTTTGCATAAGACAAGTCCTTCTTTGTACCGGGCCATGGGAATTTTCCTGCCACTGATCACCACCAACTGCGCTATTTTGGGTCTGGCCATCATGGGCGTCCAAAACTCATACACCTTTATTGAGACAGTTGTCTTTGGGCTCGGTGGCGGGCTGGGATTCACGCTAGCTTTGATTTTGCTAGCAGGCATCCGCGAGGAGTTGCAGTTCGCGGATATTCCCAAGCCTCTTAGGGGAGCCGGTATTGCCTTCATCCTTGCCGGTCTATTGTCTCTAGCCTTTGGGGGATTTGCCGGACTAGTGTAATATTTAGGGAGGGGTTTCGATTGAATACTACAATAATTTCCCTCGTCAGTATGGGCTCCATGGCCGCCTTATTTGCCCTTGGTCTGGCTGTGGCCTCCAAGAAGTTTGCTGTGGAAACCGATCCGAGGGTTGAGGAAATAGAATCAGTGCTACCAGGTGTTAACTGTGGAGCCTGTGGTTTCGCAGGATGTAACAACTTTGCCGAAGGAGTAGCTTCAGGTAAGGCACCTGTTAATGGTTGTCCTGTTGGAGGTTTGAGTGTAGCTAAAATGGTTGCTTCCATTATGGGAGTGGAGGCCGATGGTCCTAAGCGCAGGGTTGCGCAGGTTTTGTGTAAGGGTGGCCATGCTGAAGCGAAGCAACGGGGCGGGTATGATGGACCGAAGGATTGCCGGATTGCTCATGCTACTCAAGGTGGAGACAAGGCTTGTTCTTATGGTTGTTTAGGCTATGGTTCTTGCGTGGCTTCCTGTGAATTTAATGCCATGTATATGGACGAAAATGGCTTGCCCGTAGTCATCGAAGAAAACTGTACGGCTTGTGGTAAGTGCGTGGACGCTTGCCCCCGGGACATTATTGTGCTAGTCGATGAGGAGCAAGGGGTTCACATTCGCTGTCGCTCTTTGTTGACAGGTCGTTTTGTCAGACAGGTTTGTAGCGTTGGTTGTATTGCCTGTCAACGTTGTGTCAAAGTGTGCCCAACAGGAGCCATTTATATGGAAGATAACCTGGCACGCATTGACTATGATAAATGTATCAACTGCCGTGAATGTGTGGCCGTATGTCCAATGAACACCATTGACTGGCAAGAAGGGAAGGCATTGCTTGAAAAAGTTGCTGTTGGCTAGGGGAGGATTCAAGTGAGTGCGAATGGCGTTCGCAAACGACACTCTCTAGTAGTATTTTTGGTCCTTCTAGGCCTGGGTCTAGCTACGTTTCTAGGTTATTACTTCATTTATGTACCATATTTCGAAGCGGAGCCTACAAGTACGCAGAGAACGATGATACTCATGGACACCGTAGTAGATGTCCGGGTGGACGGAGGAGATTCCGAAGAACTGGTTGAAAGAGTGTTCACTGTCATGGACGATTTGGAGGGACTTCTGTCTCGATTCATCAGTGACAGTGAGATTTCAGAGATTAATCGTAGGGCTGGCCAATGGGTGAAGGTCAGCCCTATTACCCTTGAGGTCATCGAGTTAGGTCTGAAGATGGGGGACCTGACAGGCGGCGTTTTTGATATCACCATCGGTGCAGTGCTGGATTTGTGGGGTTTTGGAAGTAGTCAGTACTACGTACCAAGTGACGAAGAAATAGCGACCGTCCTCGCCAGCGTAGACTATACAAAGGTGGAAGTCGACAAAGCCCAGGGCCAGGTTCGTATACCTTTAGGGACTGTATTAGATGTAGGCGGCATTGCCAAGGGATACATCATAGATATTGGGACAAACATTTTGCGTGAGGCGGACGTAGAGCGGTCCATAATTAACGCGGGTGGCGACATTTCTGCCATCGGTCGCCGCCCAGATAATTTGCCTTGGCGCGTTGGTGTACAGAATCCCGAAAACCCGGCAGAAATTCGCTGGATTCTGCCTTTGGACGATGAGAGTGTGGTTACATCGGGGGATTATCAGCGTTATTTTACGGTTGACGATGTACGTTACCATCATATCATAGATCCTAGAACAGGCTTCCCAGCTAGACAACTAACTAGCGTGACCATTGTCGGAGAAAACTCTGCTACCTGCGATGCTTTATCCACTGCTGTTTTTGTGTTAGGATTAGAAGAAGGGCGTACTTTAGTGGAGAAATTGCCCGATGTGGAAGCAATTATCGTGAGTTCCACCGACACCTGGATTTCGCCAGGTTTAGCTCAGGTGGTAACTCAGTAGTGAAAGGGGAAGATCTCATGTATGACGTGGCGATTATTGGCGGAGGACCCGCGGGTTTATCTGCTGGAATTTATGCAGCCCGAGCTAATTTGAAAACAGTAATTATAGAGCGAGGCCTGCATGGCGGTCAAATGCAAAACACTCTAGACATTGAGAATTATCCTGGTTTTGATACTATAGAGGGACCGTCCTTGTCAGAGCTTATGTACAACCAAGCTCTGAAGGTTGGCGTGGAGTGGAAGTATGGAGATGTCAGCGGCGTTGATCTAGAAGGCCAGCCTAAGACCCTCCAGTTGGGAGATGGCATTTTGGAAGCCAGGAGTGTCATCATCGCCAGTGGGGCTAAGCCCCGCCCGCTAGGAGTTCCCGGTGAAGCTGAATTTACCGGTCGCGGCCTGTCCTATTGCGCTACCTGTGATGGTGCCCTTTTCAAAGGTGCCGATGTGATTGTGGTTGGTGGAGGCGATTCCGCGATTAAAGAAGCACTACTCTTGACCCGTTATGCTCAGTCTGTTACAGTTGTTCATCGCAGAGACGCCCTGCGGGCCGCAGGAATTTTGCGGGATAGGGTCTTTGCTAATCCCAAGATTAAATTCGTGTGGGATTCCGTTGTGGAAAGAGTGGAAGGCAATGCGCGAGTAAGTGGCGTCGTCATTCGCAATGTGAAAGACGATTCTACCCAGATGCTTGCTGCAAGTGGTGTGTTCATCTATGTTGGGGTGGATCCAGTTACGAGCTTTCTCCAAGGCAGCCCCATTCTCGATGAAAAAGGTTATATTCTCGCCGGTTCAGATATGGCCACAACCATTCCAGGCGTTTTTGCCGCCGGTGATGTGCGGGCAACATCGCTGAGACAGATTGTTACAGCGGCAAGCGATGGCGCCGCAGCCGGCTTGCATGCCTACGAGTACCTGGAAACACTTTGATTACTGTTACTGTCTAGGATATTTTTTCCCTCTCCAGCCGATACTAAGTCTAAAAGGCTGTGGGAGGGATTTTTTTGCGCTCTATCCTGAAACGAACGCTCGTGCCCTGTTTTCTATTGGCCCTCATCGTAGTACTACCGGGGGAGGCTCGTGTGTTAAGACGCGGTATGCAGGGAAACGAGGTTTACGCTCTCCAAGAATTATTGATGGAATTAGGGTATGACCTTGTGGTGGATGGTGTCTTCGGTTCGGAAACCGAGAAGCTAATCAAGGACATACAAAGGGCGGTAGGCCTTACGCCCGATGGCCTCGTTGGAGAAAAAACCATAGAGAAACTAAACCATCTCAGGGCGAGCATTGTTTCTTACACAGTGCAGCAGGGGGACAATCTAACGAAACTAGCCAATCGTTATGATACCACTGTGACCAACATTTCGTCCTATAATGGATTGCAGAATCCCGATCGTCTACTGCCTGGTCAGGTATTGTACATTCCCACAGATAGCATTGCCATCCTCAGTCGCTCCCTGACCACAAGGCTTCGCATGCAGTGGCCTGTGAAGGGCCGCATTAGTTCCGGGTACGGTTATCGCATACATCCCGTTTTGAAGGCACGGCATTTCCATGGGGGCATTGACATAGCAGCCCCCGAAGGAACACAGGTGAAGGCTGCCGCCTCAGGCACGGTCGTCGGCGTCGGAAATCGGGGGAACTATGGTTTGGCAGTGGTATTAGAACATACAGGTGGTGTAACCACTTGGTATGGCCATACTTCTAAGGTCCTCGTGCGCCTTGGAGATAGTGTAAAGCAAGGACAGACGATCGCCCTTGTAGGTCGCACCGGGTTGGCTACAGGACCCCATTTGGATTTTCGGATCAAAATAGGGGACCAGACTGTGGATCCCCTAGAGTGGTTACCTTAGAACTTGTTACTTAATGAGACGAGCGAGAGACTGAAGAAGGTCTTCTACTGCTTCTGCGCCTCCATCTTCATCCATGAGGGCTTGCTCGATGCAGGCTTTGGAATGTGTTTCAAAAATCCCACGGGCAACTCCAGCTAACGCTGCCCGCACCGCTGCCACCTGCGTAAGGATTTCGCCACAGGAATGCTCTTCCTCAATCATGCGCTGCAAACCTCGCACCTGTCCTTCGATTCGCTTTAGACGCTGAATCAATTTTGCTTTCTCCATGGTCCACCTTGATCCTCCTTCAATCCTGATCATACTTGGTCTTGCCTTCTGTTGTCAACTGCTACACAAAGTGTGCTACTTTGTGCAAGGAAAAAGACTGATGGAGGCGAAAGATACATACGAGGTGATGGGATATGATAGCTTGTGTGCAGATGAAGCTGCGTACAGAAGACTACCGCAGTGAGCAGAGTTTTGAAGCTAGAATAATGGACATCTGTGCCCGGATTCGTAAGCAAAGTGGAGATGGACAACTCTTCATTGTTTTTCCGGAGCATATCGGGACATTTTGTCTGTTATGCAATGCTCCGGAGCGGGTGTGGTCCCAATCATCCTTTGTCAAAGCAAGCACAGCACTACTCATACACCATGCCCCGAAGGTTACCCATCAGATGCTTGTACATCGTGTTTCGCCAGTGCGGGCCCTCTTTCTAGCTCGCTCAAAAGAGCTAGAACGCATCTACCTCACTGCCTTTATCAAGGCGGCTAGAACCTATGAGGCCTGGATCGTTGCTGGTTCTGCAACGCTTCGATGGGGCCAGACGAGTCGCATTTTCAATACAGCCCCGGTGATTACCCCCACAGGACAGGTTTTGTATCGCCAGCATAAAGTGAATTTGGTTGACATGGAAGGTAAGGCAGGACTTGCGCTAGAACCAGCCCCTCTGAATTACATAAGCGCCGTGCAAAGCCCCTTTGGCAATCTTGGGGTTGCCATCTGTCTTGATGCTTTCGATTTAGAGGTAAGAAAGCGCCTCAGTGATTTAGGTGCTGACATTCTCGTTCAGCCTTCAGCAAATAATGGACCCTGGAACGAATGGCAACAGGAAGATTGGCTAAGGAGCAGTTTTCACGCAGTGGCTCACAACAAAGAGTTTCGCCTAGCAGTAAATCCAATGCTGGTCGGAAGTTTCTGGGACATGGAGTTTGAGGGGCAGTCAAGTATCATTGATCAAAATGGCTATGTTCAAAGGGCTCGAACCCATACGGAGGAAGAGATCCTTTTTAGAAAACGCCCCTTGCGCCAATTTTCTGACCCCCTTGACTAAAGATCGTGTGGTTCCAGAACATGCACTTCATCTCACCTTCGAGGTAATAGATGCGCGGCACGTGTGCACTTGCTGTTACCCTGCGCATGGACACAGTAACACAATCGCCTACATGAGCCTCTGGGATCTGGCTCAAATCCACGGATGTTAAGCCCATTCCGACGCGCCCCAAAATGGGAAGGGGCCCTTGGGGATGGTGTATAAAGTGTTGCCTCTTTAGCCCCTGACCTAGGGCATGCTTGATTTGGCGCCAGGGTGTTGTGCGGGGCTCCAATTCAAGGCCGTGGCTGTAACCTATCGGGATAACTCCAATTCTGGTAGGTTTTCTTGTATGGTACATGCGGCCGTAGCCCACGGAATGTCCTTTCGGTAGGGTGCGAATATGGATGATGCGGGTCTTGAATTGCCAGGTCTCCGCCAAATCCCAGGGAGGATTCTGCGGCACAGGTAATTGACCATAGAGCAGAGTTCCGATCCGCACCAAGTCTAAGTGACTAGAGGGTGTTGTCAAAAAAGCAGCACTGTTGGCTGCATGCCACAGCACATGGTCATACCCTCCTAAGGCCCTAACCTCTTCCTTCAGTTTGAGGAAAGACCGGATCTGTCTCTTGGTAAAGGAGGTGTCTTTAAAGGCTGCGGAAAAGTGGGTGAAAACGCCTCCTAGCTGTACGTAGGGGGTCTCTTTTAGTTGCTTAACCAGAGGAACTAGTTCCCGAGGGGCCATACCGAGGCGACCAAATCCGGTATCGACTTTGACATGGACAGTTATCTTTTGCCGCTTCTCTCTGGCCAGTTGCTCTAGATCGGTCATAAGTGAGGGGGAGGTTATGGTTGGCAAGAGAGGATGTCTTAGAAAAAGGGGTAACTGGGCAGGGAGTGGTGGGGATAGGACCAGGAGAGAGACGGGGGTGATCTGCAAGATATCCAATGCTTCTTCTAGACTGCTCACCCCAAAAAGAGAAAACCCTCTGCTCCTTAGGAAAGCGGCCACTATCGGCGCCCCATGGCCGTAGGCATCGCCTTTGAGAATAGGCAAGAGAGGAACTTCGCTGTGAAGCTGGATTAACTTGATATTGTGTTCTAGCGCGCTTAGGTCTACTTGGATCCAGGACGAGCACGCCTCCGCATCCAATTGTGAATGGCCAGACCTCCTTGCCATAGCACATATCCTCCTTGCTGAATGGGAAGATCAAATTCTCCAACATAGATCTCAAGTTTCGCTCCGAAACCTTCCTTAAATCGATAGAGCCCATAGAGGGGATTGTCTTCCTCCAGGTCTCCCGATACTCCCCGAAAATCATATACACGAGAGCCAAGGCTCTTGGCCCACCTAATCATCTCCCATTGGATGAGGTGGGAGGCCTGCAAGTTGCGTTTCTCGTTACTGGAGGCGCCATACACATACCAGACCCTGTGGGGGAGGCGAAAACAGATGGCCCCTGCCAGGGGTGTGTTATCGTGGTAGGCTAGAAAGAGCTGGGCTAGGTTGTTTTCTACGAGGTGATCCCACATAGCCTCATAATAATCGAGGGGTCGAATGATGAAACCGTCCCGGATGGCAGTTTCTTGCAACAAGAAATAAAAGACGTTGAGGAGTTTTCTCTCCCTGGCACGGATAATTTGGACGCCTTTGCGCTGGGCATAACCGATATTGTAGCGGGTCTTGTTCTTCATATTCTTAAGTAGAGTATCGGTAGACGTGCTCAGGTTTAATGTCATTACACAGCGAGGTTGAACGCCTGCAAAGTCCAGTCCCGTGTCAACAAAGCGGAGTCTGCTTTTCTGAACACAATCGGTCCACAGTTCGTCTCCATCCAAGATAGGCGGATCCATTTTCCATACAAGGGCGTTCTCTTTTTTCAAGAGTCTGGCCCCTGCCAAAAGCAGAACTTCCAGAACCTCTCTAGACGAGAAGAGGGGACCCCGGGGCGAGTAGCCAAGTGTTGCTCCGAGGGGTAGTTTCTTCGTGAGAATCAGGGCAACCCCCTGAATGATCCCATTTTTCGTGGCCGCGAGCGGCCAATAGGTCCATCCCGAATGGGCCTTTAGTTTTCCCCACTTGGTTGTCTGCAGGACATCGCCCCTTGGGTGACTGGCCACAAAAAGGTCAAAGACATCTTCCTTTTCCCATAAGAGCTTGGTTTCCACAATCCTTCTCCTTTCAACACCTCTCTCAGTATATGTACTAATTACTACAACTGTCGCGTATTTATTCTTAGAAAGCGAAAGGAGGAGACCCATGCGAGTATTAAGGATCGTGCCCTGGGGCATAGTTACCATCCTCGTTTTGACTGTAACGTTTTCGGGGGTAGCCAATGCCCTAGAGGCACCGCCAGAGCTGAGTTCCATAGCTTACGCAGTGTATGACGCAGATTATGGATACGTAGTTTTGGAGAAAAACGCGTACCAGCGGCGTTCGATCGCCAGCATTACCAAAGTCATGACCCTGCTTGTTGCCACAGAGCTTGTGGAAGAGGGTAAGCTCTCCTTAGACGCTAAAGTAACAGCCAGCGCCAGGGCGGCAAGCCGGGAAGGTACCCAGATTAATCTTAAAACTGGAGACATAGTGACTGTAGAGGAACTTTTGTATGCCACGGCACTTCAGTCCGCGAATGATGCAGCTGTGGCTCTAGCGGAATATGTGGCAGGTACCGAGGAAGATTTCATCAAGCTCATGAACAACAAGGCTGAGGCCCTTGGCCTTGCGGATACCCATTATGTGGATTGTACGGGATTACTCTCCATTTTTAGCAACAACTTTTCTACAGCCTTCGATCAAGTAAGATTATTGCGGGAAGCCCTAGACCATGAGTTACTGCGCTCCATTCTAGGGGCCCCAGATTACCTACTCCAATCCCAGGATCGTAGAATCAAGAATTCGCATCCCCTCTTAGATGTCCCGGGGGTTGAAGGGGGTAAGACGGGGGCCACAACTCCTGCGGGACATACGTTGATCACTTCCTGTGTGCGACATGAGAAACGCTTGATTATTGTGGTTCTAGGTGCCCGGAGCAGGGAAGTGCGCAATGACGAAAATGAAAAGCTCCTGGAGTGGGCCTTTGGTAACCTGCGCACCTTAATTTCTAACGAAGAGGTTCTAACTCCAGTTGTGATCCCCGATGGCGTTGAACATCAGGTCAATGCGGTTTTGGCAAGTGAGTTTGCGGTGGTGGCGGCAACAGAAGCAGACTTAAAGTATGGGACGGACATTGAAATCCTGCCTAGTCTTAGGGCGCCTGTTGATCGGGGTGATAAGGTAGGAGAATTGGTCGTGAACCGCGGCGGAGAGGAGTTTGTCAGGTTGGATTTGGTAGCTCAGCAAAGTACAGGATTGGCCACATGGCTACGGCGAATTTTCAACAGTCTTACACGGATTTTCCGCGGGAATGGGTGAGTGAAGAGATGACGAAAGTCTCCGATAGATTAATTCAAAGGCGAATTCTACTGTTGCTTTTGATCATGCTTGTAGCCAGTGGCTTTTTGGCCGCGCGCCTTGGTTATTTACAGTTGTGGCAAAATGAATTCTTCCAGACCAAGGCATTGGAGCAGCGCATACAGAGAATTCCAGTTGAAGGCTTACGGGGAGCGATTTATGACCGTAATGGGGTACCACTGGCGTTGAGCGTAAGTGCCCATACCGTCTATGCCATCCCCGCCGAAGTGGAGGATCCTGAGGGGACAGCCAAGACCTTAGCTGGGATTTTAGGGCTAGATGAAGATTTCATTTTACAGCGCCTCTCCAAGCGGTCTGCCACAGAGTGGCTGAAGAAAAAGGTAGGTGAGGAAGAGGCCAGGCAGATCATTACCCTAGGACTCCCTGGAATCGGGATCGTTCCCACTTCTACCCGAATTTACCCCTATGGCTCTGTGGCTCCACAGGTTCTTGGCTTCGTAGGCATTGATAACCAGGGCCTAGAGGGATTAGAGCTCTATTATGATGACTTTTTGAGGGGTACCCCGGGTCAGACAGTGTTTGAACGGGATGCCCACGGGCGTGCCTTAGAAGATGGGGTGCGAGGCTATCTTCCCGGGACAAGAGGAGGAGATTTGTTCTTAACCCTAGATATCTTCCTGCAGCGAATAGCTGAAGAAGAGGTGCGGCGGGCTACACAGGAGACAGGCTCTCGCTTGGGGTTGGTTTTGATCACCGACCCGAAAAGTGGCGAGATTTTGGCGAATGCCGTTTATCCTACCTATGATATCGAAGAGTTTGCAAAGTACCCCGTGGCCAATCGCCGCAACATTGCTGTGACCGATACCTACGAACCAGGTTCTACCTTCAAGGCGGTGACCGCGGCCATTGCAGTGAATGAAGGCGTGGCGTCCCTCCATTCGGGCTTTTTTGATCCCGGCTATATTCGAGTATCAGGTTGGACTATTCGCTGCTGGAATAGGGGAGGCCATGGTTCCCAGAGCTTTGCTCAAACCATGCAGAATTCCTGTAACCCCTACTACGCCAAGTTGGCCCTTGATCTAGGGGCTGAGAGATTCTATGCTGGACTGACGGACTTTAATCTAGGTTATAAGACGGGGGTGGATTTTCCGGGAGAGATGGGTGGGACTTTGCGAGCTCCTTCTCCCAATGTACCCTTGGTGACTTGGGCCAATATCGGCTTTGGGCAAGGTTTGACTATCACCCCCATTCAGCTTATCGCCAGCTTCGGTGCGATTGCCAATGATGGGATTTATTCTGTTCCCCACTATGTGAAAAAACTGGTGACGGTGGAGGGCGCGTTCCCCCCCGATATTCCAGAACAGAGACAGATTGTAGGTATTGAAGCAGCAGATATCACAGCGTATGTGTTGCGCTCGGCGGTGGAAGTTGGTTCAGGGAAACGGGCTGAAGTACCCGGTTATGATGTAGCGGGAAAGACGGGAACAGCGCAGTTAGTTGAGAACGGACGTTATTCCCATTCCAAAATGGTGACATCCTTTGCTGGTTTTGCCCCTAAGGATGATCCCCAGATGGCTGCACTCCTCG